>Ga0207693_10000262_pt1 | contig 48422 bp, 45 predicted proteins | sample LARL81metaG_FD_184347 | JGI IMG/M metagenome (GOLD analysis project Ga0207693, IMG submission 184347) | Corn, switchgrass and miscanthus rhizosphere microbial communities from Kellogg Biological Station, Michigan, USA - LAR L8-1 metaG... | ecosystem: Host-associated > Plants > Roots >... | reverse complement strand
GCCGACCCCCCCCGTCGGCCAGCCGCCGAACGCCGTCCGCGGTGTTCGACAGGGGGGAGGCCGAGGCAACCAGCGGATTGCGCAGCCCCAGGCCCAGGTAACGCGTGGCCAGAATATCCGTTGTATCCAGTCTCGTGGCCTCCAATAAGGTGCGAATGGAATCCTGTGACCGGTCCACAAAATAATAGGTGAGAGCTAACAGAACCCTTACTCGTACCGATTGTGGGAATAAACCTTCGGCTTGCTCCAGTACAACGATGGCCGCGTCAAACGTCTGATGTTTCAGCAATTCAGTCGCTAAAGCCAGACGATGCTGTTCGACATTGGGCTCGAAGTTAACCGCAGCCTGATAACTATGTACGGCTGCGAGAGCATCGCCACGTTTCTCCTGGATATCGCCCAGCAAGCTTTCCACGGAGCCGCTGTCCTGGAGAGACTTCGCTCGCTCAGCACTTGCCAGGGCGTTGTCCCATTCGCCGCTGCGATAACGGGCCAACGCGAGATTGAACTGAATGTCCGCGCGATCAGGCGCCAGGCGACTCGCCTCCTCCAGATCTTTCGCAGCCTCCTGAAAGAGATTCGAACGACTCAAGATCTCCGCTATGCGCAGTCGAAGTTCGAGCTGTTGTGCCGGAGCAAGATTGAAACTTCGCAATGTGGCAAGTGTCGGAACCGGATTGCCGTGGGCTTCCAGTTGGACTTCTAGACGCGCGAGACTGGAGGCGATCTTCAGTTCCAAATTTTCAGGCGCTAGACTGGCTGCCATTTCCATATCGTTGGCAGCGGCTGCCGAATGGCCCAGCCCCGACTCGATGGAAGCCCGCAGGCGTAAAAATCCTATTCTTTGGACACGGTCTGCTGGTGGAGAGACTCGTCGGATTACGGCAGCCGCTTCAGCATAACGATGTTCTTTCGCGAGTTGCAATGCCTGGGTGAGCGATTTTTCGTTTCCCGAATGGCTTCGTGCGCCGGTTGCCTGGGAAAAGCTGGGTGAGGACAGGCATCCGAGGCAAACGACGATGCTAAAGAGAATCGCCCGTCTCATGTATATGACTATCTTATCGCGGCCGCCGCAGTCACTACCGCTGGCGCGGCGAATGGAATCTATGCGGATCGCTAAAGATTCATGAGTTAAACTTCCTGGCGTTGAAAGTCGAGCGGATCCGCGCCCCACAAATTGATCAGCAAATCAGAGCGTATCCTCGAAGCTTTCCTTCGATCGAGATTCATGGCGGATTCCCCTGCCCATCAGGATGAGACACCTTGGCCGCTGACGGAGTGCTTGACTCCAGGGTCCGGGACATCCGAGGCCGATCCGAGGCCGATGCTTGTGGGTTATGCAAACGTGTGAGAAAATTTCGCGGTGTCTGACCTTGCTACCCCGCATCTCCATCGCCAGCTCGGTCTTTTCGAGGCGGTTTCGGCGAACATGCTGGAGATGATCGGGGTTGGTCCATTTCTTACTATCCCCTTAATTTTGAGCACGATGAACGGTCCTCAGGCCATGCTCGGCTGGCTCTTGGGGGCGATTGTGGCGGTTTGCGATGGCCTGGTTTGGGCCGAGCTCGGTGCAGCCATGCCAGGCTCGGGTGGGCCATACCGTTACCTCTCCGAAGCCTACGGCCCCAGACGCCTAGGAAGACTGATGAGCTTCCTGTTTATCTGGGAAACCATCTTTCTGGCCCCGGTGTCGATTGGTGCCGGTGCGGTCGGCTTTGCGCAATACACCAAATTTCTCTGGCCGCACATGGCGGGGTGGGAAGGCAAAGCGGTGGCCGTGTCAGTTTGTCTGATCATTACTTTCATGTTGTACCGCGATATTCGCTCTGTGGGTCGGCTCTCTATTATTTTGTGGGTCCTGGTGATGTTCACGGCTCTGGCGGTGACCGCGGCGGGGTTGTTTAATTTTCATGTGCAGCGTGTTTTCGATTTTCCTCCTCATGCGTTCGTGCTTTCGAAGGATTTCTTCGTCGGTCTCGGCGGCGCCACATTGCTGGCGATGTATGACTATGGCGGTTACAACAATTCATGCTTTTTTGCCGGTGAAGTACGACATCCGGAGAGCGTGATTCCACGTTCCATCCTGATTTCAATCGGCCTCGTCGGAGTTTTGTACCTAACCATGAACATGACGATTATTGGCGTCGTTCCCTGGCGGGAAGCAATGCATTCGACGTTCATCGTTTCTGATCTGATGAACCGGCTTTATGGCTCGACTGTGGCGCAGGTAATGACTGGACTGATTTTGTTCACCACTTTCGCCTCACTGTTCGCGGTGTTGCTGGGCTATTCGAGGGTGCCTTACGCGGCGGCCGTCGATGGCCGATTTTTTCCAGTCTTCGGACGTCTTCATCGCACCAAGAATTTTCCTTATTTTTCGGTGGCATTCATCGGAATCTCCTCTGCCCTCGCCAGCTTGTTGGATCTCTCTGACTTGATCACCGCCTTGATTGTGATCCAGGTTCTGGTGCAATTCATGGCACAGGTTCTCGCGGTCACATTGATTCGCCGCTACCGTAAAGATATTCATCGTCCATTTCAAATGTGGGTTTATCCGGTGACCAGCATCATCGCTTTTGCGGGTTGGGCCTTCATCCTGGCGGCCAGCGGTCTTAAGTTCATCCTTTGGGGACTGGCCCTGCTGCTTTTTGGCATCTGTGCTTATCTGTGGAGAGCGCGCGTACAACGAGAATGGCCGTTCGAACTCGCGCCAAGTGAGGCGCGGGTATGAACGACCCCGCGCCACTGGATGTTCTGGTCGCTGGGGACCTGTTTCTCGACTTGGTGTTGAGCGGCTTCGAATCCTGGCCACAACCAGGCGAGGAAGCCTTTGCGAAAAAGTTCCACAAGGAAATAGGAGGCGGAGCCGCTATCACCGCGTGCGGCCTCTCGAAACTCGGTCTGCACACCGGCATTCTGGGGTCGATAGGTGAAGAAGACGGGCGGTGGATGTTGGACCGTTTGCAGGCGAGAGGAGTAGATACGTCTCTAATTCGTCGAACCTCCTCGGAACCAACAGCATTCACGGTTAGTGTGTCCACGGCTCTGGACCGCACGTTTTTGACCTACCGCGGTGCCAATCAACAACTGCCAGGAATCTTGCTCGGCTTGAGTGACATTGCGACGAACGCTCGGGTTGGCCACCTGCACCTGGCGCACGCGATGAACTTGGATACCGTGCAGGATTCATTCAAAGCAATGGTTGAGAGCGGTCGAACCCTCTCCCTGGATGTGGGCTGGCATCCTGAATGGTTCGCGGATCCGCGTGCCATCGCGGCACTAGCCGGCGTCGACATTTTCTTTCCGAACGAGCGCGAGGGCGCTCTGGTCACAGGCGAAACCGACCCCGAAACGATGCTGCGGACCTTTGAGCGGATGGGCATGAATCGGGTCGCGCTGAAACTCGGGTCGGAAGGTGCGGCCCTGCTCTGGGACGGCGAAATTTTGTTTCAGAAACCGGGAATTATCGAGGCTGTGGACACTACCGGTGCGGGCGACTGTTTTGATGCTGGTTTCCTCTATGCATGGCTGCACGGCATGGAGCCCAACCTGTGTCTCCGGGCTGGCGCAGCCTGCGGAGAGATGTCTGCCAGAACTTTGGGAGGGATTGCCGGTTTTCCCGCCAAGGAGGAATTGGAACGGATCCTATGCACCGCAAAGTAAGTGTCATTGGCGGCGGAGGGGTGCGAACCCCACTCCTGATTCATGGACTGCTGCAGTCTCAATCGTTGCTCAACATCGGAGAGATTCAGTTGTTCGATGTTGACTCACGCCGAGCGGAGCTTATGGCCTCGCTGGGGCGTGAAATCGCGCAGAATTTAGGCGTACACCTCCAATTGACAGCGGCCAATTCGATTGAACAAGCAGTGGAGGATTGTGATTTCGTTCTTAGCAGCTTGCGGATCGGTGGCATGGCGGCTCGGGCGCGAGATGAACGCATTGCCATCGAGGAAGGGCTCGCAGGGCAGGAGACTACAGGGCCAGGAGGCGTTGCGATGGCCCTGCGCACCATTCCGGTGGCGTTGGCACATGCACGAGTGGTGGAGCGGCTCGCACCCAAGGCGTGGTTCATCAACTTCACCAATCCCGCCGGACTTATTACCCAGGCCCTGTGCCAGCTTACCCAGCTTAGGGTGGTCGGCATCTGCGATACGCCTTCCGAATTGTTTCACCGCATCGCCCATGCGCTGGAAATACCTCCATCTGAAGTTCGCTGCGACTATGTGGGACTGAATCACTTGGGATGGGTGCAGCGTGTAATCGCCCGCGGCGAAGACGTAACTGCCAGGTTGATCGGCAACGAGCAGGCGTTGCGCCAGCTCTATCATGCGGAGTTGTTTGATCCGCTGCTGATTCGCACCTTGAATCTCATTCCGTCAGAGTACTTATTCTTCTACTACAGCCAGCGTAAGGCCTATCGCAATCAGATCACGGCCGGAGCCAGCCGCGGCGAGGAATTACTACGCCTGAATTCCGACCTGTTCACGCAACTCTATTCTGAAACTCCGAGGACAGCTCTGGAAAGTTATCGTCGCTACCTGATGCTAAGAAATGCGTCGTACCTGCGTCTTGAGGCTGAAGCGGGTACGGCATTTCGCGCCCCACAGAGCGAGCCCGATCCGTTTGACTTACCAACCGGATATCACAAAATTGCGGTCGAAGTCATGAGGGGTTTGGTATCGGACGAACCGCGCTCGGTGGTAGTGAATGTCCGCAACCAAAACAGCATCGGCGACCTGTCAAGCGACGATGTGGTTGAGGTTCCCTGCTCGATCAGCCGAGAAGGTGTGGCGCCTCTGGCTTGTGGGCCCCTTCCAGAGAGTGTTCGTGGATTAGTTCTTGCCGTTAAAGCGTACGAGCGCAGCGTAATCCGTGCGGTCATCGAAAAATCGTGGCCGGTGGCCCAATTAGCCATGCTCGAATACCCAATCATCGGGCAGTGGGAAATTGCCGACAATCTTCGAAGAATCTGGACTGAGTGTGACCGCGAGCATTTGGGATACTTAAGAAACTAGCTCGGTTGCCGCTAATAACATGAAAATAATGGCGTTAGTAGCGTCATCAAATCTATGATTTAGTGTATAATTCCACCCATGCAAACGTCTGCGGAACGGGGAGCGCAGCCCGTGCATAAACCGACGTCCATTAAGGATATCGCGAGGATCGCCAACGTCTCCTCGTCTACGGTGTCCCGTGCCCTGCAAAGCAGTCCTCTGATTAGCCAGAAAACGGCGGAGAGAATCCAGGGTATTGCCAAGCAGTGCGGCTATCGTGCCAGCGCGATTGCACGTGGACTGGTAACGCAGAAAACCAAAACGATCGGTGTCGTCGTCACCACCATCGCAGACCCATTTGTGAGTGAAGTCGTTAGCGGTATCGAAGACTATGGAAACGAACAAGGTTATTCCGTTTTCCTCGCCAATTCGAATGCGGATCCGGAACGGGAAGCCAAAGTAGTCCACTCCTTTTCTGAAAGGCGAGTGGAAGGCATCGTCGTGACTTCTTCCCGGGTGGGCGCGCTTTACCTCCCTCTCTTGTCCGAAATGCGCATTCCAATTGTGCTGGTAAACAATCAGCATCCAGGAGAATTTGTAAATTCCGTCTTGATCGAAAACGTGAAGGGCAGCTCCGAGGTTACCAATCACTTGATTCAACTCGGTCACCGTAGAATTGCATATCTCGGGGACCGCTTCGGATATCAATCGGACGTGGAACGGTTTGCTGGGTATCGAGAAGCCTTGGACCGAGCGGGGCTTCCTTTCCTGCCAGAGTTAGTGGTGCATGGCGATGGAAAGTGCGAGGGCGGGATGGCCGGTATCGAAACCTTGATGTCCCTTCCCGAGCCGCCGACGGCCATCTTCTGTTACAACGACATGACCGCTCTGGGTGCGCTGCACAAGCTCCACTTGCGGAAAATACGCGTGCCCGGAGACGTCTCCCTGGTTGGATTCGACGATTTGTTCATTGCGTCCTACATGCAGCCGCCTCTGACGACCCTTCGCCAGCCACGCCGGCTGATGGGCCGCTTAGCCATGGAGAGTCTGTTGAAACTGATTTCTGGAGAGAGTTCCTCCCACGTGATCAATGTCCCGGCGGAACTAATTGTCCGCGAATCCACCGCGCCCCCTCGGGAGAGATAATGCATGAGTGTCCGAAATTTTCTGATTCCGGCGCCTCCCACACTTCGCGGCCGGGCGCGATCATTGAGACGGCGACCTTGTTCTGATTCCCGACAGCCATCGACCGCTAGTTGCGGCTCGCGGTTACAACCTTTAATAGTTCAATGTACTGGCGGGTTCAGCCGATCTATCGCGGCTTCGGATCCGATTACGGCTGAGTTCGGGACATGTGGCTGAAAAAATATCCCAGAGTGGTGGTGAAGAGGAACACTGAAATCGAAGAAGTAGACGCGTTCTTGTTGGGCTCGCGCTACGAGCAGAGGGCCAGGACGCTCGCTTAGGAGAAAAGATGGAGAAGTTGCGAGTGGGTAACGCTCCGTGTTCCTGGGGCACACTCGAATTCGAAGCCGCGAAGGGTGAGCCCATCGGCTTTAGCCGCATGCTCGATGAGCTCGTCGAATCTGGCTACACCGGGACGGAATTGGGTGACTGGGGATACATGCCAACCGACCCGCAGGTGTTGTCGCGCGAGCTCACCCGCCGCGAAATTGTGATGCTGGGCGCCTTTGTGCCCGTCGCGTTGAAAGATGCCTGCTCGCACCGTTCGGGCCGGGAAACTGCCGTCAACACAGCGCGATTGCTGGCAGCGGTGGCGCAGGAGCCTGCACCTTTTCTAATCCTTGCCGATAATAACGGGAGCGTGCCGCAGCGCACTCTGAACGCAGGGCGAGTCACTCCGCTGATGGGGCTTTCGGACCCGGAATGGAAAACCTTCGCGGACGGCGCAAGCTCGATCGCCCAAGCTGTCAAGGATGCTACTGGCTTGGAAACTGTTTTTCACCATCACTGCGGTGGCTACGTGGAGACCCCGAACGAGATCGAGCGTTTTCTGGAGCTCACTGATCCTCAGACGATAGGGTTGGTTTTCGATACCGGGCATTACGTGTTTGGCGCTGGGGATTGCGACGTGGGGGCAGCCCTGAATCGGTTCAAAGATCGCATCAGGTATGTGCACTTGAAGGATTGCAGCCAGGAGCTTGCCCGGAAGTCACGCGAGCTGCACTGGGACTATTTCGAATCATTGCGTCAAGGCATTTTTTGCGAATTGGGCCGCGGATGTGTTGATTTCGTGAAAGTGATGCGTTGGCTCAAACAGCAACTCTATAGCGGCTACGTTCTGGTCGAGCAGGATATCCTGCCGGGAATGGGCGCGCCGAAAGATAGTGCGTCGCGCAATCGTGAGTATCTGCGCTCAATCGAACAATATTTCGCGTAGTAACTTGAGAAGGAGACGCGCTTGAGGGAGACGAAGCTCCGAATCGGAATCATCGGTTCCGGCCGGATCGGCAGGGTACACGCGGAGAGCTTGGCGTTTCGAATCCCCGAAGCCGTAACCGTGGCCATTGCTGACCTCAATGTGGAGGCCGCACGAGAGGTAGCCGAACGATGCGGAATCCCTCGAGCGGTCCGATACAGCGAAGAAATTCTGAACGATCCTGCCATCGACGCCGTGTTGATCTGTTCACCAACTGAGACTCATGCCAATCTCATCGTGGGTGCGGCTCGAACCGGTAAACACATCTTCTGTGAGAAACCGATCGATCACTCTCTCGCGAAAATAGATCTTGCCCTGCAGGAAGTCGAGAAGTGTGGAGTCAAATTGCAGGTCGGATTCAACCGGCGTTTCGACGCTAATTTCGTTCGCGTAAGAAATGCCATCGCGCAGGATGAAATCGGAACGCCATGCCTGATGCATATCATCAGCCGCGATCCTGCTCCTCCGCCGATCTCCTATATCAAAACCTCCGGCGGAATCTTTCTCGACATGACTATTCACGATTTCGATATGGCGCGGTTCCTGGTCGGGGATGAAATCGAAAGTGTTTATGCCACTGGAAGCGTGCGAGTTGACCCGGAGATCGGAATAGCGGGAGATCTCGACACCGTACTGATTGTTCTGCAATTCAGGAATGGCGTAATTGGGACGATCGACAACAGTCGCAAGGCGGTCTATGGCTACGACCAGCGAGTTGAGATCCTGGGGAGCCAAGGCGCAATTGCCACGGAAAATTGTTATCCCAACCAGGCGATCCTTAGTACCGGAACGGCCATCCAGCGTGACCTGCCGCTGAATTTCTTTATGGACCGCTATACCGAAAGCTTTGTCGCGGAAATGAGGGCATTTGTGCAGGCAGTAGTGCAAAAGAAGCCCGTTCCAGTAAGCGGAGTGGACGGGCGCGTCGCCGTCGTCGTGGGGTTGGCAGCGCGCAAGTCGTTCGATGAACGTCGGCCGGTACAGCTTAACGAGGTTGACCGAACGGAACCTCAGCTCGCGTAGGAGGCCGCTTACTGCTTAATTTTCCCCGGCTGTTCCGAGGCTTGGATTCTTTGGCAGACTGATCATGTTCGCAAACAGACGAAACGCTCCTGGAACTCCCTCCGGCAACTCCCGATAGAATGCATAAGCATTGTAGATATAAATGCCTTTGCCATAGCGAGAGTACAGCAACCCGCCTTTTTGCGGCTCCTGATCGTCATCGTGCGTCGCCAACAACGCCTCGTAGTGTGGATCCCACGACTTAAGGAATTTTGAACCGCGTTCCTCAACCCAACCATCGAAATCGTGAGATGTGATGGGGTTTGGCCAGAGGAATATCGGATTCTTGGGGTCCAGGATGTCCATCTGGGACGCCTCATCAGTCACTTCTTCCGGATTTTCGCCCATGACGTAAGGGTAGGGACCGAAATTGTGATCATATTCCGGCGTGTTGTATTGAACGATCATGACACCACCATTTTTTACATAATCGAGTAGGCGGCTGTTGTAGGTCTTGAGTTCCTCGCGAGCAGCGTAAGTGCGCACTCCCAGAAGGATGACGTTATATCTCGACAGATCTCCAGTGGCCAAGTCACCGGGCGATAGGAAATTGACATGAATTCCAAGCGACTCCAATGAAGTTGGAACGTCGTCGCCGCTGCCCATGATGTAGCCAACCTTGAGTCCCTCAGCAATCTTCACATCCACTCCCGAGGTTCGCAGGACGGATGGTCGGTACAGATAGTAGGGGCGGAGTCCAGGATAGCCGGTTAGCTCGTAGCCTTCGCGATATTGTCTGCCTCCGGTTTCTGCGACGACTGTTAAGCGATAGGTTTTTTCTGCCAGTCCTTTAGGCGTTACTTCGAAACTCAAAGACTGTTCCTCTCCATCTGATTTTGTCGAAAATTCGGCAACTGGAGGATGGCTCGTCCAACCGCTGGGTAAGTCCAGCTTGACCGTTCCAGTCCCTTGCCCCTTTATGTTGCTGTGTACCGTAGCCGCCAACTGGAACGTTTTTGCGTTTAACGGGACGATGCCTGCACGCGGTGAGATGTTGAGCGATATGGCGGGACCGACCACGAGCGGTTCAAGCACTTCGCCGAAACCAGTGACCCTTTTGCTTGACTGCACAACCGTCGCTACCCTCACTGGCACGTCCTCATACTGAAACTCCGCCCACGCCTCCAGCGGATATGGCGCAAGCGGTAAGTTCAAGTAGCGCGTGTCTGAAATATCGTAATAAGACTGCTCGATGTCGGGTCGTGAAAAATACGGACGCGTGAAAGTGGAGTTCTCCGGTACGCTCAAATCAAACCGGGCATCAACTGGCTTCCCTTCGGTTAGATCTCCCGATTTGTTGCCCGAGGTTTTGATTCCCCAGTCCTTCCCATCAGTGGCCTGGATCTTGATTTCATTCAACTTGATCGGAGGCGAAGTCTGGCTCACGGCATGCACCTTCACACCGACCTTCTGCCCGGGAACAATCACCCGCGTCGTCTCGGGATCGCCCATAAACATCGCAAAGCGTGGGTCGGGCTCCTTTTCCGGCGCGACATTCGCCGCCAGAGACAATCCCAGCGACTGCGCCAGCGCGTTGTTGAACTGCGTCTTCTTGATTTCGAGTTCGAAGGTGATGTTGTATTTTTCTTCGTCAGATAACTGGCTGGCCTTCACCTGCCGGATCAGCGCTTCTGTTTCCTTCCATCCATCGGCCAACTTGGGGGCGATCGTTTCGGGGTGACCGACCGAATAATCTGCGATGGCTGCTTCTACCAGTCCATTGACTTTCTTCAAGCCCGGAAGCAAAAAATCCGCCTTGCTGCTCGGAGCCAGACTGGCGATTCCGTTCAGCGAAGTATCAATTCCCTCGAAGAAGGAACTCTCTTTATCTTGTGCAGATACCAGCGAGCCGTACCGATGATAGGTAGAGTTCACCGTGCCGGCCTTGGGGATCGTGCCTCCGCCAGTCTGCGACTTCTGAAAGCCCAGACCTTCCCGCGCAATCTGCACGTAGGACATTCCTAGCACCGGATCATAGTCACCCTCGGGAACCTCTAGATTGACCGCGAGTTTGCCATCATCGTTTCCGAACCAGGGCGTATGTGCATAGTCCTTCAATGGAGTCCATGGCTTCAACCCCGCCGCGATCTGATCAGGGAAGACGTTAGGATCGCCCGCCGCCTTGAATACTTCCTGCGCCATCGCACCAGCAGTCTGGTGATTGCCGTGCCCGTCGGTGGGTCCACCAACGAAAACCGAAGTGATGACCAAGGGCCGGGTTAGACGAACTACGCGCACAACATCGTAAAGCACGCGGTCATGCGTCCACTTGGCGATCGATTCCGCCTTGGTCTTCGAGAATCCGTAATCCACCACCCGAGTCCAATACTGATCAACCCCGTAATAACGTCCGGCGGCGAGAAGTTCCTCGGTGCGAACCAGACCCAGCCCGTCGAAATAGTTCGACGACATTACGTTGGCGCCGCCTTCTCCTCGATTCAAAGTCAGAAGCGTCACGCGCGCGCCCTGCCCGCGCGATTCGTAAGTCAACATTCCACCATCTTCGTCATCGGGGTGTGCGGTCACCATAATCAGGCTGGCTCGGGTATGCAGTTTCTTCAAACTTTGCCACAACGCTGTCGAACCTCGATTGATTGGCAACTCTTGCGCGTTAGGCGATGCTTTGATCGAGGAGTCGTAGGGTGTTTGTGCGCAAAGCGCCGAAGAAACCAGCAGGGATAGGCCAAGCAATATATATCGCATCATAAGGAAATGGATGAATGGTTGACGGTTTTTCTCTGATACGGCGTTGGAATCCCGTACGACCTGTATTCCGGGATACCACGCCGTCAGATTCGGGATCACGAATCTGACGGCTAAGAAGCGAAGCCTTGAGCAAACTAGAAATAAAACTTCAACGCAAACTGCATTTCCCGCGGGTCGCCGATGGTGGAACTTATTGTTCCGAATCCTCCCGGTCCGATGGACGAGGGCGAATAAAACGAATTTGGATTTGAGAAGTTTGCATGGTTGAAGGCGTTAAACATTTCGGCGCGAAATTCGAAACGCATGCTTTCTCGCACCGGGACAATCTTGAAGAAGCTGAGGTCTACGTTGGTAAATCCGGGGCCGTGATATATTCCCACTCCGCAATTACCAAATTGACCGGTCGCTGGCATGGCGAAGGCAGCCGGGTTCAGCCAAAAACCGGTGCGCGGGTCGTCCGACGCGCCGGAACGCGCATCACCTACGCAATCCGGCCGAGAAGCGTGGTTTCCGCCGGAAAGACTTGTATCGGGTGACGAAATTTGAACCGTGGCGCCGGTTTGAGCGGTAACGATCGTGTTGATTTGCCAGCCACCGAGGATGTAGCTTGCGACCCCGCCCTCCCCGAGATACCTCTTGCCTTTTCCAACCGGCAGTTCGTAGGTCACAAAGCTTACGAAGCGCTGGCGGACGTCAAACATCGAGTCTCCGCGTTCGGCCGCATAATCGTAAGAGTTCTGCGGGAACGCGGTACCCGTCAGATTGTCCACATAGTCTGCAATGTTGTGACTCCAAGTGTAGCTCGCTCCGTACGAAACACCCTTGAAAGCACGATGCCGGAGCGAAACCAACAAAGCGTTATAGTCCGAGTTTCCGTCGTTGGTGGCGAGCTCCAAAAATGCGTGGTTCCCGCTCGCGCTGCTGTTGGTGGTGTTCAGGTTGGCAAACGGATATATGTCGATGGGTTTCCCGGTGCTGTCAAAAGTGCCGGTGAAGATTCCCTGGTTCGCGTCACGCAGTCGGTTCATCTTGCGGGCAAAATTGCCAACATAACTCACGTCGAGCGACAAATTTGGAGTGATTTGAACCTGCGGTCCGAAACTGGCTTGTTCGACATAACCCGTCCGCTCATTCGGATCCTGAGCGCGAATCTGTAGTTGCGTCAGATCAAACGTGCCTGAATTGAACTGACCGATCGGGAATCCATTCTGCAGCTGAAAGACTGGGGTGGTACTCCCCAGTCCCTGCGCGAGACTGTAGGAGATGACGGCCGGGGGATTTAAGGCCAGAATGCTCTCGGAGCCGATGCGGACGCCTTGCTGGTAAAAAACCCCATACCCGCCACGAAAAACGATTCGTTCAAATGGGTGATAACTGAAGCCCACGCGAGGTGCGAAGTTGTTTTTATCCGGATGGATCAGCGATCTTTCGAACCATCCCGAGGCGTTCGATGGAACGTTGACAAGCTCGCCTCCGTTTGCCGGGCTGAAATTGCTCAGTTCGTTCTGATGATTGAGCAAGGGAGAAAAAAGCTCATAACGCAATCCGGCCGTGACCGTTAAATTTTTTCGTGCGCGCCATGTGTCCTGCGCATAAAAACTGTTTCCATTGGTGTAGTTATGCACGACAGTGGGAGTAACGAACACGGTAGAGTCCACGTCGCCCAGCAGGAAGTCTGGCAACCCGAAACTGCCATTGGCTGTGTAAATTCCATTGACGCCGATTTCGCCCTGAGGCGCGCGGATGTCCAGGAAATTGTTGCTCCAGTGGCGGTATTCGTATCCGAACTTGAAGCTATGGTTTCCTTTAAGCCAGCTTAGGTTATCGAGGATTTGCCATACTTGGGAAATCTGGAACTGAGGTCGCCACGGCGAAGTACCGATCCGGGTCAATCCATTGATTTCAATCGGGGGAATTCCCGAAGAATTCGGTCCTACCGGAATTCCATTTAATCCAAAGCTTGGAGCGAGCGATGTGCCCAATTGAAGACCGATGGGATCGCTGTGAGCATAGTCGCGGTTGAATCCGAACCGCAGTTCGTTCAGCAGCGACGAGCGCAAAGTGTCATCCCAGGCCAACGCTGTGGACCGCTCGTGGATATTGTAAGCCGTGGCAAAATTGCCGTTGCCGGCCACCGGGTCGCTGGTCCAGGGAGGATCCTGATTGTTGATGATGAATTGACTATACCGCCCGAAAATCAGGTTCTTGGAATTCAGGGTGTGATCGATGCGAACATCGAACGAATAGGTATCTTTCGGAACAGAGTATTGGAATTGATAATTCGGGCTGTCATTCCAACTTCCAGGAGTTCCCTGATTGGCTACCTGGCTGGGAATGTTCGGATCAGGGAATATGGCGACGAGCTGGGTGGCGGTAGGGTCGAGGCAGCCGGAGGCTATAACGTTGCCCGCGTTAACGCATCCGGTCTGGCCGCTCACCGGAGAGTCATTCAAGGCTTGACTCAATTCCGTAAAATTCCCCGTTTTCATCAGGGGTGTCGGTACGACAGATTGGATCGTAGTTGCTTTGCGGCTCGTGAAAAACTGAAAATCGCCGAAGAAGAAGGTCTTGTTCTTCCACACCGGCCCACCAATCGTTGCCCCGTATTGATTCTGAGTGAAGTGGCCCCTGGGAACGCCATTGCGGTTATTGAAAAAGGAGTTCGCATCGAGCGAGCTATTGCGCAGGTATTCCCAAACATCTCCGTGGAAGGAATTAGTTCCTGATTTGATCGTGGCATTCACAACCGCTCCGGCCGCCGTTCCGAATTCCGCTGAATAAGTGCGCGTCTGTATGCGGAATTCCTCGAGAGCATCGGGTGGAGGCTGGATAACTTGTACAGAGCTCTCCTGCAAGTTGGTCGACCCCGAGTTGTTGTCAACACCGTCAAGCGAGAAGTAATTCTGTGTTTCTAGATTCCCGTTCGAACTGAAGCGGTCGGGCGCTGTATTGTTTTGATTCACCTGATTGCGTTGGATACCAGCCTCGAGAAGCGCGAGATCTGAATAACGCCGTCCATTCAAAGGCAGATCGTTGATCTGCGCTCCTTGAACCACACCTCCTACATCGGCATTCTCGGTCTGCAAGAGGGGAGTGGGAGACGAGACTTCAACGACTTGAGTGGACTGCCCCACCCTTAGTGTGAAATCGACCGCCGGTCGTGATTGCACGTCGATTTGAACGTTACTGTTAATCGCTGATTCGAAATTTGTCGAGGAGGCTTGCACCGAATACACGCCGGGAGGGATCGCGGCAAATTGATAGCTACCGTCGTCGTTCGTTACGACGGACCTCGTGACTCCAGTTGTCCTGCTTGTGAGCGTCACCGTCGCCCCGGCGATAACAGCTCCACTAGGATCTCTCACCACTCCAACCACAGATCCTGTGTCGATTTGAGCGAGGCAAAAGGAGGAAACGAGTAAAGTGAGGGCCAGCAGGAAAGATTTTGCGGTCGGTTTTGGGAAGCGAAGAGAGCTTCTCATCATCACACCCCCTGAAGGATCGAAGTGCAGCAACCTGGAAATGTGCAAACGTTACCATAAACGATTTCCACTGTAAACACGTTTGTGCATTCTGGAATCCCCATCTCTTATTAAACCAGACTGTCCCGGGGGAATGCTCCTAGGTCCGGTCCCCTCGGAACGCTGCAGCTTCTGGCATAATCCGTTTGTTTTCGACCTGACGTTCGTTCAAAATTGCATTTTGATTGCGATTGTCCAAATTCAGCCAAGGGCAGTCGAAGAGGGCCATCCGGCATTCGGCGGTGAGGCGCAGAATGTTGCGGCACAACGATTACGCAATCGTGTGCATTAACGAATCTCTCCGACAATATATGGGATCATGCTAAGTCTAATGAACCTGACAGGTTGAAGGACGTTCCAACTTCTTAGAAAGAGGGTCCGGCCATTTCAGCACGCTTTGAAAAATCTCAGTTTGTCCCCCGGTACGAACTTAACCGCCGCGAATTCTTGCTTAGGATAGGGGCGTTCGCTGCCGCCTCGCGACTTTCTCTCGCCGCTCCATCCTCGATTTTCGAAGAGATTCCTGCTGAGCGTAGCGGCATTCTCTGGACCCACGAAAATGCCATGTCTCCGGAGCGCTATCTTCCCGAGACTCTTGGACCTGGGTGTGCCTTTCTGGACTACGACAACGACGGTTGGTTGGACATCTATCTGGTGAATAGTGGACCCTCGGATTTTTATCAGCCGTCGCAGCCCATTCGAAATGCTCTTTATCACAACAATCGGGATGGGACGTTTACCGATGTCACGGAGGCGGCGGGCGTTGCCGGTGGAACATTCGGGATGGGAGTGGCGGTTGGGGATTACAACAACGATGGCTATCCGGACATGTTCGTCACCGCTTGTGGTCGGGCATTGCTCTATCGGAACAACCGCGACGGCACCTTCACCAATGTAACCAAACAAGCGGGCATTGAAATTTCTGGCTGGACCACAAGCGCGGTTTGGTTCGATTTCGATAACGACGGCCGGTTAGATCTTTTCGTTTGCAGTTTTGTCCGCTATTTGCTGGAAGACCGCCGATCTTGCGGTGGCAATGAGAAAGGCCAGAAATATTACTGCATCCCGCGAGCATTTCATCCGACGGTTAGCTATCTTTTCCGCAACAATGGAGACGGAACGTTTACCGAAGTGGGTCACGGTACAGTCATTGGCAAAACCCTTGGGAAGTCCTTGGGCGTGGTGGCGACCGATATCAATAATGATGGATGGATGGACCTCTTCGTCGCCAACGACACCGAGCCGAATTTTCTTTTTCTCAATCGTGGCGCAAATAAGTGGGAAGAGATCGGCGTATCTGCCGAGGTAAGTTATGGCGAAAACGGCCAGGCGCGATCTGGCATGGGAGTGGACTCGGGAGACTTTGACAACGATGGCTGGCAGGATCTTTTTGTCGCGAACATCGATCAGGAAAAATTCTCACTGTACCGCAATCTCAAGAACCAGATATTCGCCGATGTGGCACAGAGCCAGTCTATCGCCCAAGCCACCCGGCTTCTGAGCGGGTGGGGCCTAAAGTTTTTCGATTATGACAACGATGGCGATCTTGATCTCGTCCTGGCAAATGGACACCCCGACGACATGGTCAGTCAGCGCTCACAGAGCGTTACTTATCGCGAACCCCTCCTTCTGTTCCATCAAGTTAATGGAAAGTTCCAGAATGTGAGTGGGGAAGCCGGGCCCGCTTTTGCACGAAGCTTCTCGGCGCGAGGCCTGGCAGTTGGTGATTTCGATAACGACGGCCGGTTGGACCTGCTGATCGGGGTCAACGGCGGCGCTCCCCTGTTTTTGAAAAATCAGTCAGGCACGGGCAATCATTGGCTCGGAGTCAAACTCGAGGGGCAAAGCTGCAATCGCGATGCGATGGGAGCGCGTATCATTTGGTCTGCGGGTGGAAGAAAGCGTTCACGTCTCAAGATCAGTGGCGGAAGCTATCTCTCCTCCCATGATCCTCGTGAAATTCTGGGTCTCGGTCCAGCCCGGAACTTGGAATGGCTTGAAATCCATTGGCCGAGACCTTCTTCGCGGATCGATCGATTCACGAACCTGGCGGTTGACCGCTACATCAAAATCATAGAAGGGAAGGGAATTTCCTAGCGTTACTCGAACTCCGTTCGCGTCATCCGCTGGCGTTAACATTGGACACGCTCGAATCCTCAGAAAGCTTGAAGCAACCATCGATTTATGGCCGGCAGACGGGGAATGGCTCCTATTTGGTGCGCTGCCAGTATTCCGCCGTCGTCGCAATTTCCTTAAAGCCCTTCATTGACTTGACCCTTTCTTCTACATAAGATTCAAGCCCTAATGATCGGCCACACCATCTCGCATTACCGGATCATCGAAGAGCTGGGCGGCGGCGGGATGGGAGTCGTCTACAAGGCCGAGGACATCGAGCTGCGGCGGCTGGTGGCCCTTAAATTCCTCCCCGAATTGATCGCTCAAAACCCTGCGGTACTGGAAAGGTTTCGTTGGGAAGCACGGGCCGCCTCCGCCCTGAATCACCCCAACATTTGTGTGATCTACGAAGTCGGTGAAGCGCAGCGCCGGCGTTTTATCGCGATGGAGTTTCTCGACGGGATGACGCTCCGGCAGCGTATCGCCGAGGGTCCACTTCCCCTGCCCCAGTTACTGGACTTGGGTATCGAGATTGCCGATGCGCTCGATGCGGCCCATGCCCACGGCATCATTCATCGCGACATCAAGCCGGCGAATATTTTCGTGACCAACCGTGGCCATGCCAAGGTTCTGGATTTCGGCCTGGCGAAGCTCACTACTAGTGACGAAGCCAGCATCAGCGGCAACACGTTCGGGGGAGATACGCGTTTCCCCGAAGAACTGAATCCCCGGGGAACTACTTTGGGAACTATTCCTTATATGTCGCCCGAGCAGGCGTTAGGCCAGCCTCTCAATTCACGTACGGATCTGTTCTCCTTTGGGGTCGTCCTTTATGAGATGGCAACGGGTGTGCTCCCTTTCCAAGGACAGACGACAGCTGCAGTTTTCGACTCCATTATTCACAGCGTGCCGGATTGGCCTCTCCGATTTGACCCTGAAACTCCTGTCGAGCTTGAGCGTATCGTGCGGAGGGCTCTCGAGAAGAACCCGTTGCAGCGATATGCAACCGCAGAGGAGATGCGGACGGATCTGCAAAACCTACGCCGGGCCAGGGAATCGGGGACAGTACGTTCAGCGCCCAAACCAGGGCCAGATTCAAAAGAAACCATCCGTCGCCTCTTCGCTGCGGCGAATATGCCCGTTCGGCCAAAATCCAGGATTGCTGTAAGCAAGTGGCTGGCGATGACTCTCGTCGCTATCGCGGCGTTGGTGGCAATCATTTTATACATCAGATCGCCGAAATCGCCGCCAGTGGTGCTCTCTTCGCTCCAGATTACCAGCGATGGTGTATCGAAGCGTTCACTGGTTACTGATGGAACCAGGCTCTACTTCTCCGAATATCTCAGTGGTCATTCCGTGTTGCGCCAGGTTTCGACCTCCGGCGGAGAGACAGCGCCCGTACCCATCGCCATGGTCAGCGCCGACATCTACGATTTCTTTCCGGGGCGTTCTGAACTACTGATAAAAGGGGTCGCCGAAGGTTCCGAGACGGAGTGGCCAGTCTGGATATTACCGCTCCCCGCCGGCTCGCTCCGGCCGGTGGCAGGCATCCTCGCACATGGGGCAACGTGGTCGCCGGATGGGCAGCAAATCGTCTACGTTAGAAAGTCGAGCTTGTTTGTGTGCAATCCGGACGGATCTGATTCGCGGGAACTCGTTACCGTGCCGGGAGTTCCTTTTGCTCCGCGATTCTCTCCTGATGGCCGTCGCTTGCGGTTCACCATTCGGAACACTACCCAGCAAACTGCGTCCTTATGGGAGGTTTCGTCCGAAGGCAAAGATTTAAACCCACTTCTGCCGGGCTGGAACGGACGAGAGCAGGAATCCGGCGGGGCGTGGATGCCCGGCGGAGAGTACTTTCTCTTTGAATCTACCCGCGACTCCTCCCAGAACATTTGGGTTCGGCGCGAAGGTACGTCTCTCTTCCGCGGAACGGTCTCGGAACCCACACAGTTGACCGTTGGGCCGCTCACGTTCAGCAACCCTACCCCGAGCCTGGATGGAAAAAAACTCTTCGTGATCGGCCAGCAGCGCCGCTTCGATTTGATCCGCTTGGATGACAACTCACAGCAGTTTTCCATCTACCTTCCAGGTGTGTCAGCGGGTGAGGCAGATATCTTGCGCAATGGTGACTGGATCACCTACGTCGAGCATCCCGAACTTACGCTGTGGCGGAGCAAAGTGGATGGAAGCTCGCGAACTCAACTCACGTATGCACCGATGCACGTCCACATGCCACGTTGGTCGCCTGATGGAACTCGAATCGCATTCATGGCCTCGCGTCCGAGAAAACCGTGGAAGATCTTCCTGGTGCCGGCCGAGGGCGGGACCCCGAAGGAGGTAATTGCCGGTGATCGCAATCAGGGGGATCCCACCTGGACAGCCGATGGTAATTCCCTGGTCTTCGCGGGAATGCCTTGGTTGGAATACGGAAACGCTGCCGGCCCGAATATCCACATCGTAGACTTGAAGACATCGCAAGTCTTAGATTTGCCAGGTTCGGAAAATCTGTTCAGTCCACGCTGCTCGCAGAATGGTCGTTTCATCGCCGCCCTTTCGGCAGACTCCACAAAGCTGATGCTCTACGACATGGAAAAAAAGAGTTGGTCGCAGCTCGCTGCGGCGCGGTTCGGTTTTGAGACCTGGTCACATGATGGAAAGTATCTCTACGCCGAAGATTACTCCGATAAGACTGACGACCTGGTGCGGGTGCAAGTCTCCGATGGGAAAATGGAACGACTGTTCAGCCTGAAGGACGTTCCGCGCGGCTTCGACCCATGGGAATTCTGGATCGGACTGGCGTCCGACGACTCGCTACTATTGATGCGAGATAAAAGCACGCAGGAAATCTACAGCCTCGACGTCCGCTTCCCGTAACAGATGCATGTGTGCCTGCCTAGCGGATGACGCCGAGTGCCAGCCATCGCCTCCCTCGAGAGACTAACTGAGATGCTCGCGTCATTGCGTCAGACCCGCGAAGTGACTTTCAACAGCTCCATTGCCATCTAAAGATCCGCCGTTTCGAATCCCTGGCTGAAAGAAGAATAAACTTCGGCAAGGCGAGTCTGGTCGGCGTCTCCCAACCGCCTCCCAAACCGATTCATACTTATGCCGGCGCTGAGTTCCCAAGATCTGTTTTGCTGTGTTTCACATTTACGCTCTGGAAAGAAGCCGATCATCATTAGCCGATCCTCTTGGAGGGGCGGCGCGTGTCTCAGGAGCTCAAATAAATAAATCGGATTCCCAAAGTTCGGTCATGCGTTGCTCCCCACTTGCTGCGCCCGAACACGCTGCAAATGAGCGCAGATCGTTTCGACGTTTGTCAGGAAGGAGTCGCCGGCAAATTCGAGGCTGGCGATTGAACGTGCGGCAGCATCGCGCTGGCCGAATCCGCAGGCGTCCTGAACAATCACCGGGGTGTAGCCTAGATCAGCACCGTGCCGCGCGGTGGGTTCAATGCCGATTTCCATGGCGATACCCACGATGGCAAATGCGTCGATGCCACAATCGCGTAGTGCCATGTCTAGTGGCGTGCCCTCGAACGCCGACATCGCGATCTTGTCGAAAATCGCCTCGCTTGGGAGCGGATTCAATTCAGAAATGAGGTGAAATCCAGGTGAGTCCCGCAAGAACCACGGCTTGATGTCGTTTGCCGATTTCACCCGCTGCCATGCCATTGCCATGCGGAACTGGGATACCCCCATAAGTTCCTTGGGAAGTGACATGTGGCGCGTGAAGATAACCCGAATTCGTGCCGCACGGGCAGCGTCGAGAACCTGAAGAACTTTGTCCGTGATCTGCTGGCCGTTCTCGATCTGCTTCACGATTCCGACTTGCATGTCGTACACGACCAGAGCTAATCGAGCCGGATCACAAACATCGTCCAGCGTTTGCGGAATATTTAGTCCGAAAGCCCGCTCCATAATGAATTCCACCGTCAAGTAGTAGTCGAACCTTAATTCTACTGAAAAGGGAAAGCTCTAGCTCCTCCGCGATCTCATTTTGGAGAAGCAGAAAAACCACAGGAGACTAGAATGATTTGGATATTCACCTCGTGCCATGGCCAATGGACTTCACCCGATCACGCCTGAAATCGGTGCAAAACTGGAAACGACGCGGGTCGCTCGGCTGGCCACGCTGGACGCCGAGCGATGGCCACACTTGGTTCCTATCTGCTTTGTCTGTGACGGATCAGTTCTCTATTCTGCCATCGATCGTAAGCCGAAGCGGGTGGCTCCAAGCCAGTTGGCGCGGCTGAAGAACATAAAGGAGACATCGCAGGTCGCATTGCTCGTGGATCAATACGACGAAGACTGGACACGTCTCTGGTACGTACTCGTGCGAGGAAAAGCAGAGCTGGTCTCGGCCTCGGCGGAACGCAAGCGGGCGATTCAGCGCTTGAGAGCGAAGTATCCGCAATATGACGCGGATATGCTCACCGACGATGCCCCGGTCCTCCGAATTACTCCTGTGCGCATCACCGCATGGGGCAAGATCTAGAGCGGCAGCGACCAAAATCGCGACTAGCTGACAGTCATCATTCCCTGCAGTTGTTCTAGGAGCGACAGCCAGTGGTCGAGCGACTGTCCTCCGGGTGTACGGTGCGTATCTAGCTTCAAGTGTTTACTGCAGCCAAATAGACAATTGGCGAAACTTCGCCGTCACACTCGCCGGATGGGGAGTGTAAACACCTGACTTCTTAACTGCTCTGCGAACCGACAGAGATCGTGTAGTGCGAAGGCCAATCGAACGCCTAGATATACTGTTCCATTAGCATCTCGGCCGCGCTTTCGTTCAGTTGTTCGGCCCGCCGCACCTCTTCGAATCGTGCCAGCAGGTCATCCGGCCGCAGTCTCCGTTTCTCGGCGCCTTGAAAATCATGGATGATCTGGCCGCGGTGCATCATTATTAAACGGTCGCCCAGACTTGCCGCCTGGTGCATTGAGTGCGTCACCATCAGAGTTGTGAGTTGGTCGCGCGCAACTACCTGCTCGGTCAAAGCGATAACAAGGTCCGCGCTTTTTGGGTCGAGGGCCGCGGTGTGTTCGTCCAGCAGCAGCAGTTCGGGACGCAGCCAGGTGGCCATGAGCAAAGTGAGCGCCTGGCGCTGCCCTCCCGAAAGACTTCCGATCGCATTCTCCAGCCGGGTTTCCAGCCCCATATTCAGCCGGCTGACTTCATCGCGCATTCTGCCCACCAGCGACTGTTTCAATCCCCAGCCCAGCCCGCGGCCGCGGCCGCGGAGCGCTGCGAGACTCAGATTCTCCTCGATCGTAAGGCTGGGCGAAGTGCCGCTAAACGGATTCTGAAACACGCGCCCGATCAGCTGGGCACGCGCATGCTCGGGCCATCGCGTGACGTCGCGTTTCGCCAGCCTGATGGTTCCTTCGTCCACCAGGAACGTTCCGGCGATGGCATTCAGCAGAGTGGACTTCCCCGACCCGTTGGTTCCAATGATGATCACCCAGGAACCGGCTGCCAGTTCGAAGTTTACGCCGCGCAGTGAGCGGACTTCATTCGGAGTGTCCGCGTTGAATGTCTTGGAGACACCTTGCACTTCAAGCATGCGCGCTCCGTAGGCGCTTCTTGCGCAGAAATTGTGGCACGATGAGGGCGCAGAAGACGAATACGGCGGTGATCAGTTTTAGGTCGTTGGGGCTAAGTCCCCATCGCAGCGCCATGGCCACCAATAACCGGAAGAGAACCGAGCCCATTACCGCGCCGATGATCGCCGTGCCCAGCTGATTCGATCCCACCAGAGCTTCTCCAATGATGACACTGGCAAGTCCCCACACGACCATCCCAATTCCCATACCGACATCCGCAAACCCCTGATACTGGGCCAGCAAAGCTCCGGACAGTGCCACGAAGCCGTTCGAGATCGCCACCCCGAAGATGATCATGTTCGCGTCGTTGACTCCCAGCGCTCGGATCATCTGCACATTGTCGCCAGTGGCGCGCATGGCCATGCCAAGATTTGTGCGCAAGAACAAATAAAGCAACGTGCCGGTCAGCGTAACGACCAGCCCGACCGCAACCAGCACCGAGGCATCGCGAACGCTGACTTCCCAACCCGCGAGATCGAAACTGGCGGCCCCTCGCATGAGCTTTATTCCAATCTGCTCCGATTGGGTTGACAGGGTGGTCACAGAAAGCAGCGGAACATTGCTCTTCCCCATGATGTGCAGGTTGATGGAATAGAGCGCTGTCATCACCAGAATTCCGGAGAGCAGCGAGTTGATTTTGAAACGGGTATAAAGCGTCCCGGTACAACCTCCCGCCATCATGCCGGCAGCAAAGGCTGCCAGTGATGCCAGCAGCGGGTTCGTGCCATGTGCCATCAAAATGGCAGCCACAGCTGCGCCGAGGGTGACCGATCCATCCGCCGTGATATCGGGAAACGCAAAAATCCGGAAGCTGATGAACACGCCCAAAGCGAGCAGCGAGAGGATGAACCCGATCGTGAATGTGCCAATCAGCAGGCTCATGTTCTTTTAAGTCTCATCTGATTTCAGACATTGCACTGATCCAGCATGCGCCTCGAACGAACTCGCTTTGCTGGGGGCCGGCCGCCACGCGGTCATCAGTCAGCAAGTGAAGTACGCCTTGCAAAGTTTCGGTCTCGAACAAGGTGGTAACCGTGGTTTTCAGGTCGATGCTTCCTTTTTGCAGGGGACGATAAGAAAATGCCGCCGCATGAAAATGCCCCAGAGGCCAGGCTTCAGTTCCCAGCGGCCGAAGCAGGGGAGACAGCGGCGTACATTCGGAACTCGCCGCTACACCGGAGACTAAGGCCAGCGAGCGCGGGTGCAGCCGCTCCGTAGAGAATGATAGCCAGGAGCGTACCTCGGGATATTTGAACGGAGCATCTTTTACCGCTGCGGCGGCGGGAGAGCGGCGAAGGGCCGCTCCCACCAGTCCGGCGGATTCGACCACCATCACCATTCCGATTGTGGGCGCGCCCGAGACTTCCAAGGCGGTGCGCGCTAACTCGGCGAGAGTGATGGGACCATCGGCATTAGTGGTTTCGAATCGCATCAGGGAGGTGAATCCACCCTCGCAGCGCACCCCATAAAGGACGTTCATTTCCGGTACCAGCTTGCCACTCGAGACCATGAAATCCGGCACATTGGTTCCATCGGTGGGCAGATAAGCTGCTGAGCCTCCCACCGCGAGGAATTCACCAAAGCGCGTCTGCGCATCCTCGAAGCCGTGTCCGAATGCTCCTAGGCCGAAGCCGAATGTAGCTGCCGGATACGTGACCACCTGGCAATCCGCCTGACCGAAGCGGCAGCCTTTCAGCAAGCCCGGATCGCCGATCCGTTCGCAGATCAGCCGCTTTCCCGGAGCGCACTCCATGACTTCGAACGACCCGGCAGAGGACGAAAAGCGACGTACTTCGATGGCCTTCGCTACCGGCGACGGTGCGACCGGAGTTACCTGGGCGAGCAGGATGGTCGAAAGCCGGCAGAGATCCAGCACCTGCTTCACCCGCTCCGAAGGGCTGGTGACAATGAAGCTGCCGCCGATGCCCTTCAGCTGTGTGTGAAACTTCACCAGCAGACCAACACCGGCGGAGCTGAGAAAGGAAATCTCGGACAAGTTCAATCGAATGCCGTGTGCACCTCCGCGAATCACTTCGTCCAGGTTGCCGCGCAGGTGCTCGGTCCAATAGTTGTCGAGGCGTCCCTTCACCTTCACTTCGAGTGCATCACCGAGCTGTTGTGTGATGATTTCCACGGCGGGTTTGCTACGGCTGCAGCTTCTGTGAGAACTCCTGAGGAATGGTGAGACCCAATTGTGCCGCGTTACCGCGACTGATGGCCAATTCCTCGACGGCCACTTCCTCCAAAGGCAAGCCTTTGGGATCCTCGCCCAGCAGAACCCGGCCCGCCAGCTTTCCGGAAGCCACAGCCGCAGAGTGCAAGCTAATGCCGAGACACCCCAAGCCACCACGGGGCAGTTCAGAACATTCGTCGGTGATGAGCGGCAGACGCGAATCTTTGGCGCCTTTCACCGCGCCCTCATATCCCTCGATAGCGGTGTTGTCTCCGGGTATCCACACCGCCTGGATATCCCGTCCGGCAAGAATCTGCACCGCCTGCAGGACTTCATTGGAGCCGGCGATGGCGATCTCTTCGAGTCTCACACCGCGCTCGCGAAAGACGTCGCGGGCAGCCGACATCTCCTTCACCGAGTTGGCCTCCGCCGGGTTATACATCGTCCCGACCGCGCGCAATCCTGGAATCAGCTTCTGCATCAGGGCCAAAGTGCGGCTTATCGGCGGAAAGCTGCCGACGCCGGTGACGAACGGCATGTGATCGCTGAGGCTCTTACCCGCTCCCGCCGCGATCGGATCGGTGACGCAAGTGAACACCACCGGCTTGTGTTTCACCTTATTACAGGCCCCGACAAGACAAGGGGTGGTGATGGTCATAATCAGGTCGACATCGGAGCTGTCATAGTTCTGCAGGATGGCGGGAATGTTGATCATTTCGCCTTGCGCATCGGCGCGCCGAATTTCCAGATTTTTCCCTTCTTCGAAACCGCTGGCTTTCAATCCGTCGATCAAGCCCTGTACGCATTGGTCTGTGCCCACGTCACGAGCGAAATACACGATCGCAGCTTTGACCGTCCTGCCGGTTGCTCCGGCCTGAGCACGGCCGTGCGCGGTGGCAGCGGAGGCCGTCTTGCGATGGCCCAAATCAGTGAGCAATAGTATCGAGGAAAAGAGTGCGATCAGGCCCAGCCCTAGGGCCATTCTTTTCAGTGCGGTCCATACCGCCGTCTTGTAGAAGCGCATAGCGCCGGGAGCGGCTCCTGTGGTGGGGCGGCGCAATTATACAGGTCATCCTAGAACTGTAAAGAAAACAGCGATCCGCCACTCCACCAGGCAAAGCCAAACTAAGCGTGGCAACCGATTGGCGTATGTTGCATGTACAATGGCGCATTCTGCATATACAACCAAATCGCCGGCCATCTACATTAATGTATGTACAACGCCAAAGCTTATTCCGCTGCCAGTGATACTTCGCCGCTCGCCTCGACCTCCATTACGCGGCGCGATCCCACCGAACAAGACGTACAGATCGAGATTCTTTTTTGCGGCATTTGTCATTCGGATCTGCACCAGGTCCGCAACGAATGGAAGGACGCGATGCCCACGGTTTATCCATGCGTCCCTGGACACGAAATCGTTGGCCGCGTCACCAAGGTCGGCTCCGCGGTCTCCAAATTTAAGTCCGGCGATCTAGCTGCGGTTGGTTGCATGGTCGATTCCGACCACACGTGCCCCGAGTGCCAGGCGGGTCTTGAGCAGTTTTGTCCGAATTTCACCTTAACTTACAACTTCCCCGACAAGCATCTAGGTGGCGTCACCTATGGCGGCTACTCGGATAGCATCGTCGTCGACGAGAGGTTTGTCCTACGTGTGCCCGCGAACCTCAATTTAGCCGGGGTCGCTCCCTTACTTTGCGCCGGCATCACGACGTACTCTCCCATGCGCCACTGGGACGTCACCAAAGGCAAGAAAGTTGGGGTGGTTGGTCTCGGCGGTCTGGGGCACATGGGGGTGAAGTTTGCCCATGCGCTGGGAGCCCAGGTTGTTGTTTTCACAACTTCGCCGAGCAAGAAAGAAGCCGCACTCCGCCTGGGCGCAGATGAGGTCGTCATTTCGCGGAACGCGGACGAGATGCAAAAGCACGATCGTAGCTTTGACTTTATTCTCGACGCTGTATCCGCCGATCACGATATTAATGCTTTCATCAATCTGCTGCGCCGCGATGGCAACATTACGCTGGTTGGCGCACCGGAGAAGCCTCTCGCCATTGCTGCGTTCGGCCTTCTCATGGGACGCCGAAGCCTCTCCGGTTCGCCGATTGGCGGTATCGCTGAAACCCAGGAAATGCTCGACTTCTGCGGGCAGAAGAACATCACCGCTGATGTTGAGGTCATCCCGATCCAGAAGGTCAATGAAGCTTATGAGAGGTTGGTCAAGTCCGATGTGAAGTACCGGTTCTCCATCGACATGGCTTCTCTCAAGTCTGCGTAAATCTATGAGTAAGCACTTTCATCTTTCTGGCAGCATGTTTGTCAAGTTAGAAGAGCTGGGAGTCCGTGCCTCTGCCGTCCTGCGCAGTGCCGGGCTCCCGCTGGGTTTGATGGATCAGCCGCGTGCGCTTCTTAACACGAAAGAACTTTTTGCCCTGTGGCGTGCCATCGGCCAGGTCAACACAAATCCAGCGATGGGTCTCCTGCTGGGCACTGAGAGTAAGACCGAGCGATTCTCCCCCGTCAGTCTAGCCGTCCTGTCGACCGAGAACTTCGGTTCTGCGGTGGAGCAAATGGCTCGATACAAGCAGCTCACCTGCCCGGAAGAGATCTTGCAGGAAAAGGACGACGCAGAGTGGAGCATAAAGTTCCACTGGCTTCTAGCTGACGAAGTCGAGCCTCCTGCCTTGATTGAATGCTGTTTCGCGTGGGTGCTCTCGGTGGCTCGGCACGGGACGGGCACGCGCCTTTCGCCGCTGCGGATCGAATTTGTGCAATCTCGCGCTCACTTAAAAATCATTGAACGTCACTTTGGCTGTCCCGTGATCTGCGGAGCTGAGCGCAATGCGATCGTATTTCGGCCCGCTGACGCTCAGCGGCCTTTCGTCACTCGCAACGCGGAACTTCTGGCGATGCTTGCGCCGCAATTCGAGAACGAACTAAAGCAGGAGACCAGGGACGAGAATTTCGTCGAGCGCGTACGGTTTGCCGTACAGCAAAGGCTCACGGGTCGGCGTCCCACCATCGAGGGCATCGCCGATGCGCTACATATCAGCTCTCGAACCTTGCAGCGACGTTTGCAGGACGAAGGGTCCAGTTTCCAGCGCGTTTTGGAAGAGGCCCGTCACCAGCTTGCTCGCCACTATCTCAATAACTCAGTCCTCGAGTTGAATGAGGCTGCCTACCTTCTCGGATATGAGGACGGAAACTCCTTCGTTCGTGCATTCCGTACCTGGGAGGGAGTTCCTCCATCTCGCTGGCGGGAACAACAGCGTGCCAGGGCAGCATCGTAACTGGGCCCAATTTGCAGGAAATCGATTTATAGGGAGAAGCAATGAAAAATATCAGGCTTGGAAAAAGCAATCTAGAAGTTTCCGTCATAGGGCTGGGCTGCATGGGACTGAGTTTCGGCTTGGGCCCCGCTGTGGACAAGGAAGAGGGAATCTCACTGATTCGAGCGGCAGTCGAACGCGGCGTCACATTCTTTGATACCGCGGAAGTCTACGGTCCATTCACGAACGAAGAACTCGTGGGCGAAGCCCTCGCTCCATTCCGTGATCAGGTGGTGATCGCAACGAAGTTTGGCTGGGCCCCGAACCCGAATGAGGGAGGCAAGTGGAGTGCCTTGGATAGCCGGCCAGAGCACATCAAGGAAGCGGTCGAGGGCTCGCTCAAGCGGCTAAAGACTGACGTCATCGATCTGTACTACCAGCACCGCGTTGACCCGAACGTGCCCATCGAAGACGTCGCCGGAGCGGTGAAGGAACTCATTCAGCACGGTAAGGTGAAGCACTTCGGCCTTTCTGAAGCCGGCGTCCAAACGATCCGCCGCGCACACGCGGTTCAACCGGTCACGGCGCTGCAGAGTGAATATTCGCTCTGGTGGAGAGAGCCTGAGCAGGAAATTTTACCGACGCTCGAAGAACTCGGGATTGGATTCGTTCCATTCAGCCCCTTGGGAAAAGGGTTCCTCACGGGCAAGATCAATGAAGAAACGAAGTTCGATAAAACTGATTTTCGTAATATCGTCCCTCGCTTCACGCCGGAGAACCGTAAAGCGAATCAAGCCCTGGTGGATTTGCTCAGCAAGATCGCCGAACGAAAGAAAGCGACACCCGCGCAGATCGCGCTCGCTTGGATTCTCGCCCAGAAACCTTGGATGGTTCCCATCCCCGGCACAACCAAGTTGCATCGACTGGAAGAAAACATCGGCGCCGCTGCCCTGGAACTAACACCCGACGATCTCCACCAAATCGAGAGTGCCACTTTGAAGATCCCGGTGCAGGGAGCGCGATACCCGGAGAGCCTACAAAAATTGGTCAATCGCTAAGCCGGCAGGATCGGGAACGGCGGCATGCGAATCGGGATTCTCGGTTCCGGGTGGAAGGGCGCCAAGCTCCGAACCGATCTTGGCGCGAGTTGGGCGCGATGTAGTGTTCAGCTATGCCCGAAGTACCGACAAGCTCACGACACCAATGCTGCATGAGTTCTGTTCGAACTTGGACGACTATTTCGGTGGCGTGACGCCGGCCCAAGCCTGGATGGACTTTCGCAGCCTTTCTTTGGTGGGAACGAAGGAACGCTTCGTGGCGAGAAGCGGCGCGGCAGCTCGAGGGTTCGGGCGTCAACATTGTATCGAACCCCACGCTACAAGGATTATTGCCGTTCGGCGGGAAATCAACGGCAGAGCAGGTGTATGTGGAATGAATTTTTCGCATGGCCAGCCGTGTCCCCAGGCGACGAAGGCAATCTGGTGATCGCCTTGGCTGCTAACCAACGCAAGGGTGCTTAGTCATCATCGGGCTGGGGTTTTCTCCGAGGTCCAGGACCAGTCCTTGAACCGCGCCCGCAATTGGGACTTGAGGAGCTTGCCTGTCGAAGTGTGAGGTAATTCGGCCACAAAGATGAAGTCGTCGGGCAGCTGCCATTTGGCGAATTTCTCAGCCAGGAAGCAGCGCAGTTCGTCGGGAGTAACCTGCGCATCGTCCTGTATAACAACTATGGCTAGCGGTCGTTCCACCCACTTGGCATGAGCGATGGCCACCACTGCCGCCTCCTTAACGGCGGGGTGGCCGACCAATGTGTTTTCCAAGTCAACCGAACTGATCCATTCTCCCCCTGACTTGATGAGATCCTTGGTGCGGTCGGTGATCTTCATGTAGCCCTCCGAATCGATGGTGACCACATCACCCGTCCGCAGCCAATCGTCCGCGGACCACCGGTAGCGTTCTTCCGGATGCTTGTAGTAGCTCGCGGCGACGAAAGGGCCCCGGATTTCCAATTCGCCGGGAGTCTGGCCATCCCACGGAACTTCGCCGTCATCGCCGATGGCTCGGATCTCGATGAACCGAGAAGGCAGCCCTTGTCGCGCGCGCAATTCAAATTTTCGCTCTGGCGGCCAGTTTTCCATGTGGGGTTTCAAGGTGCATACGATCGCGATAGGAGTGGTTTCGGTCATGCCCCAAGGCTGGATTACTCGCACTCCGAACTTCTCGAAGCGGCGGAAAAGACTCTCCGGAGCCGCCGATCCCGCGACGATCACCCTCAAGCCGGGCGCGATCTGCCAGCGTTGTGGGTGCCGCTCGAGAGCGTCAATCACGCCCAACCAGATCGTGGGAACACCTCCGGTCAGTGTGACTCGCTCCTGCGAGAGCAGATCAAGCAGGTGTTCGGCTTGCAGGTTTGGTCCCGGCAGTACCAACTTGCTGCCGTTCATGACCCCTGCGTACGGTAATCCCCAGGCGTTGGCGTGAAACATGGACATAGCCGGCAGCACGCAATCGCAGCGCGAAATCGAAAAGTTATCGGGCAACGAAATGGAGTAGGAGTGAAGTGCCAGTGCGCGGTGGGAATAGGCGCCTTTTGGCTTTCCTGTAGTACCCGAGGTGTAGCACATGGCGGCAGCATCATGTTCGTCGAGTTCGGATAAGTCGGATCGCCGCTGCTGCTATTCAGAAGGGACTCGTAGTTTTCGTACCCATGAGACACATGGTGGCACTGAAAGGCACGACGAAGACGCGCTGCAGACAGACCTTGTCTCTAACTCTTTCGTAAAGAGGGACCAGCACATCGTCCACGATCAACCAGCGGTCTTCGGCGTCGTTGATGATATGGGCCAACTCTTCAGGATGCAGTCGCAGGTTCAGCGTGTGTAACACGCCCCCGACACAGGGGACACCGAAATACGCTTCAAGATGAACGTGGTGATTCCACATCAGAGTGGCAACCCGATCGCCACGGTGCAGACCCAAAGCCTGCAACGCCGCTGCCAGCGCGCGGGCTCGCCGATGCATTTCTCGGTAGGTGTAGCGGTGGATCGAATTGTCGGGCCGACTGGAAACAATCTCAACGGTAGAGAACAGTTTCCCGGCCCGCTCCAGCAGGGGAGCGAGCGTAAGCGGAAACTGCATCATGGTTCCCTGCATGGCATCACCCCCAGGTCCAAGCTCGCGGAAGCCGTTGGGGATTCTACCCCGAGCGGGCCGAACTTAGAAGAGAACGAGGTGTTGGTGCCACCGGCTATCCACTTTCGAGACAAAACGACGCACCCCGGAATTTGTCGGCGCACACGTGCGCGATCGCCTGCTCATCGATAACGCGCACCAAGAAAGATAACCTCATTCCGGTGGCGAACCGGCCTATCATCACGATGCCATCAGTTGGGGTGCGCACATGTCCGCGAACCAGGTAGTGCTTTATTTTGACGGGCAGGAAGATGCCTTACTCCTCACTCTGGCAGCCGGCTCAGTAATGTCAGCCGAAGGGCCGATGCATCGCAGTGCGGCGGTGGTCAAGATTGCGCAGGAAATTCGCCAAGCCAGTCGAATTACGGCTGGGGGCGTTCTGAACCTTACGTGAGGGATGGCAACATAAATGATTAGAAAAGTCGCGCTAAAAATTGCGGCTCCCGCGCTACTCGCGCTTATGGGCTGGAACGCCTATCTCGCTGTCAACCATCTAACCAAGATTCAAGGAATTGCCGCCCGGACGCTGGAGAGCTCGCTAATCCAAGCCGGTATCTCGGCTGTTCTGCGAGATCTGATCGATATGGAGACGGGTCAGCGTGGCTACCTGCTAACAGAGAATCCTTCGTACTTGCAGCCCTATACCGACGCGAAGGCAAGGATTGCCGCCGATTTTGCCAGCCTTCGTGCTGGGCTCGATAAGCTCGGGGAGAGCGAACGGTCCCAGGAGACGCAACTCGAGTCTTTGGCAAACTCAAAACAGGCGGAGATGGAACGCACTATTGGTTTGCGGCAACAGGGTTATCGACACCGCGCATTCATGCTAGTGGATTCAAACGAAGGGATGGAGTACATGGATCGGGCCCGCGGGCTCTTGTCTTCTTTATCTGTCGCGGAAGCCAGCAGCTTCGCCAGATTTGAAAAGGAAAGGAACGCTAGCCTGAGCAAGGCTTTGTCAGAAATCATGGTCGCGAATTTAGGTCTTTTCGTACTGACGATATGTCTGTTTGGACTTGCCCGCTACGATAGGCAAGGGCTTGAACGAGAAACTGCCAAAGGCAGAGAGGCGCTGGCCATCCGCGATTTGCAGCTGGAAACACTGACGTTTGCTCTTTCCAATCAAGCGCGCTTCAAGACCTCCGCCATTGAGGCAAACGCCCGCCTCCTGTTAGAAAACTATGGGGGATTTCTACCGCGGCAAGGCCACGAATATGCGGAGCAGATAAGGGAGGCATCGATAGAAATGGAGCGTCTCCGTCAAGATTTAGTTAGCGGCCCAAGCTCTAGCGGTAATGGAAAGGCAGCTTAACAACCTAACAGTGACGCTGGCGGTCTTCTGTCTTTCACCTCTCCGTTGACAATTAATCGACGTCACCGCTATCGATCTTGCGGATGTGACCCAAAGAGTCAAATGGAATTTGGAAATACTCCGACCGCTCCCGCCACGCCCGCACTAACGAACTCGCTGCGACAGGACAAAAACCTGTAGCAACTCTCCGGCGGCGCCGCGCCCAGGTGTACTAAGTGGCGTGAGCTAAAACATTGACGACTTTATGCCGCCTAAATAGCACGGCTGGGGTGTCTTGTTCAGCGCGGGCAAAGATCAGCACGTGACAGCAAAGTATGTCTATGCCTGCGTGTTGCCTTGGTTACTCGCTGGCAAGTTTCTAGCTAATATCGTGCTCGACGATTCAAAGGAAATCCGTAACCAAACGATGGTGGTGGAGTCGCAATACGCAATTTGGAGTTACCAAAACGTAGCTATGCAATTCTGGCGTTCTGGCCGAACGACTGAGACGCTCTGGCTGCTTGTCGGTTATCAATTCGCCTAATCGGCTCACCTTTGGGAACCGATTGCCGTGGCGCGCCCAGGCGTTGTGGGACACAACGTGATTCTCGTCACACGTGCGGCAGGTCGTTAGCGATAACGCGAATAGGCCAAATAAAAATACTTGACGACCATTTTGGGCCGGGGCTAAAGCGCCTTCAATTGGTTAAAAGCGTTTACTCACTAGGCAGCTTGGGGCGGGAAGAACCTAAGTCTCGCTTCGTCGAAAAAGGCTGAGTCGGCTCTGGTCCGCTTCGTCGGCTGGGAGCACTTATCAGGGGCTGGCGCCGGAACGCTGTTTCCCGGTTGCCGCGAAACTTATGCATTCAATTCAATGAGGAAACCTTCCGTCCGTGTTTTGTCACGTGGTCCAAATGCTAAGTTAAGGTTTGCGGACGACAAATCCACTCCCCCACTAGTAAAGGTTTCCGCTGTCCCGACTAGTTTTGCTAGTTCCCCTTGTTGAGGGGGCCTGTTGTAATTCCGGCTAAGATTTCCGCACTTAATCAAGAACTCGGATTTCGCAAGAGAGCCGAGTGCTGTCCTAAACCGCACATTTACCAAACGATCAAGGAGCAATGTCATGAATCTGACCACCGAAGAACGCGAAGAAGTGGCGACTGAATTGAAGCGTTTCGCTAGCGACCTAAACCTCACCGACGATCAAAAGGAAAAACTTCAAGAGGTTCTTTCGGGAGCAAGAGAAAAGATCGCAGAGTATATGCAAGAGAATCCCAACACGACCAAAGCCGACCTCATCAGCAAGGTTGTGGCAAATCGCGACGCGATTCGTCAACGGGTGGTCAACTTCCTTAGTCCGGAGCAGTTGAAGAAGTGGGACGCTGAAAAGGCTAAAGCCAAGGACTTCCTGGGCCAGAGGATCGCGGCCTAAGGTTTGCCAGTTTGGTTGGCCGGCTCACAGAAGGCAGGAGCTAGTGCGGGCGGGGCGGATTGCAACTAGTCGGGGAAGTATTGGTGTACCTGAACTGACGCAAACTCCGACCCGCCGCCTTGTTCCTAAAAAAGCCCGGCTCTCAGACCGTACGGCTTAGCCAAATGGTAGCCCCGCTGTTCTACGTCACCCAGGAGAATTCCCATGCGCTTGCACGCCTTTGCCGCATTGGGGTTGTCGGTCAGTTTTGCTTTCAGCCTGGCGGGGTGTGGAGGGGGGAGCAAATCTCTTGGGTTCCGCTACAACTGCGGGGGACGCCTCCCGCGATCATGGCTCATCCCGAGAGAGACGGTATTGGTCGGCGAGACCGCGACATTTTCGGCCACAGCGACGGCACGCCCCCCTTGAGTTATCAGTGGCAGAAGAACGGCACAGCGATTTCAGGGGCAACTGCGTCCAGTTGCACCACACCGCCAGCTACCCTGGCAGACAACGGCGCCAAGTTTCAGGTAGTGGTGAGCAATTCTCTGGGAACCGCAACCAGCAATCCGGCGACGCTGACCGTGAGCTCCGAGGTCGCATCGGTTGATGTTGTCTCTTATCATAACGACGCGGCACGCACCGGACAGAACTTGAACGAAACTCTTCTGACTATCGCCAACGTCAACTCAGCCACCTTCGGCAAACGCCGAACACTCCCGGTGGATGGCAAAGTTGATGCGCAGCCGCTCTACTTGTCCAACCTCAAGAATATCGCCGGTGGGACCCATAACGTGGTCTACGTAGCCACGGACACGGGAGCGTCTATGCGTTCGACGCCGATACGGGTACGCAGCTTTGGAAGGTAACGACTCTGGGCTCGGGCGAAGCTCCCAGTGATGCCCGGGGATGCGACCAAGTGGTGCCGGAGATCGGCGTAACGGCCACACCCGTGATTGACCGCGCTGCGGGTACGAATGGCGTGATTTACGTAGTAGCCATGTCCAAGTCCGGGTCCAATTATTTCCAACGGTTGCACGCGCTGGATGTCGGCAACGGCGCGGAGTTGTTTGGCGGCCCCCAGGACATTGCGGCCACGTTCCCGGGGACCGGCGATAACGCTTCTAATGGCAATGTGATCTTCGATCCGGCGCAATATAAAGATCGCGCGGCACTGCTTCTGCTGAATGGAGTCATTTACATTGCATGGTCATCGCACTGCGACATCCGGCCCTACACCGGCTGGATTATGGGATACAACCAAACCACCTTGGCGCAGACCACCGTGCTCAACGTAGTTCCGAACGGTAACTCGGGCGCGATCTGGATGTCGAACACCGGGCCGGCTGCGGACGGCGCGGGAAACATCTATCTCCTCGACGCCAATGGTGATTTCGGTACGACCTTGAATGCCGGCGAATTTCCCGCCAACGGCAACTATGGCAATGCGTTCTTAAGCTTTCCACCTCGAGTGCATTGGCGGTGGCCGACTACTTCGAGATGAGCAATCAACAGACGGAGAATGACACCGATACCGATCTCGGTTCCGGCGGAGCGGTGGTGCTGCCTGACCTCGATGATGGCACGGGGACGATTTGGCACCTCGCCGTCGGCGCGGGAAAGGATGGCCACATCTATGTGGTCAACCGGGATGCGATGGGTAAGTTCAACAGCAACAGCAATAGCAATAACGTTTACCAGGAGCTCAAAGGAGTATTGGGGAACGGAGTATTCGGTATGCCGGCGTACTTCAATGGAACGGTTTACTACGGCGCGGTGGGAGACGCGATCAAAGCGTTCAAGATCACGAATGCCAAGCTCGGCACCAGCCCGGCAAGCCAGACCAGCAACACGTTCCAGTATCCCGGCACAATTCCCAGCATTTCTGCGAACGGTATCAGCAACGGCATTGTGTGGGCGGTTGAAAATACAAATCCGGCTGTCCTGCACGCTTACGACGCCAGCAACCTGCACGAACTCTACAACGGTGACCAGGCCAGCAACGGCCGTGATCAGTTCGGAGCCGGCAACAAGTTCATCACTCCCACAATCGCGGATGGCAAAGTGTTCGTAGGGACGACGACCGGCGTGGGAGTATTTGGGTTGTTGCCTTAGTTTGATATTCGCTGGATGTCCTCCTGAGGAAGCGACCAAGGACCTCTGCGTTGTGTTGTGGGGGGGACGTACTTTTCCCTGGAGTCAAATTGCTCGACTATTTGTGAGAATCGCTGGCCATTTGTTACTTCGGTGATTTCGAATACCGGCGCCCTTATCGTCTTCTTTCATGCCGCTGTCCTGCAGGCTTCTTCATCGGGAACCATCCAAAGGACTGTTTGATAAAGGACTGCTTTGGTCTGTCACTCTTTGCTTGACCAGTCGAAAGTTAAGAATCCTCTCAGGGTGAGTGGAGTAGGTCAATTCCCCGTGCATCCCTTCGAACAGCAGCATGTTCTTCTCCCGACTCCACACCTCGATCAGCTGCCCGTCGTCGGTCCTGTACTTGACCGCGTAATGCGCCTTCATGAATGGTAAGTCCAACCGGCGAACGGAGACAATCGTTCCAGGTCCGACTACGAAAACCGTACAGGGATTTCGCCATAAGGACAATTTCGTGGTGGCTCTACCCCATGTGGGTTTCAGCAACGTCACCAATAGTGCTGCGCAGAGTATTTTTCTTAACATTCTTTCCCCCACCGACACCAGCTTGAATAGAAAAGTGTCGCTCCCGGCGGAGTCTGTTTGCAGCTGTCGTTTTTGTCAGGGATGTCTGGTCTGATTAGCCTTGTGACTCGGCGGGCGATGCAAGTCTCGAATCCATTCCATCATTGGTCAGTCCATAGCGTTCTTGTCATGCCCGCAAGAAAAATGGACGCCCTTACGACGCTTGCGCCAGCGCAACGACCGCTCTAAATTCTTAAACTATGATTTTTGGAGAACGGATCTCCGACTCTTGGGTGCCCGTTCCAAACGACTAATTTTTCTGGAGTGATTTGATGGCCAATAAATTATCTACACCCAATCTAATGGACCTCTTAACTCGTCTGCAATTCCGAACGGCAATCCTTGTAACAATCGGCCTGAAGAATGGCGAGATCGCAGAGTTCCTTGGCACTACTGACCATGTCGTCAAGAACATGGTAAGAGACATCTTTGACCGGACTGGCTGCTGGAACAGGGTGGAGTTGGCGCTCAGGTTCGTTGGGGAATCGGACAGCAGCGTCTATGACCAGAATAGGATCAGAAACGAAGTGGCAGAACTGGAGACAAGAGCTGTTCAGATACTTCACTCCCGTCCCTGGGAAGCCATGATGCAGGCATGACCGTGACCGACCCCGGGGCGACCTTTTACGTGGTTTCCGCGGATGTGTGAAAATTTCCGATGGGGACGGATTTTGTGGTGGGACTCTGGCAAAACTCCAGTAGTCAACTAGCTTCCTGAAGCGTAGACATTTGCATGATCAGACACACACAACAGAGCGCACCTCCTGATAAAGGCTGCTAGTTCGAAAAGCTGGCAGCCCTTTTCTTGGTGCTGGGGACTCTGGCAATAGTGCTAGTGGACAGTCGCTTTCCACAAGAGTAAGACATGGGAAAGCGGACAATAAAACATCGGCGCCATTTCCTCCGCTGAAGGGCCGCCAGTTCCGCATGCTGGCGGCCCTATCCTTCCAGCCCGGTAAGCCTTTACGCGGTTTCTGCGAATATGTGGAAAATGCGCGATCTCGGGCGCACGACCCCTACCGATTTCGGCTCATCTCTTTCCGTACAGATTCTCATTTGCGTCACCATCGGGCTTGAGGTTGATCGCTCGAGCGACACCCGGCCGAACAAGGGGCTCGCAACCTAGATCCGTGGGAAGTGATCTTCCAGCACTCACAGCAGCAATGGGGCATTCATTTTCTGCTTCCGTATCCGCTCGCTTCGGATCCCCCCCCGCTTCTCTACTCCAAAGCTCACACTGCAACAACGTCAGCAGCCGCTCAAACCAGCGCGTGCTCACTAGCTTCCTTCCCCCACGCGCACTTTCATCCCTATGCCGCGAATAGTGGTAGCTCCTTTCTCCCGGGCCTCTTGTTTGGTTCGCACGACCAACGCTTACTCGAGTCAGGGAGCCGACATTGTTATGGAATCAAGTACAATCACGACCGGATTATGGCCGATTTCAAACAGCAGGCCTTCTTGCCCTGTAAGAACTGCCAGTTCTACCGGCCGCACCAACCCCATACTATGGTTACTCACGAACCCAATGGGACCCATTGTTCAAAGAAGAGTGTTTGCTGACTGTGGGCAGTTTGTCTCCCAAGTTCTATGATCAGCGCGGTGCACAAAATGTGGAAGGATGAGGGTGGCCAGGACATCTCCGAGTACGCCGTGATGCTGGCTCTAATCTTGCTTCTGGTGATGGGAACGATCAAGCTGGTAGGTTCGAACGCCAACAACGCTTTCTCTTCTGTCGCCAGCTCGCTTCAGTAGTTTGGCCGAAGCTGCTACTCGGGATTTCGGGATTGGAACGCTGTGGTCCACCCCACTACCTTCCGGTGTTTTCTGGTGAGCCGTGAGCTCGTGACCGGCCTTCGCCCCGTGTGACAGCTGTGCGGACCAAGAAGGTTTATGATAGGGCCGCAACCCCCCTCATGATGTTAGCGTTAAAGCGGTTCCTCTGCCCACTCCGAGGATGAATCTTGATGCCATTCTGACTTCCATTGCTTCTTCGTGCGCCAAGGTGGATTCGACGGGACCCGAAACTCTTGATCCCGCTGTTCGTGACCGCAAGAATTACTTCTAAACGAAATGCTAGGAAAGCCTTCGACGAAGGTAAGCTGACCCGTCATTGAAGCGTATTACTGGCTAGACGCCAGAGAAGTAAGCAAACTACGCTGATTGGCTACTCGAAAACATCAGAATCACGCGCGCCGAGCCGTGCATGTAGTAGCTTCCTGGCTGTCCTCATGAATATTGCTGCGTTCAGCTTGGACTCTCAGTTACCGGCTAGCCCCTTGTTCAACAGGACCTTAACCTCGACCCGGCGGTTCTCTGCTCGTCCGGCCTTGGTCTCGTTAGAGGAGACTGGCGCTGCTTCACCCATGGCGCCCGGCGCCACAATGTGCCGAACCGGCACGTTGCAGTTCTGAAGCAAATAGGCAATTACGTTCTGTGCTCGATCCATACTGAGCTGCTGGTTCATGGCGGCGTCGCCACTCGAATCCGCGAAGCCCTTTACCTGAATCATGTATCCCCTAAGGTTTACGGCATTGTTCGCCAACTGTGTTAGTGCGGCTTGATCCGCTTGGGAAATCTCGCTGCTACCGCTTGCAAAATGGACATCCCGTTGATCCTTGGTATCGTACTCGCTCAAGTCCGCAAACCGCTTACTGGTCTCGGTAGCGTTCGCATCAATGGATGTCTTGTTGGTAGCGATACTCTGCTGATTAGCAGCGATATTCTCCTGATTGACAGCCACTCGCTGCTCGGTAGGATTGAGACCGGCCTGGATCATCTCTGCTGTTCGTAGATCGTCTCCATCGAACGTGATCGACTTTGCAAGGAGGTGCGTTGAATCTTGACTGGTGCCGTGAACCGAGACCTTTAGTCCAGGCATCAGCACAGCCGCAGACATTTGCGTCTTGCGCAATCCAAGCCCTTTCGGCTGTTGTACCTTGGTGTCATCATCAAGGGTTGCAGTCACGTTAGTCCCGTCGGTCGTCTTTAAGACAATTGCATCGCCTGTGCGACCAATGATCAACCCTTCAACCTTAATCTTTTCGTCTTGTGCGTGAGACGACGTTGATACCACCCAGCACAGCGTTAGTAGGCCCGCAACGATTCTCAGTCGCTTGGTATAGATCACGCCATTTCTCCTTCTGCTTGGAACTTAACTCGTCTTTTCCGACCGTGCGGTTGGCGCATAGCGGCAAGCCGAGCGCCTGGCGACGAACCTGATGCTGCGGAAAGTATGACCACTATGGCGGCAGCTATGCCACTGTCAATTGCTACAGGCCAAAACTAACTGAGGTAGAAACACCAACAACCCGGACTACGAGTGTAATCGCCAGGCTTTGCTTTTGTAGTACCTGGCCTGTCAGAACTCCTAGTTCTGTCCCGGGCAGCAACTCTGTACCATAGATGTTCGCCTGGCTGAGCCCATGATGCCTAAGGTCGAGGTAAATGCAGCTTTGCTAACTGGTTTCGAGACTAGATCGCGGTAATTCAGCAAAATCATGCCTGTATTGAGGACATGCTACTCGAGAATTCAGGCAACCCAGACGGGGAAAACATTTTCACGGCGCCACTTGCATGGTCCGAAACTGCCCCGCATCCGACAGGTACGTCGCCTGAAGAGTGCTAGGTTCCTTACCATTCCCCATTCGGAGAGGAGGCCGAGGAGCACCGAGCGCGGAACAAGCCAAACGCTTCCCTGAAGCGATAGAACTGCTAGGCCTGCAGAGAATCAAGGGGAGGTTCTACGGGTACTTAACTTGGTGTCCACCATGGTCGGCGTCAACGAAGCCCTCATCTTTGTGGACGGACTACAGTGCAAATCAGGAGTCAGGTATGTTAGCATTCCACCGACGATTCGTGCAGCTGGCAAGAACAGAACACCTCGCAACTTAGGCGAACAACTCAGCCCGATTACTGTTGAAATCACTCTTACACTCATTCACTTACTTATGAATCTAAGCCCTCTTATCAACAGTTATCGCTTTGTGGAGGTCTCCGAACTACAGGACGAACGCTACAGGAGTAAAACATGAAATCTCGATTGATTGTTGTTGTCGTGTGCTTGTTGGTTGTGATGTCGCATGTGGTCGCCGCCCAAATACCCCGAGCATCCCGCGCAGGTGCAACGGAGGAGCCGCCCTTTGTGCGACCCGCCGTCACCACCGCAAGCCAATCCGATGAGATCATCGCACACCTGTTCGAATATGAGCCAGCCATCCCGCTGGGTCCAGTCGACGTGCTCAGGGCATACGAAGACGGAATGAGCTTGATCGCTCAGAGACTATCCGCCGAATTGAGCAACATTTCCCAAGCCAACCGAGCCAATCAGATTACCCGCGACGAGGCGGACTATTTGATTCAAGATAGATATCAAATCGCGATGATGCAGCGCGAAGTACTCGGCGCTTTGCACGACAGTTTGCAACACGATCTCGCCAAGGCCGCAAAACAATCCAGCAGAGTTGACCAGTCGGACACCTCTATTGTTGTGCAGCTACCGTCGGCCGGGAACGGGCAAACTCAATAATGTGACACTCCCTCAAATCATTTCTAGTTCCCGGCTACAAGAACTCCAGTATCCGCCTGAGGATCGTTGTGCCAAGCTAGAAGAAGCTGCGGCAGTTAACGCAAGAGGCCAGCCGAGAGTTCACAGTGAGCACGATTCACGACACACCACTAAAGAGAGCTTGTGAAAGTACCAGCGACTCACGCCTATAAGGAAAGCTCATGACCGATATTGTTCGTGATGACGCCACTCGGTGGCGGCAACTCTGCCAGACTGCTTATTTTGAGCTTGAGCCTATTAGGCTACTTCAACGTGTCGTTGAAGCACGCGGTGCAGTTCTCGACCGGATCGAAGACAGCCTTTCCAAACCAAGCTCCGGCGAACAGAGCGAATTGCGCAATGCCTTAGAAACGTTGAGCATTCTACAAGAGCTGGCGGAGCGCGACATAAGCGAACTAAAAAAGAGAATTCAGGCACGTTCGGCAGGCTACGCTCATTCCAAGAAGCGTGAAGTCAGCTGAATCAACCTGCCGGCTTTGGGGTCTCGGGCAACCGCCTAGCTCTCCTGCATCTATACGACGACTTGATGTCTTAACCCAATGTTCACCCGCACTACACCTCCTACCCCCTCCTTGTGACTTGAGCTCAATGCAGCAGCTGCTTGACATCGGGTTCCATAGTTGCAAAACGGCGGTTTACCCTCACAACCCTTTCAATTTGAGTGAAAGTGTGATGTTGCACCGACTAAATCCATCTTTGCTCCCTCGCAACGACGAAACCATGCTCTGCTCCTACAGTCAATGTGAGGAGAAAACATCGATGGATTATCGGGTTTCAACATTGCTGGATATTTTTAGCTCAGAACAATTCAGAACCGTCATTTTGTTCACTCTCGGGTTGGATACTTGTCATATAGCCGATCTCCTTGAAACAAGTGAACGGACCGCAGGCAATTTGTTAGACCAGTGCTTTGTCCAGGCAGGATGTCGAAGCGTGGACGGGCTGACTCAGAGACTGCTTTATGAGTGGGAAAACGAGTTGTATGACGAGAGACTGGACAGGGAACTGGCAAAGCTGCAGAGCGCAGCCAGGCGGATGCTTGAAAAGATGGTGCCTACAGATGAGTCAGGCACATTCTTGGAAAGCAGAGGACTGCCTTCCGCAAGATGGGTCATGTAGAGAACCTCGCATGGAAGCGTTCGCTCCAATTCGATCCGGGCAAGCAAGCTATAACGGCAGGAGGATACTCCCGCGGGTCAGGCGATTTCACTCAGAACGCTGGCGATGCTGGAGCAGTACCCAGGACATCCGTACGCTGTTCGCCTACGACGCCTTCGCTTCGATCCGATTTAGATGAAATGTCTCCCAACGGCGACCAGTACGGCCGAGCCGACTATGAGTCCTCCGCGATCAGTTATCCAAATCCCGACACGGATTGTCCCATGGCATGAGCGAGGTTCGACCAGGCTGCAGAGGCGATCAGGCTTCGATGTGCGATGGGTTACGAACTAGGATGAGCAGGTCCATATAGTTGGTCGAATCAGGCAAGGTCAGCTTTTGGTAATGTCGCATTACGAACAAAGTGGTCGTGACCAAGAACCAACTTTGGGGTATGCGAAAGATTGGCTAGGCAGCCGACTCCGCGGGTTAGGACGAAGTCCTCCCGTGTTCGTCGATCAACTCTGCGCCAATATCATGCTCCCCCGCGACATTCCGCCGGGCTGTCGTTGGTTCCATTGCATATCCATGGGTACGCTTGCTAATCCCAGTAGGCAAAAAAAAATCCCCCGTTTCAGTTTGCAGCGCCTGCGACTTCCGGGCGCGATTGCTCCAATGCGTCGCAAGAGTGATCCTTAACTACCAGCGATGCCTTTGTTGACAAGAATCTTAACCTCAACCCGACGATTCTGCGCACGTCCCAAGCTAGTCTCGTTCGGTGCCGCTGGTCCGTATTCGCCCATGGCGCCCGGTGCCACAATATGCCGCATCGGCACGTTACCCTGCTGTATCAAATAAGTGATAACCGCTTTAGCGCGGTCTTCGCTCAGCTTTGTGTTCATCGCGGCACTGCCGGTCGAATCAGCATAGCCCATCACCTCGATGATATATCCACGGAGATTAACTGCGTTTTCTGCCAACATCTTGAGTTGCTCCTGGTGAGGTGCCGAGATATCGGAGCTACCGACACCGAAGGTCACGGTTGCTTCGCCTTTTACGTCGTATTCGCTCAACGCGGTAAAGCGATTCGTGTTCTCTTCGATGTCCTTCAGGTTTTGCTGAATCGCCTGCTGGTTGGTCTCCATATTTTCCTTTTGAGCCGCCAGTTGCACATCGTGGGCTGCAAGCTGTCCACCATGGGCCTCAAGCGCCTGCACATTGGCTGCGACTTGCTGTGCGGTGGGATGCAAACCAGCCTCGATCATCTCGGCTGCTTCCAGATCGTCGCCATCGACAGTGATGGTTGTCGCTACAACCCGCCCCTGGTCGTCGAACATTCCGTGAACGTCCACCTTGAGTCCGGGTATAAGCACCACATTGGACATTTGTTGCTTATCCAGGCCAAAAACTCCCCTGTCATCTTTCGTTCTCGTGTCATCGGTTAAGGCCACGGTAACGTTTCCCTCCGCGGACTTCACGACCAACGTTTCTCCGGTGCGCGTAGTAATCATTCCCTTGACCTCGGCTTTGTCGCCACTTGCGCCAAAAACAGATGCCGCTGCCAGAAAGAACAGAACCATCACATTTACCGCAATCGCTTTTAGGTACATACTTGCCTCTCTTTATTCTTTCGAAATCTCCAGCCGCTCAGTTTCCTTAACATCCGTCCCATTTGTATTCATACCCGGCAATGGTGTTGGTTGACTACACAATGGTCGCCGCAAACGGCACCCAATGCCACTGCGAAACTTGCCAGTAGGTTGCACCCGAAGTCTTCGACGTACCAATGTGTCATGGCAGAACAGTTAAGGACCGCCGCCTGCTCAGAAGCTTCAACGGCCCGGTTCGGAAAGCTTTCCCTCATGGACCTGACGAAAAAGTCGATCATCGGCTCCCGAGGCCTGTCGACGAGCGTTTGCAAAAGAGCCAACTATGATCAAAGAGGATTAAAGGAGAGAGATATCAACGTAGCAACCTCAGAGTTCTCTCGAATCGGTGGTTGAACGCGACGCATCCCTGTAAGAGCTGACAGTTGCAGGCATCGTGACCTTAGGTTAGTTCAGAACAGTGCGATCTCTGCCGTCGAGCATCGCATGAGGAACCAAGATAATGTTTAGGACGACGCGGTCGACCTACCATCTCTAATGTGCCACACTCCGTAGACTGCAGAAGTTGGAGCCAAACAAATGCCTGGTTGTTCTGGCCCGCGGCATCTATTACTCAGAATCTTGATTCTGTTTCTCGCGGGATGGGTTCCTGCTCAACAGAGATCGCCCTTAGAGCAATTAAGCAATTCTATTCAGAGCATCGCGAAACAAGTGTCACCAGCGATCGTACAAATCGAGGTACTAGGGTACATACATCCGGACGACGATAAAAGTGACGACAAAGACAGGATTGACACTCGTATAGTTACAAAGGCAAACGTCATAGCTTCCGGCGTAATCATGGGCACGGACGGATACATTATCACCAACGCTCACACGATTAACGGTGCAAAGAGAGTGCGGGTCAACCTTGACGACAGAGTCCGTGCTCCGCAGGGGAAGAGTGTTCCGCCCGTCCTCACATTCGATGCCAGGGTAGTGGGAGAGTGTGAGCAAGCTGATCTAGCGCTCCTGAAAATTGATGTGGACGGCTTGCCTGCCGTTTCTCTGGCGGACTCAAACACCGTCCAGCCGGGAGCGTTAGTAGTCGCGATAGGCAATCCAGAGGGGCTCAAGAATTCGGTTTCAATGGGAATAGTCAGTGCAGTCGCGCGTTCCGACAACGCGGATCGGCCCGTGCCCTACATCCAGACAGATGCTCCCATTAATCCCGGCAGTAGTGGAGGGGCCCTGGTGGACATGAACGGCAGGCTTGTGGGGATCACCAGCTTCATGGTGACAGAGGGTGGGGGCAACGATGGGCTAGGGTTTGCCCTCCCAAGCAACTTGGTTCAGATTATTTACCAAGAGCTCAAGGCACGCGGACATGTCCGCGTCGGTGAGATCGGCGTCAGAGTTCAAAGCATTACGTCAACTCTCGCACGCGGACTAGGACTCCCACAGGATTGGGGTGCTGTTGTTTCCGACGTGGAACCAAACAGCCCGGCAGAAATGGCAGGACTGAATGTGCGAGACGTCCTTGTAAGTTTGGACGGCGAACCTGTTACCGGACTACCTCAGTTTAACGCAAGTTTTTACAGCAAGCGGGCTGGGGATCGCGTAAGCCTTGAGGTCTCTCGAAATGGTTCGCGCCTGAGGTTCGATATGCCAGTTCTGGAGGATAGTGACGAAGAATCTGACGACCCAATCAACTCGATCTTAGTCGAGAGCGACGGAGTTGCGGAGTTGGGAGTGATGGGCATCCCTGTGAATGAAAGGCCGCGCTCGGAGACGTCGCATCGGCGGTCCAAGTCCGGCGTAGTGGTTGTTGCCAAACTGGAACATACTCAGCAGAGGACGGGCCTGGCAATGGACGACGTCATTCGCTCGGTGAATGGCAGGCCTGTTTCAACTGTGAAGGATCTGAGGTCGGAGATCGAGAAGTACAAGTCTGGTGAGTCTGTTGTATTGCAGATCGAACGCAAGGGCCGGCTAATGTTCATATCATTCGAAATGGATTGAACACCACAGAAACCTTGCAGTTGATCTGCCCATGTTGCTGATGCGATGCGAAATTCGCGTCCGGCGCCGTAAGTCGTGGATGGTGTCACATTGACAGTGGTCTCTTTCGCCTTAGTTTGTAAACTGGGCGGCATTAAATAGAGGAGTCAATCCGATGAAACGCCGACTTTTGTTCGCCGCGAGCATAATCCTTCTCTTGATTGGTACCGGGACGGTGGCGCAACAGGATGTTTCAATGTCGTCTGCGGATGTTGCTTTCTGGATCGGCTACTGGGCGCGGCCACGCGTGGTTATATACGGTCCCGACGAGGAAGCTTTCAACCAAAACATGCACGAGGTCATGTTTCCCTGGAATGACCATGACGAGCCATCGAACCCGAGCGTCCTGGACGACAATGTTCAGTGGTTGAAGAATCATCCTCATGATCGGTTCTTTATAGAAGGATATGCATCCTCTAGAGGCGACCTGCTCTACAATCTCAGGCTCTCACAGCGAAGAGCCGATTGGGTCAAACAAGCCCTGATAGGCAAGGGTATTCCAGAGCCTCAGATTGCAATAGCGGTGGGATGGGGTGAGTTGTACCCGGTTTGTCCGGAAGCGAACGATGAATGCTGGACCAAGAACCGGCTCGTTCGCTTTTCCTACTCTCCAAATTGAGCAAAGATGCCACTGCCGCGTTCGGACGAATCTCGTCTTAGTCAGGAGGGTCCGTGGTCAGACTGACCGTGAAACACTTGATGGTTGGTGCACTCCTGGCAGGTTTCCTCAGGGGAAGCACAGTGCCGGCCCAGAATACGGCCCCACAGGCCGTGCGGCGTCTACCATCATCCCAAGAAGTAAGGCCTCTTCCCAGTGAGGACTTTCAGACGCCTACCGATGAGCAGATTCAATTGCTGAGAAAGGATATCAGGGCGCAACGGAAACAGCTTGTCGCCGCCAACATGAAATTGAGCGGTGCCGAGGCAGAAAAATTCTGGCCCATTTATGAGGCCTATGTTGACGAACTGGTTGCTATCAACCGTACCAAGTACGACCTGCTCAAGATGTACGCCGCGGGCTACGACACCATGACTGAGCAGGAGGCCCAGGGCTCGGTCGGAAGATGGGTCAGTGTTGATGAATCAGTCGCCCAACTCAGACTCAAGTACATCCCGATATTCCGCAAGGTCTTGTCGGCACGGAATACGGCCCTGTTCTTTCAACTGGATCGGAGGATCCAGCTGATGATCGACTTGCAATTAGTCTCGCAGCTTCCACTGATCGAGCCTTAGCGAACGTCCCATGAAGTTGGTCGATGTGCAATCTCCGTGCTTGTTTCAGGCACGGCCCAAACCATCTGACGTTCCCGGTCGGTGTATGTCCGCACATCGGCACTCCACTTGTCAAAATGCTTGCTGGCGTTACCCGCACTCAAACCGATGGCACAACGATGTGGTGTGAATCGGGGAATTGGCGGCTTCGCGACGTGGACGCAGAATAATGGTTGAAGTTGGCTAGAGTTCTCACAACCAGCCGCTTTTGAGCGGCGTTCGTGAAATGGGGATTTGCTCAAATATTCAGTCGTAATCTCTGGTTTGACCTCCCATCTGTAACTCTTGACAGATCTGATATCGAAACAAGCAGCTTAGGCTCTCTTGAGGATTTTCGTAGCCATTTGAGAGGTTTTCGTTCTTTCCAAAGGAAGGATTCGATGAGGGGCCATTTCATAAGCACAATTCTGATCGCCTGCGTCCTGTGCGCGCCGGTATTTGCGCAAAGAGTGGAAATCTTCGGCGGACCCCAATATGAGCATCTTCAGTCCAGTTATAACGCCGTGGGGTGGAACGCCTCGTTAACTGGAAACTTCAAACACGTTCTCGGAATTACGGCCGACTTCAGTGGTGTGTACAATTCGCGAAGGGCTAGCTCTTCGGTTTATACCTATACCTTTGGACCCGTACTCACCGCACGCCTACCAGTAGTTCAGCCCTTTGTACATGGATTGTTCGGTGGTGCCACGGCTTCGACAGCAGGCGGGAGCGACAACGCGTTTGCCATGATCATTGGCGGCGGCTTAGACGTCGGGCTTCGGAAAGGGATCGGATTACGTCTGGTGCAGGCAGATTGGATTTTGACTAAGTTCAGCGATCAAACCCAAGACCGACAGGGTAGAGTTTCCGCGGGCATCGTCATAAAGTTTTGAGGAGCTAGATCAAACGGCCCCCATGGACGCGATCTAGCATGGTCGCTATCTTAAAGATTCGTCAACTCTTAACTAGCATTCACTTTCGCTTGGAAAGATGGGGTATTCCCCCATAGGGCACTCAGGTATTCCCCGTTCCCCGGATTTTCGGAGCCTTATGCCTACGCAGGCGCTACCAGCCCACGCTAAACACCTCTTCCGTTATCTCTTTAAACAGGCGTCATTGGGATTTGCAGTGGAGGATTTGGAGGGCAGAGTCCTGCTCGCAAACCCGGCGCTTTGTTTGATGCTGGGATATGGCGAGAAGGAACTGTGCGGCATGACTTGCTCGGAATTTGGCAACCCGGAAGATTCCAGAGATGATTGGGATCTCTTTCAGCGGCTCCGGGCAGGCATCATCGACCAGTACTCGATGAAAAACGCTATTTGAGAAAAGATGGCACTCAGTGTTGGGGGCGTCTGAATGTCTCTCTTGTG
>Ga0207693_10000260_pt1 | contig 48765 bp, 59 predicted proteins | sample LARL81metaG_FD_184347 | JGI IMG/M metagenome (GOLD analysis project Ga0207693, IMG submission 184347) | Corn, switchgrass and miscanthus rhizosphere microbial communities from Kellogg Biological Station, Michigan, USA - LAR L8-1 metaG... | ecosystem: Host-associated > Plants > Roots >... | reverse complement strand
TCCAATTCCGCTGCTGGGGATCTGCTGCGAAAGACCTGATCACCACAGGGGACACGGGGGGACACAGAGGGAGGTGAGGGGCGAGAGGCACCCTCATCCAGGAGCGGTTAGACGCCGTTGGGGCGTTGGCGGATCAGGGAGAGAAATTCGGAGCGGGTTTCTTCTTCGTTGCGGAAGCAGCCTAACATGGAAGATGTGACGGCGGCCGAGTGCTGTTTTTCGACGCCGCGCATCATCATGCAGAGGTGGCGGGCTTCGATGACCACGCCGACGCCTTGGGGTTCGATGACTTTCTGAATGGTTTCCGCGATTTGCGTGGTCAGACGTTCCTGGATTTGGAGACGCCTGGAGAATAGCTCGATCAGGCGCGGGATTTTGCTGAGGCCGATGACGCGGCCGTTGGGAATGTAGGCGACGTGGACCTTGCCGAAGAACGGCAGCATGTGGTGCTCGCACAGGCTGAAGACCTCGATGTCTTTGACAATGACCATCTCGTCGTAGTTCACGGTGAAGAGTGCGCCTTTGAGCAGGGCCTCGGGATCTTCCTGGTATCCCTTGGTGAGAAACTTCATGGCTTTGTGGACGCGGTCGGGGGTGGCGGTGAGGCCTTCGCGTTGCGGGTCTTCGCCGAGGCGGACGATCATTTCGCGGATGAGATCTTCGAAGGTGGCACTGGTTAGAGTGGTTGGTTCGGTGGCTGGCTTCATGGGGTCCTTTTGGGGAGCTTTGGGCGATTTTAGTTGATCGCCTCAGACATTTCCTTCGCCCCTCCGGGGCTTGATGTACTTTCTCTAGGTTTCCCACCGCTTGCGCGGTGGGCTGCATGCTTACGCCGCCCTTCGACTTTCGCTCAGGGCAGGCTTTCGCGGCTGACCACTGCTGATACTCAACTCTCTCTTCTTACGCCGGTACCTTCTCCCTGCGGCGGCGACTCTTTCCTCGGCGCGGCTACTTTCTTGGTTCGGCGGTGCCAGTGTACTCGAACGAGTTCATCATAGTTTCGTCGAGCTTTACCCTTTCCAGATGCGCGGGCTGGAAGCCGCGCTGCAATATTTCGAAGATTTCGACCGAGAGATTTTCCGTCGTGGGCACCTGTTGGGCGAATTGTTTCAGCGTATTCAAATTCTCCAGATGGTAGCGGGAGAGCACTTCCCTTTCGACGAAACTGTCGAGGTCAACCAGATTGCAAACCGTGCCGGTGCGCGGGTCGACGGGGCCGCTGACGGTGACTTCGAGAGTGTAGTTGTGTCCGTGGCCATGCGGGTTGTTGCACTTGCCGTAAGTGGCGAGGTTTTCCTCGGGGGACAAGTCGATGCTGTTGAGGCGGTGCGAGGAGGAGAAGTGGTAGCGGCGGGTGAGATGGGCTTTCATGCTGGAAACCTGAGTGAGGATATGGTGCTCGCGAGATCCCCTTCGGCAAGCTCAGGGCAGGCTTTCGCTCCGCCCGAAATGCGGCTGCGTTCAGGATGACGCTGGAATGTTACCGGCGCAAAATTCATTTCTGGACAAAGTCGGGATCTCGTAAGCGCCAACATCATTCTTCTCCGTAGAAATCAACGAAGAGGTCGGGAGTCTCGTAGACGCGGACCCGGTGCAGACGTGCTTGCTGAAGCTTCGATTCCAGACGCTGCCAGCAGGCGATGGCGAGATTTTCGGTGGTCGGAATCTGATTGAAGAATTCCGGGACTTCTTTGTTGAGGAAGCGATGATCCATGGCGTCGAGGACTTCGCGGTGCATCACTTCTTTGAGTTGTTTCAGGTCAACAACGAAACCGGAGCGGGGATCGACTTCTCCTTTGACGGTGACTTCAAGGGTGTAGTTGTGCCCGTGGCCGTGAGGGTTGTTGCATTTGCCGAAGATACGGCGGTTTTCTTCCGGCGTGAAGTCGGGATTGTGATAATAGTGCGAAGCGGAGAATTCGGCTTTGCGAGTGAGATAGACCATAAGAAAATCAGTTAGCAGTGGCCTGTTGCCGGTGGCCGGTCAGTTCAACAACTATACGACGCGGACTCACTCAGTTTATGTTCGGGGCGAGTTCCGGCGGCGGTTCCAGAGAATACGCAGGAATGGACTGCCACTTGGAAGAGGTGACTGATTCTTCCTCCGGACAAAAAGTCTTGTTCGGTTCGAAAACGATCGTTTTGAAAAGGTAGCGCTTGTGTTCTTGCGGATAGTACGCGAAGACGAAGGCGATGCCTTTCTTTTTGTCGATCCAGAATACGAGAGGACGCGAGCCGTGCGCCGGATCCGGAGTGCTGAGGAGAGTATAGGCGTGCATATCTTTGTAAGCTTCGGCGACTTTGTCGGCATGATCGAATGTAGTGATGCCCTCGGCGGTATGGAAACGCGTGGTGGCGGATTCGATTTGGAAGACCTTTCCTTTCTTGAGCCGGATGAAAACATCGCCGCGTCCGGTGGGATTGGTGGAGTCGACCCAGTCGAGCGTCGTGCCGCAGCGATTCTCCCATTCCTGGTCTTCGTCTTTCTTGGGAAACAGTTCGAGGGCGCGTTCGCGAGAGTCGCCGAGTTTCAGGGGTCCGACGCTCAAGCCGGGTTCGATTACGACTTGGCCCGAAGTGGTGGCGTCTTGCGCAGGCGCGGCTGCGCGGGCGACGGGTGGAGTTGCGCTGGGAAATCCCAGCAGGAGAACCGTTGGCAGAATCAGGGCTTGAATACTTTTCATAGAAGTCGTCCTGCGGTGGTGGGCGCACGATCGCTCAGTTGGTTCACGGCAGCGTGGTCCGAACCGTAGGTTCTTCCCTTCCAGCTTACCTTGCCGGCCTGGTGCGATCGTTTCGAGCGCAGAAGCAGGTACGAAAACAGAGGGATGCCGAGAGGAGCGAGAAGAGTTGCATGCCAGGGGAAGTGCGCGCGTGAGATTCGAATGAAAGTTGCCAGAGGAGCGATGAGAAAGAGCGGCGCGTAATGAAAATCGCGGGCGGCTAGTGTGGCGAGAAGAAGGGTCAGAGAGACGACGAAGGCGGCGAATTCCAGGAGGCGCCAGAATGCGAGGCGGGCGGGTGCGGGAAAGAGGATAGCGAGATTCTTGGTCCAGCCTTCGCGGAGTTGCGGGAAGGTGCGATACATGCGGGTGCGGACGGCGTCGCTGCCGTAGCGGAAGAAAATCTTACGTCCGGACTGTTTGATGGAGCGAGCGAGTTCGACGTCTTCGAGGAGGCTATTTCTTATGGCGGCGTGTCCGCCGACAGCTTCGTAGGCTTCACGCGTGACCAGAATGAATTGGCCGTTGGCTGCGGCGGCCGGGGAGTTGGGGTTGCTCACTTGCGACGGTCGGTACTTGGAGGCTAATTCGGCGAAGATCACGGGCATGACGGCCTTTTCCCAGAAGCCGGTGACGATCTGGGCCGGCGAGTAGGAAAGGAGGGCGGCCCCTTGGCGTTGGGCCTCTTGCAGACTTCTGGCTAACGAGCCGGACAGGTGGATAGTGTCTGCGTCGGTGAAGAGGAGCCATTCGCCACGAGCGTGACGGGCGCCGGTGGTGACGGCGTTGTTCTTGCCGGTCCAGCCTTCGAGCAGGGGGTTGGCTTCGATGACGTGGACTCCAGGGAATGAGAGGGCGATCGCGCGAGTGTGGTCGGTGGAATGGTCGTCGACGACGATGATTTCGAAGGAGACTCCGGTTTGGGACGCGAGGGATTGGAGACAGTCGGCCAGGCACGATTCTTCGTTACGCGCGGGAACGATGATCGAGATTTGCGGGGGATTTGGCTCCGTTGTGGACATAGAAAACGAAATCAGTGAGACCTCAGGGCTAAAGTCCTCGGAGAAACTGTTGCTCTATCAAAGCTGAACGCGCTGCTTCACCCAATAGCAAAGACGCGTTGAAACCGGTGTCTCACTCCGTATGGAACGAGATTTCCACCAAAATACTTATCCCCACAGCGGAGGTGTACCTGCCAATAACTTATCTACAACACTGAATCTATTATTATAGCGGGGTGCGGCGGACTGCTTCGTTCTCGTCTTTGGTTCTGGTTTGCCTGCTGGGGGCGCTTTCGGGGTGTTACAGCGGGAAGCGGCCGGCTCGGATTGGGTCGAACGCGCCGGATTTTACGGTGCAGGATTCGCAGAACAAAGTCACATTGAGCCAGCTTCGCGGGCAGGTCGTCGTGCTAAATTTCTGGGCGACCTGGTGTGCTCCATGTGTGGAGGAAATGCCGTCTCTGGTCGATATGCAGCGTCGCCTGAAGGACAAGGGTGTGACAGTAGTGGCGATCAGCGTAGACGTCGATGGCAATGCTTACCGGCAGTTTGTGAAGAATCACAACGTCAACCTGCTCACGGTGCGGGATCCGGATCAGAAGAGCAATTCAATGTATGGGACTTCAAAGTTTCCGGAGACTTACATTATTGATCGCAACGGCGTAATCCGGCGGAAGTTTATGGGTGCGGTCGATTGGACGGCCAAGGACGTTACGGATTTCCTGAGCGCGCTTTAAGGGAAAGGCTTTCGGCTTCCGGCTTTCGCTGTGCGGGCGTTCCGAAGTGAATTCAGCGAGGGGTTCGTGACTTAAATGCGACCCTCAGCGGCTAAAGCCAACGGAAATGGTGGCACTAATGGCCCGACTGAAGTCGGACCCTTCCCGTTCTGTGCCGTCAGCTTGGGCAGACCTAGATGCTACGGCGCGTTGCATGGGTCCTTCGGCGCAAAGGGCGCGCCTCAGGGATGACAAATTTAGGCGGTGATATACGGGGTCCCGGTATCACAGCTTTACTTGGCGGAGGCGGAGGGCGTTGGTGATTACGCTTACGGAACTGAAGCTCATGGCGGCGGCGGCGAAGATGGGGCTGAGGAGAATGCCGAAGAAGGGGTACAGGAGGCCGGCGGCGATGGGAACTCCGATGGCGTTGTAGATGAAAGCGAAGAAAAGATTCTGGCGGATGTTGCGCATGGTGGCCTGGCTGAGTTTGCGCGCGCGAAGGATTCCGGTGAGGTCTCCTTTGACGAGGGTGATGCCGCCGCTTTCCATGGCGACGTCGGTGCCGGTGCTCATGGCGATGCCGACGTCAGCTTGTGCGAGGGCGGGGGCGTCGTTGATGCCGTCACCGGCCATGGCGACGACTCTTCCCTGCTGCTGGAGTTTGCGGATGACTTCGAGCTTGCCTTCGGGGAGGACTTCGGCCTCGAACTCGGTGATGCCGAGTTTCTTTGAGATCTCCGCTGCGACGATTTTATTGTCTCCTGTGAGCATGACGACGCGGAGGCCTTGCTCTTTGAGTTGACGCAGAGTGTCTGGAGCCGACTGTTTGAGAAGATCGGCAACGTTGATGTTGCCGAGATATTTCCCATCAATGGCGATGCAGAGGATGGTGCCATCGATCGGCCCGAGTGACGAAAAGGCGTCCGGGCTCTGCATCGCTCCAACTACACCCATAAGAGCAGGGCTACCGACTGCAACCTTGTGACCATCGACTACACCGACAATTCCTTTCCCTGTGATGGATTGGAAATCTTGAACCGTTGAGAGTTTCAGATTCCGCTCGTTTGCAGCCTGCACAACCGCTGTGGCAAGGGGGTGCTCACTGGCCTGCTCGAGACTCGCTGCGACGCGAAGCAGTTCGTTTCCTACCGCTGGGGGCTGCGCGACGACGCTGAACACTCGCGGCTTCCCTTCGGTCAGCGTGCCAGTTTTGTCGACGACCAGGGTGTCGACTTTTTCCATGGTTTCGAGGGCTTCGGCATTCTTGATTAAGACTCCGGCGTGGGCGCCGCGACCGGTGCCGACCATGATGGCCATGGGTGTGGCGAGTCCGAGGGCGCAGGGGCAGGCGATGATCAAGACTGCGACTGCATTGACCAGCGCGTGCGCAAGGCGCGGCTGCGGGCCGAGTAGGAACCAGATGAGGAAGGTGATGGCGGCGATCGCAACGACCGCGGGAACGAACCAGGCGGCGACACGATCGGCTAGGCGCTGAATGGGGGCGCGGCTGCGCTGGGCTTGTCCGACGAGTTGAACAATTCGGGCGAGCAGGGTTTCGGAGCCGACGCGCTCGGCGCGCATGAGGAACGAGCCGGTGGCGTTGATGGTAGCGCCAATGACTTTGCTGTTGGGTTCCTTTTCGACCGGGACGGATTCGCCGGTGATCATCGATTCGTCGATGGAGCTGTGACCTTCGAGGACGATGCCGTCGACGGGGACTTTTTCTCCGGGGCGGACGCGGAGTTTGTCTCCTGGCTTCACGTGTTCGAGGGGAATGTCTTTTTCTGTAACCTCGCCAGCGGCTGCGTCGGTAATGAGCCGTGCGGTTTTTGGAGTGAGATCGAGGAGAGCGCGGATGGCGGCACTGGTGCGGCTACGGGCGCGGAGTTCCATCACCTGGCCGAGCAGGACGAGAGTGGTGATGGCGGCGGCGGCTTCGAAGTAGACGTCGGGATATCCGCCCATGGCGCGGAGAGAGGCGGGGAAGATTCCGGGTGCAACGGTTGCGACCACACTATAGATGTAGGCGACGCCGGTGCCGAGACCGATCAGCGTAAACATGTTGGGGCTGCGGTTGACCAGCGATGTCCAGAAGCGCTGGAAGAATGGGAGACCGCACCAGAGGACGACGGGTGTGGCGAGGAGGAATTCGAATCGCGGCAGACTAAGCGGCAGGTTCAGGTGTACGCCAGGGATGCCAATCGGGGCCAGTACGCGCGTGAGGGCATCACGCCAGAACATGCTTCCCATCGCGATGACGAGGAGAGGCGCGGTGAGCACGACGCCAACCCAGAAGCGGCGCGTCATATCGCGGAGTTCGGGATTCTCCTCTTGTGCGGCGGTCACCGTGCGCGGTTCGAGGGCCATGCCGCAGATGGGGCACGTTCCGGGCGCGGGGCGCACGATTTCGGGATGCATGGGACAGGTGTATTCGGTGCGGGTGGAGGCGAGGGGGACGTCGGGCTCTAGGGCCATGCCGCAGCTGGGACAGGCTCCGGGCTTCGGCTCGCGGACTTCGGGGCACATGGGGCAGACGTAGGAGGGCTGGCTTCCGGCTTCCGGCTTCCCGGTTATGAGTACCGGCCCCGGAGCGGGGTTGGCGGTCGGCATTCCGAGCGTTACGAGCCCGGACGATGCGGCTTTATTCAGATACGCTTGGGGATTGATTTTGAATTTTTCGACGCAGCCTGCGCAGCAGAAGTAGTATTTTTTCCCGGCGTGTTCGTGGATGTGTTTTGCTGTTCCAGGATTGACATTCATTCCGCAAACGGGGTCGCGCTCGGTCGAGGTGGGCGATGTCATCGGTATCGGGTTTCGGTTCTTTCGCCCCTCCAGGCTTACTCAATCTCTCTTGCTACGACCCTCACAGCTTGCGCCGTGCTGCGCTCTCCGGCTTTCGATCCGTCACTTCCGCGGCTTAGTCGGAAGTATCCAGGTCCTCTCGCGACTATGGGCCGAAGTTCCTTTGTGGACTCGGACGATGCGCGATGCATCCTCCCTGTATTGTTGGATCACGGATGCACTATATTGGATTCACCATTGAATTCATCCGACGTGTTTGGTCGGGATCCAATTCATCATACCGGAGGGGCGGAGGGCGCATGACTTATCTGGAAGTAGTTTTCAACTACGGAGCGATTCCGGGAGAGAATGAGCTTAGGGCAATCGATACCATGCGGGAGGTGTATGGAATTCGGCGGGTGCAGTTCAATGCGAAAGAGCGAACCGTGCGAGTCGAGTTTGACGCATCGCGGATGAAACAGGATGCGGTCGCAAAACTTTTGCGGAACGCGGGAGTAGATGTGCGGGAGCCTGTGGCGCTGGCTTAAACGAATTCACCACAGAGGACACGGAGCACACCGACAACCATAGGTCGATCTGGAACTGGGTTGGGGGAGGGCCGGTGTGCGCCTGGAGAAAAAGCAAGGGGTGCTCACAGAAAACCTCTGGCCGAAGTTATTCTCTGAAGCACCCCGTTGCGCGCCACTTCGTCTGTTTCTGAAGGTTGCAAGCAGCGTGCCATCCGTAAATCCCTCAAAATAGGAGCCTGTTCCACGTCCGCCTCGGTAGGAATTGCCCTGCTGCGGGAAAGAATTACTTCGGGTGCCTTACGCAACAGGAGTGCCATGAAACCTGTTGAAAACGACTCGGGCCGCAACAAATGAAGGGCGTGGCGCTGAGATGCAGAATACCGCGACCGTCGTTGAGCTGTGGCGCTGATGGTGCAAAACGTATAACCACGAAGGGCACTAAGGTTCACCAAGGAAACACCGGCAAAACTTCCAAGCTTGGCTCACGGAGTCCGTTTTCAGGGAGACGATTCTTGGATATAATCGGCAGGCGGTCCTTTCCTGTCAATCAAGTTGCGCCCTTAGCTCAGTTGGATAGAGCGTCTGGCTACGAACCAGAAGGTCGGGAGTTCGAATCTCTCAGGGCGCACCATCCTAGAAAGATCAATTGCTGCGCGAGGGCGTGGTTTCGGTGGGGTGCGGAATCCGGCGTACCTTTCGAGATTCGGGTAGATGCCTTTCGAGCGAGCTTCTGTTAATCTCGATTTAGCCCTGTTGTTTCTGTCATTTGTGGCTGCATCACTCTCATTCAGAATCCGCTTGGGAGGAGTGTCTCCGGACATCGGGTCCCTGCCATGCCAAAGCTAAGTCAGCAACAAGATTTGTCTGTATTGACGACCGCCAAGAGCGGGTTGATCTATTTGACGTCGAACGACTGGGCTCTGATCACGGACAAGGCGGTGCGGAGACAGTTCAAGGCGGGGGAAGCTCTCGTGCATCAGGGCAAGCAAACCTTCGGAGTATTTATTCTCCTGAAGGGGACCGCGACGGTGCAGATACCTACGCAGACAGCATTTCTGACGATCAATCCAGGCGAGTGCTGCGGAGAGATCTCCTTTCTCGACGAACTGCCGGCATCGGCCAACGTGGTCGCGAAGCAGGAGCTCGAGGCGTATTACCTGGATCGGCTGACCCTTCTGTCACTGTTCGAACTGTTTCCTCATCTGGGGTCGCGGTTTTACCAGTCGCTTGCGACCATCCTTTCGCGGCGGTTGAGAGAATTGATCGCTCCCGCGGTCGCGCCGAAAACTCCCTTGCCGAAGTAGAGGAACTCTTCGAGGGTGGCGGCGGAGAGTGTGCTAGCCTACAAGTCCAGCGCGGCGAACGAGCCATTTTTCAAAGCTCATCGCGCGGAATGTTCCTTGGCAGATCCTATCAATCTTCGCTTGGCATTGCTTTCGGCGGCGGTGCTGGGGTTTCGTCACGGGCTGGATTACGATCACATCGCGGCGATCACAGACATCAGTAGCGTGCAGGCTAAGGCGCGCGACGCCATGCGCTATGGACTCCTCTACGTCACGGGCCACGCGACGACTGTGGCAGTGCTGGGTTCGATGGCGGTGCTATTCCGTATTGGGCTACCTCCGGCCAGCGATCGGTGGGCGGAACGACTGGTCGGGATTACTCTTCTGGTTCTGGGAGTTTACGTCCTGGCGACATTCTTTCGACCGTCAATACACCGGCATGATCGTCCGCGTACACGAATTACGTTGCTGATTAATGGGGCACTCTGGGTGTACTGGCGCCTAGAGCGAATTTTTGGCGGGACCAGAGTGGAAGCGCCTCAGGTTTTTAAAGACGGATACAGTACCAAGTCGACGTTTCTGGTAGGCGTTATTCACGGGTTAGGGGCTGAGACTCCGACGCAGATTTTGCTGTTTCTAATGGCAGCGCATTTGGGCGGGACGGGCGTTGGATTATTGGGGCTATTGATGTTTATCATCGGGTTGATAGCGATGAATACCATCATGTGCGCGTCGGCGGCGGGATTGTTCTCGGCGACGGTGGCGAGCCCGAATGCTCTGCGGGCTCTGAGTTTGCTAACCTCGGCTTACAGTATCGTGGTGGGTGCGATCTTTCTGTTGGGATCCGCTGACAAATTACCTTCCTTGACGGGTTGAACGAGGGAATTAGCCAGGAGCGCGAAAACCACTTCCTTTCCGGTTGCAAAAGGACTAGAGTGTGTGGTCGAGATCAACGAGGTGGTTTCGCTAACGCAAAATTGATGTGCTAAGTGTGCATGAGTTTGCACTCTGGCACTTTGGGGAACCACGCCGCGCTCATACAACCGATTTATTTGCTATAGTTTAGGCTTTTCATCGGTTTGGTACTCGAAGTGCGGTATCGATGTCAGAGTTCCAGTCTGTGGGCCATGTCCGTTTTGATTCAGGAGGAGTGGTATGAAGCGAATTCTGTGGATGGCTCTGCTTGCTCTTGCTTTGCCAATGGCCGCATTTGCCAGCAGTTCTGTAGATTTCACCAATAGCGGCGGAACCTTGACCGGCAGCAGCGCCGGAATGACCCTGAGTGGGTCGGAGTTGATTGCGGTCAAAGGGCTCGCGGGTTTAGGCCTTGTGACGGGTGATCTTGGCGGTATTACATTTTCGACGGGGGCGATGACCTCAGGCAATCTGCAGATGGGTGCGACGTTCGATGCCGGCGGAAGTTTCGTGGTGACCGGGAACGGCACGGGCGGAATTCCGAATGGCCAGATATTCAGCGGAACATTCAGCGGACCGGTGACTTGGACGCTGGTGACTTTAGCGAACGGAACCCATAACTACACGCTCTCCGGTTCGGTGAGCGGAACCTGGTACAGCGGAAGCACAGTGTACGGCGCAACCGTACAGTTGACCATTAACACCGGCAAGGGATTCTTCAATGGTTCGACGGAGATTTCCAGTGGCGACACCAACATCGTCGTGGTTCCGGAACCGGGCAGTCTTACCCTGCTTGGTACTGGGCTGGTAGGTCTTGCCGGAATGCTGCGCCGGAAGTTGAAAGCGTAAGCAAGTTCCAGCTCCTGAATCGAACCCCGCCAGGGAATGGCGGGGTTTTTCTTTTGCTAAGGGATTTCTTACCCGGCTGGTGTTCTCATTACCCCGGTAATCTGGGTGAGGGGATTACCGTTGACCCATCCGGCATGGCCTCCTTAGATTGCAAACAGGGGGTTGTATGAAAGATATTCATGAGGTCCTGCGGCAAAAGCAGGCAAAATACGCCCAACTTGGCAAACAGATAGAGATGCTCCAGCAGGCAGCGGAAAAGCTGCGTGAAGTAGCGCCCTTGCTGGCCGAGAATGATGACGACGATAACGGCGTGCTGGCAGAAGTGGACGATGCCACGATTCAGGGAGACTCAATGGCGGCCAAAGCCGGCGCAAGTTCCAGTAGCGCGAGCACATCTAAAGCATCAAGACCAACAGCTCCACGCTGGCCGTAATCACGGCGGCGCTGGAAATCCGACGCACTTATGACTCTGCAGGCACTACTGGTATCGACCGACGATTCCGCGGCTGACGTGTTGGGCAGAATTCTGCCTATGCTGGGTATTGCCATGGATCGATCGAGCGATCCGGAAACCACCATCGCGAGGATCCAACAGCAGAAGTTTGATGCTCTCATTGTGGATTTTGATGACAGTGAGCTAGCGGAGAATGTGCTGCGACAGGTCCAGCTTCTGGGTGCCGGCCCCATCAGCATTGCCTTGGTTCAAGATACGGCCAAGGTCCGCGAGATCCTGAGTGGCGGTGCACATTTTGTGCTGTACAAACCACTCAGCGATGACGCCGCGAAAGCTGGCTTGCGGGCAGCCGGAGCTTTGTTAAGCCGGGAGCGGCGAAGGGCGGTGCGAATACCGGTGCAGGCTCCAGTCGAGATCACCTTGCCAGATACGCGCAAGCTGGAAGGCATTCTTCTGGATCTGTCACAGACCGGCATGGAAGTATTGACCGCCGAGACCCAGATTCCGGGATCGTTGTTGGCTTTCCGTTTTCAACTGCCGGATAGCGCACTCGAAGTCGACGCGCATGGGCAAGTCGCATGGGCTAATCAAAACGGCCAAACCGGGGTACATTTCCTGGATCTATCGGAAGCCGTGGCGGAAGGATTGAGGAGTTGGCTGGAAGCGGCGGCGATCGGCGCGGGGATGGATCCAGATGAGAACGTCCCGCACTGCAAATTGACCGACCTGAGCCTGGGTGGCTGCTACGTGCAGACCGATGCACCCTTCCCGGAGCGGGCACTTGTGGATCTCTGCCTGAAAGCGAACGAGCTCTCGGTTCACACCGAAGGGATGGTTCGAGTCACCCATCCCGGGTACGGAATGGGAGTGGAATTCCCTTCCCGCACGGTGGAGCAACGCGAGCAAGTTGGCAAGTTGATCGAGTTTCTGCGCAATTGTCCGTCCCCGACCATGTTGGAATTGATCGTTTCACCACGGGCATTGGTAGCAGATCTACAACAGTTTGAGCCGGAGGACAAGAAGACGGAAGAGTCCGGCGACGAACTGGAGGATCCACTCCTGGAGTTGTTGCGCCGGGGCACCTCGTTGCAGCAAGATGATTTCGTGTCGGAGCTGCAACATCAGCGGAGCCCGGAAGAGACATCGGTCTAACCGGCTCGTCTCGAGCCTGCAATCCAAACACTCCACTCACAGCCTTGTTTGGCGTTCGAGCGCCCAGCCCCAGCTATTCATGCGACTTTGTTTGTTCTAACGGTTTGACTTGACGGGGTCCGAAGAAGAGAAGGGCCTGGGCCCCGTCTTTGGCACAAGCCCCTCTATTCTTCGTGGTCTGTTGTACCCCAATACGCATTACCGTAATCGACGATCGTTGCAGGAGCATTTCAGCAATGTTAATTCTTCGTTACAGTACACTGTCTTCCGTACGCATGTGTAATTAATGCTTAGGGAGTAGGGGAGCAAATCTGAAGAGGAACAGCGAGGCGCAAGACTCTGTGAGAGAACGGCTCGACGTCTCTCACCCTGGCGGCGGACTGCTGTCGGCGCCGCTGCTGCTGATTGCGGCGGTCGCTTTCCTAATCGAGATTCCTTTCTTCTTTCTGGGCACTCCGTCGGGACACGATGTGGAGTTTCATTTGTACTCGTGGCTCGAAGTTCTATCGCAGTGGAAGCACGGCGTCGTCTATCCGCGGTGGGCGGCGCTCGCGCACTTCGCGTACGGCGAGCCTCGGTTTATTTTCTATCCGCCTGCCTCCTGGACTCTCGGCGCAATCTTGAGCGCAATATTTCCTTGGACGGTGGCGTCGTGCATTTATATCTGGATCGCGTTGGCGCTCTCGGGCGTCTCGATGTTTGTAGTGGCACGGCGCTGGTTCGAGCGCCGGGATGCGATTTTCGCCGCGATACTTTATGCGGCGAATCCGTATCACCTGGTGATCGTTTACTGGCGTAGCGCTTTTGCGGAATTGCTGGCGAGCTGCCTAGTGCCGCTTTTGCTGCTATTCGTGTTAAAGGCGGTGGAAAATAGGCGTCGGGCGATTGTGCCGTTGGCGCTGGTGCTGGCAGCGGCGTGGCTGACGAACGCTCCCGCAGCGGTAATGATCCATTATTCGTTGGCGTTGCTGGTGGTTTACTTTGCGTGGCGGCTGCGCTCGGCGAGGATGCTCTTCGTGGGAGCAAGTGCGGTAGCATTGGGGGCTTGCCTGGCTGCGTTCTATTTGCTGCCGGCGATCTACGAGCAACGCTGGATCGATATTGCGCAAGCGGTCTCGGCCGGATCCCGCCCGCCGGACAACTTTCTCTTTATTCATACGACCGATGCGGATCATGACGCCTTCAATCGCGTGATCTCCTGGGTGGCGGTTTGGGAGATGTTGATCATTTTTGTTGGAGCATGCATCGGGCGGGTGTGGCGCGACACGAGACGCGATCTGTGGATGTCGCTGTTAACCTGGACGACGGCCTGTAGTCTGCTGATGTTTCCGGTGGCGGGGTTGCTGTGGAAGATCTTGCCCAAGATGCAATTCATGCAGTTTCCGTGGCGCTGGTTGCTGTGCGTGAGCATGATCTTTTGTTTGTTGGTCACGGCCGCGATGATGATGGAGAACCACCGATGGTGGTGGAGAGGAGCGGTCTGTGTTGCTTCCCTCCTATTGATTGTTGCTGCATGGCATTGGGTCCAATCCCCCTGGTGGGACAACGCGGCAGATCTACGAGAGATACAGGACAACGTAGTGACGGGCGCGGGGTATGAGGGAACGGACGAATACACTCCGGCGGGGGCCGAACCAAGCGCTATTGATAAGGAGGCTCGGAACGTAACTGTGGACGGGCCGGCGCGTGCGGCAATTCACGTGCAGCAGTGGGATGCGGAGTCGAGGATGTTTACGGTGGAGACGTCAGCGGATGATCGGGTGGCGGTGCGGCTGTTTCGATATCCGGCGTGGCGGGTGGAAGTAAACGGGCGGGTGGTGGGAACAACGGCGCGAGCGGAGACTGGGCAGATGCTGATCCCGATCGCGGCCGGGATGAATCGGGTGCAGATCCGATTTGTTAGGACTCGGGATCGGACGCTGGGGGGATGGATTTCTTTCATCACAGCGATTTCGGTGATTGTTTGGACATTGATGAGTCGAATCAGGATTTCGGGCGCGGTACATCGAGTTCCAGCCGTCTAGATCAGAGAGGCAACCGGCGCCAATCAAATTGCACAGATCCTTCGCTTCGCTCAGGATGACAACACGTTATACGTAATGGTTCCAAGGAATGATCGACAACATGCGAGGAGTTTTGATTGCAACTTCGAATGCTGGCAAGCTACGGGACTTCGCCGGTGCTGCCGCAGTTCACGGGATTGAGATTGGGGGAATTCCAGATTTTGCTTCCCTGCCGACCGTGGTTGAGGATGGCGCGACATTTGAAGAGAATGCCCGGAAGAAGGCTGAAGGATATAGCCGGGCTGCGCCGGGAGAGGTAGTTCTGGCGGACGATTCGGGGCTGGAGGTGGATGCGCTGAATGGGGCTCCGGGAGTGCATTCTGCGAGGTATGCGGCGGATCAGCCGCATCTGGCCGAAGAGAATACGGATGACGAGGCAAACAACGCGCGGGTGCTTCGCGAATTAAGGAAGGTTCGGGCGGAGAAACGCACGGGCCGATTTGTATGCGTATTGGCGGCAGCGCGGGATGGGCAGACGCTGGCTACTTTTCGTGGGACAGCGGAGGGCGTGATTCTAGATTCGCCTCGGGGTACGGGTGGCTTTGGGTATGACCCGCTGTTTTACTTTCCCGAAATTCAGAAGACGTTTGCGGAACTTAGTGCCGAGGAGAAATCGCGGTACAGCCATCGGGGTGCGGCCCTTCGGCAGTTTCTGGAGTGGTGCGACACTCTGCCTGCCCGCGAGGTTGAGAAAGAATCGTAGCGGTTGTGCGTTCTGGCTACCTGCACCGGAGTTTGCGCGAGATCCCTCCCGCCGCCTGAAAAGCGGCTTCGGTCGGGATGACGCTTTCCATGAACAATATGCTTTCAACTAAGACGAACGGCGTTTATCGACCGATTGAACTGTAATGGAGATCGTCGGTTCCTTGACTTCACTTCTCTCGCAGCCCGATAATAAAAAGTTATTTTTTCATTGCTGAACTGATAAGGAGCGTTTCGTGGCGTCAGCCAGTTCTCCTGCTCCCGTGATTGCGCGTGGAGTTGCTCCGTTGCGCGCTGGTCAGGGTACTTCGTTTGTACTGCGGCGGTTGCATTCGCTTTCGGGGATCGTCCCGGTCGGGGCGTTTCTCTTTGAACACATTTTGATTTCGAACTCGACCGCGATCAGCGGGCCGGAGGCGTACGCGCGCCAAGTCAGTTTTCTGGCGAACCTCCCACTCGTGTTCTTTCTGGAACTGTTTGGAATCTGGCTGCCCATCCTGTTCCATGCGCTGTACGGGTTTTACATCTGGTACCGCGGAGATGGGAATACGATTGCGTATCCGTGGAGCGGTAACTGGATGTACACGGCGCAGCGCTGGACAGGCGGAATCGCGTTCGTCTACATCCTATGGCACACCTACACCATGCGATTTACCGGAGTTGATCTGCACGATAATCCGATGGCGTCGTTTGCCAAGGTGCAGGGTGAGGTGATGCATACCGGGTGGTTCTTGTTCTACGTGGCAGGACTGGTGGCGGCTTCGTGGCACTTTGCGTATGGAATTTGGCTGTTTTCGGCGAAGTGGGGGATCGTATCGGGCGACAAGGCGCAGAAACGGCTGTTGCGGCTCTGCCTGGTGCTGTTCCTGGTGCTGTGTGCTGCAGGATTTGCGAGCTTGTATTCCTTCCGTTCGCGGCCGATTGCTGACGATGACCAGAACCGTACGAAACTCCATGCGATTGACAAAACAGGGGCGCAAAGCGCGAGTTACGGAAGGCCGGTGCAATAATGGCGAATCCCAAAATCATTGTCGTGGGCGGCGGGCTCGCCGGACTGTCTGCAGTCATCAAGATCGCGGAGATGGGCGGTAGCGTCGACCTGTTCTCGATTGTTCCGGTAAAGCGATCGCACTCGGTTTGCGCGCAAGGCGGCATCAACGCGGCGAAGAACCTGAAGGGCGAGGGTGATTCCACCTGGAAGCACTTTGACGACACGGTGTATGGCGGAGATTTTCTGGGCAATCAGCCGCCGATCAAAGACATGTGCGAGGCGGCACCCGGGATCATTGATCTGCTGGACCGCATGGGCGTGCCCTTCAACCGAACGCCCGAAGGCTTGCTCGACTTCCGGCGATTTGGCGGGACTTTGTACAATCGCACCGCCTTTGCCGGAGCGACGACAGGGCAACAACTGCTCTATGCGCTGGACGAGCAGGTCCGGCGATACGAGTCGGAAGGCAAGGTTAAGAAGTACGAGCACTGGGAATTCTTGTCCGCGGTGCTGGATGGGAACCGGGTATGTCGCGGGATATGCGCGATGGATTTGCGCACGATGGAAGTGCGCACGTTCCCTGCCGACGCAATCATTATTGCGACCGGCGGAATCGGCGCCATCTTTGGCAAGTCTACGAACTCGGTAGTTTGCACCGGGTCGGCGCAGTCGGCGCTATATCAGCAAGGGTGCTTCTACGCCAACGGCGAGTTTATTCAGGTTCACCCGACATCGATTCCGGGCGAGGACAAACTGCGGCTGATGTCGGAGTCGGCACGCGGCGAGGGTGGGCGCGTTTGGGTACCGAAAAAAGCGGGAGACAATCGCGATCCGAAATCGATCCCGCAGAGTGAGCGCTGGTACTTTCTGGAAGAGTGGTATCCGAAGTATGGGAACCTGGTGCCGCGGGACGTCGCGACGCGTGCGATCTTCAAGGTTGTGTATGAGTACAACCTTGGCATCGACGGCAAGCCAATGGTGTATCTGGACCTGACGCACATCGATCGAAAGATTCTGGACAAGAAACTGGAAGGGATTCTCGAGATTTACGAGAAGTTTGTGGGGGATGATCCGCGGGACACGCCGATGAAGATTTTTCCCGGCATGCATTACACCATGGGTGGAATGTGGGTGGACTTCAAGCAGGCGACCAACGTGGCGGGGATTTTTGCGGCGGGCGAGTGCGAGTATCAATATCACGGAGCCAACCGGCTAGGAGCGAATTCGCTGGTGTCGTGCATCTATGGCGGTGGGATCGCGGGGCCGAACGCGGTGAATTACGCGCGCGGTCTGCAGGCGCTCTCCGACGGGGATGGGTGCTTTGACGCGGAGAAGAAGAAGCAGGAAGGCAGTAATGCCCTGCTCATGAACAATGAGGGCACGGAGAATCCGGTCAAGCTGTGGCGTGAGATGGGCGAGTTGATGACAAAGGATTGCACGGTCATCCGCTACAACAAGAACTTGAAGCAAACGGACGCCAAGCTGGTGGAATTGCTGGAACGGTTCCGCAAAGTGAATTTGAGCGATCGAACGATGTGGGCGAACACGACGGTTGTGTTTGCGCGGCAGCTTTACAACATGCTGCAGTTGGCGCGGGTGATCGCGCAGGGTGCGGGAATGCGGGATGAATCGCGTGGCGCGCACTACAAGCCCGACTTCCCGGAGCGCGACGATAAGAACTGGCTGAAGACGACCAAAGCGTATTTTGCGCCGGACGCGGATGAGCCGAAGTTTGAGTTTGAGGCGGTGGATACGTCGCTGATTCCGCCGCGGGCGAGGAAGTACTGACTGTTTTCGTAAGGGCTAAGAGCTAATGGCTGATAAATCCGTCATCATCAAGATCAAGCGGCAGGACACACCCACTTCCAAGGCCTATTGGGAAGAGTTCTCGGTTCCCTACCGGCCGAACATGAACGTGATTTCGGCGCTGATGGATATTGCCGCCGAACCTGCGACGCGCGAGGGCAAGGCGACTACGCCGATTACCTACGACTCGAATTGCCTGGAGGAGGTGTGCGGGTCGTGCGCCATGCTGATCAATGGTAAGGCACGCATGGCATGCTCGGCGCTGATTGACAATCTGGAACAGCCGATCCGGCTGGAACCATTTTCGAAGTTTCCGGTGGTACGCGATCTGGCGACCGACCGCAGCGTGATCTTCGAGAATCTGAAGGCGGTGAAGGCCTGGGTGCCGATTGACGGCACTTACGATCTAGGGGCTGGGCCGCGGATGTCGGCGGAAGAGCAGGAAACGGCCTATCCGATTTCGCGGTGCATTTCGTGTTGCTGCTGCATGGAGGCGTGTCCGCAGTTTAATGAGACTACGGGATTCGTGGGGGCGGCTACCATCGCGCAGGTGAGGTTGTTTAACACACATCCTACGGGCAAGGCCTTGGAACGGGAGCGGTTGGCGGCGCTGATGGGCGATGGCGGCATCCAGGAATGCGGGTACGCGCAGAACTGTGTGGAGGTATGTCCGAAGGATATCCCGCTGACCAAGTCGATCTCGGAGGTGGGCGGACAGGTCATGAAACAGGCCCTCGGTGACCTTTTGCGGCGCTAAATTTGACACTTTTCTGTAAATCGCCCACAACCGGGTTTGTCTAAGGCGTCATCCAAATCCCGCCAAGTCGTGGCTGGCGGTGAACATAGGCCGGCTCCTTGGGACTGCTCAGGAATGGCCCGTCATTTGCCGATAACAGAGTAGAGCATCTTCCTTCGTGGAAGGGTAGTAACCACGCAGGAGGCGTACTTTGGGTACGCAAGTAACGGTCCGTCAGGAGTGTTCGGTTGGATCGCTTGACAGCATGGCTTAGAATACCGCTACTCACGCAAAAGACTAGTGAGGGCGCCTTTCGGGCAGGAGTGTTGGCCCGATCTGGAAAGACCTTTTGAGACGCTTCGTCCGACTTCAATTCGCGGTTGTCTTCCTTTTGGCCATGGTGTGCGGGGGAATGTCGAGCAACGCCTACGCGGTGCGGCGCGCGAATGTCCACCACCGACATTTCCGGTGGCTGCATTGGAATCCAATGTTCCGGCCCTCGCACGAATCACTGTTGATCCAGAATGCAGAGATCAACCGGCTCGAGTTGCCGCGAATCCAGAACGATACTGAGCTCGAGGCTTTGAAGGCGGACGGCTCCCTGCTGGAGATCCGCGCGGGGGAGATGTTGCGTTTCGATCCGCGACTGGATCCGACCCGGAGATATTGCCGGTCGTGGACGCTCGACTTTGTCGACGATTTGAGCCAGGCGTACTACAACCGGTTTCATGAGCAGATCCAGGTGAACTCGGCGGTACGGACTGTGATGGTTCAGAAGAAGCTGCGGCGGCACAACCGCAATGCGGCTCCGGCGGACGGGGACACGGCTTCATCGCATCTGGCCGGCGTGACGGTGGACTTGCAACGACGCGGTCTGAACAAAGAGCAACTGCGCTGGATGCAGCACTACCTTTTTTACATGAAAGCACTCGGCCTGGTGGAACCTGAAGAAGAACGACGCCATTGGTGCTTCCATATCATGGTGAGCGGGCGGTATTCGGAGTGGCGCGAGACCCAGAATATTATTCCGATTGAGCGTCCGGAGGACGATAAGCCGGAGAATGAAGTCGCTTTGGGCAGCGGCGGTAAATAGACTGTCGAGTTTCAGTTTCACGATTCCACACCTTCCGCAGTAATCCATTACGATTCTCTTCTTATTATGATTGTGATGATGGCTGGGCTTCCCGGCACGGGCAAGAGCACACTAGCGCGCGAACTGGCTGTACGGGCCTCCGGACGGGTGTTGAGCAAGGATGAGATCCGCCGTGCAATCTTTCAGCCCAAAGAAATCGAATACTCGACACGGCAAGACGATTACTGCTTGCGCATCATGGTCGAGACTGCCGGATATCTTTTGGCGCGGGACGCGGGGCGTGTCATTTTTCTCGACGGGCGTCCGTTCTCGCGGCGCTATCAAATTGAAAACGTGATTGCGGCTGCGGATTCTATAGGGCAACCTTGGCGCATTTTGGAGTGCGTCTGCTCGGAGGAGACGGCTCGGCATAGGCTGGCGGCGGATACAGAAGGCGGAATTCATCCGGCAGGTAACCGGGATTTCCAGCTGTATGCTGCGGTAAAAGCTCGGTTCGAAGCGATTACACATCCCAAGAGGATTATCGACACGGATCAGGAATTGGAGGGTTGTGTAAGAGCGGGAATGGCGGCACTGCGGTGATGAACTTGGCTCGTTTTCTTTCGCCCTCCCGGGCTCACTGATTCCGCTCTGTGCCACCACAGCTCGCGCTATGGGCTGCATTCTTCCGCCGCTACGCGGCTTGGACGAACACTTGTTTGCATTGCTGGCGGCTTGGTGGCGCGGAGCATGTGCCTATACAATCTTGACCTGCCCTAATCTTCATGAGTTCATGGGCCAATACCACTTATGAAAAAACAGCTATTCCTCGTCTTTCTGCTGTTGTCTTCTCTTGCTTACTCTCAGGCACCTGAAAACGGCACCGTTACTGGGGCTGCGGTGAGCCCGCGTGCGCAGAAGATTCACGATTCTGCGTTAGTCGTGGACACCCATGCGGATACGCCGCAGCGGTTTCTGGACGAAGGGTTTGATATCGGCTCCACGGATCCGAAGGATATTGGACACATCAGCCTGGATAAGGCGCAGCGAGGAAACCTGGGAGCGGAGTTCTTCTCGATATGGGTCGATCCGGAAACGAACCATGGCAATTTTGCGCGCCACACGTTTGACTTGATTGATTCCGTCTACGAGCAGGCGGCGCGGCATCCGGACCGGATGATGATGGCGTACTCGACGGCCGACATCGAGCGGGCCCGCAAGGAGCACAAACTGGCGGCGCTCATGGGCATTGAGGGCGGACACTCAATTGAGAACGACATTCATTTGCTACGCGACTACTACCGGCTCGGCGTACGCTATATGACGCTGTCGTGGTCGAACACCAATGAGTGGGCAGATTCATCGGGTGATATCGACGATCCTAAGGTGCAACACCATAACGGGCTGACGGATTTTGGCAAGCAGGTGGTGTTGGAGATGAACCGGCTCGGCATGATGGTCGACATCTCACACGTAGCGGACAAGACGTTCTGGGATGCAATCGCGACGACGAAGGCTCCGGTGATTGCCTCACACTCGTCGGCCCGAGCCCTCGTGGATGCACCGCGCAATATGACCGACGAGATGCTGCGCGCGGTGACAAAAAATGGCGGGGTCGTCCAAGTCAACTTTTTCAACGGCTTTGACGACGAGGACTTTCGGAAGGCGATCGCGGCCCAGGCGAAAGATCAGGCTGCTGCGGTTCAGAAATACATGGACGAACTGAAGGCGGAAGGCAAGCTGGTGAACTATGTGGAGGTCGATCGTATTGAGCGGGAGTGGATGGCGAAGATTCCGCGTCCGCCGTTGAAATCGTTGATCGACCACATTGATCACATCGCGAAGGTAGCGGGGATTGATCATGTGGGACTGGGCTCGGACTTTGACGGCGTGAGTGGGGCAACTCCGCAGGGGATCGATTCGGCCGCCGACTTGCCGAAGGTTACGCAGGCATTGCTCGATCGCGGGTATAGCGCGGAGGATATCAAAAAGATTTTAGGCGGCAACTTGATGCGGGTGTTTCGGGAAGTGGAGAGCGTAAGTCGGACGATGCAGGCGGCGGCTGCTAAGTAAGCTGACTGGGAGAGTCCGTGAACCGTACGCCAACCTTTCAGCCCAAGCGAGATCCCTTCGGCCCTTTGCTCAGGGCTGGCACCTCGCTCCGCCTGAAAAACGGCTACGCTCAGGATGACACCGGCTGAAAATTAAGTTGGGACTCAAGATGAGCTGTTGCGGCACAATCGTTGAGGCACAAACGATGGAGGGCAGCTGTCGTACAATTTCACGTGTGTAATCTCAGCACTATTTTCTTCAATTGTAAGGAGCACTGATGCGGAAGGCATTTGCGATTTTGATAGCGATGACAGTAAGTGTGCCGGCTGCGATGGCGCAGTCAAATTCGACCTCTCAGAGTGCGCCAGCCGCCAAGACTGGCGCCGCGGCCAATCCAAGCGGTGCGCCTAAGCCTGCCACCTCAACCAAACCAACGGCGATTATCAAAACGACGGCGGGCAATATAACTTGCACATTATTTCCTGACAAGGCACCGATTGGCGTGGAGAATTTCATCGGTTTAGCCAGCGGGACGAAGGATTGGAAGAACCCCGTGAGCGGCGCTACGAAGCACGGGGTGCCACTCTATGATGGAACCATCTTTCATCGGGTGATTCCCGACTTCATGATCCAAGGTGGCGATCCGGCGGGAAATGGCTCAGGCGATCCCGGGTACAAGTTCAAGAACGAAGCCTCGCCCGATCTGCTGTTTGACAAGCCAGGGCGGCTGGCTTATGCCAACGCCGGACCGGGCACCAACGGCTCGCAGTTTTTCATCACCGAGGTTGCGGTGCCCCATCTCAACGGTGGGTACACGATTTTCGGGCAGTGCGACGAGCCGAGTGTCGAACTAGTAAAGCAGATTGCGCGCATGTCAAGGGATCCTTCGAACGATAAGCCGTTTCGTCCGGTGAAGATTATCCACATCAGTATTGTGCGCGGCACGGGCGCAGCGCCTAAGCCTGGGGCCGGAACCACTGTGAAAAAGCCGGCGGCTACGGCGCCGAAGCCGCCGGCAACACCGAACTAGATAGCGTCTCGAATTTGAGTGCGCCGGCTGGACGCCCTCGCTACAGCCGGCGAGAGGCCGGCGCTACGATCCGACAGATTATTCTAGAACTCGAAAGGAAATTTTATGACTCGTCAGCCTGGACTTTACGCCACGTTTGAAACCTCCGAAGGAACCATTGTTTGCCGGTTGTTTGAAAAAGATGCTCCCAAGACGGTCGCCAACTTTGTGGAACTGGCTGAGGGCAAGCGGGAGTGGACCCATCCTTCGACACGCAAGAAGTCGAAGGATCGGCTGTACGATGGAACGATCTTTCATCGCGTGATTCCTGACTTCATGGTTCAGGGCGGCGATCCGCAGGGTACGGGCATGGGCGGGCCCGGGTACCAGTTCGAAGACGAGACAAAGGGCTCACCGCACAAGTTCGACAAACCCGGCAAGCTTGCAATGGCGAACGCGGGGCCGAATACAAACGGATCGCAGTTCTTCATTACTACTGTGCCGACCGAGTGGCTGACAGGCAAGCACACGATTTTCGGCGAGGTTGTGGAGGGGCAGGACATCGCGGTGAAGATTACCGGAGTTCCCCAAAACCGCCAGAATCGCCCGAACAAGGATGTGGTACTGAAGAAGGTGACGATCGAAAAGGTCTAAGGGTCGTCCGCTAGCGGTTTGCCAGGATTTCGATTCCGGATGCGCCAATCAACTTCGCGTCCGCGGTGAGCAAAGTCAAGTCGAAGACCCTGGCTGAAGCCGCTATCAAACGATCAGCAGGATCACTATGAGGGATTCCTATCGCTGAAGTCTTCAGCGCAACTTCCGTCATCAGTGGCGCTTCGTGCAACTGCAGAAGTTCCAGCGTACGGCGCGCCCACGGAACGGGATCTTCCTCTAGTTCCACTCTTCCCTTTCGCGTGAGCATCAACAGTTCCCACACGCTAATCGGGGACATCCAGAGCTGATTTTCGGAATCATTTCAGCGCACTTGCAACGCGCCGTGACAGGCGAGTGGGGTTCAACGGCATCCATCCAAATGTATGTATCGCACGGGAGTTTCATTCGCGGGTAGCATCCCACTCACTCTCATCGCTGATAGAGCCGACGATATCACCCAGAATGCGTCCCGTTCCGATCATGCACCCCAGTCGCTTGCTAGTCGTCTTCTCCGGCGAAGGTGGGACGACCTCGGCCACGGGCTTGCCGAAGCGCGTAACTCGGATCGGCCTGCGCGGCTTGCGGACCTCTTCGAGGATGCCGAGACACTTTGCCTTAAATACGGAAATGGCGACTTCCTTCATGGCTAAGTTATGCCATGGTCAAATGACCATGGTCAACTCATTGAAGGGATGCCTACAGCGACATTGACCAGGTCCTCGAGGTGCGGAACCCTGTCGGACATCCGTTTGCGCGACTTGGAGTCGTGGCCGTTCCTCTTCGACCAATGCCTAGACTCCGATAACGCCGCAGAGTTCCTTCACTGCCGCCGCGCTCTTGTCGAGTCCCGCCTTTTCTTCGGACGTCAGTTTGATTTCGATGATCTGCTCGATGCCCTTTGCGCCCAGTTTCACCGGGACGCCGACGTAGAGTCCGCTAATTCCGTATTCACCTTGCAGGTAGGCGGCGCAGGGGAGAATTTTCTTTTTGTCTTTGAGAATTGCTTCGACCATTTCTGTCGCGGCCGCTGAGGGCGCGTAATAGGCCGATCCCGTTTTCAGATATTTTACGATCTCGGCGCCACCGTCTCGGGTTCGTTGGACGAGCGCGTCCAGTTTGCTCTTTTCGATCAACTCGGTGATGGGGATACCCGCGACCGTAGAGTAGCGCGCCAGAGGAACCATGGTGTCTCCATGACCGCCGAGGACAAAGGCAGTCACATTTTCGACGCTCACTTTCAGTTCATCGGCGATGAAGGCGCGGAAGCGGGCGGAGTCTAGTACGCCAGCCATTCCGATGACGCGTTCGCGAGGGAATCCGCTGAGTTTGAAGGCAGCTTGCGCCATGGCGTCGAGCGGGTTGGAAACGATGATCAGGATGCAGTTGGGAGAATTCTTTACGACTTCCCCAACAACCGCCTTCATGATGTTGTAGTTCGTGTTCAGAAGGTCGTCTCGGCTCATGCCGGGCTTGCGGGGGATACCGGCGGTGATGACGACGATGTCGGAGTTGGTGGTGTCTTTGTAGTCGTTTGTTCCGGTGATATAGGAATCGCGCTTTTCGATGGGCATGGCTTCGAGCAGGTCGAGTCCTTTGCCTTGGGGAACGCCTTCGATGATGTCGATCAGGACCACGTCGGCGAGTTCCTTGGAGGCGATCCAGTGAGCGGCCGTGGCGCCGACATTACCTGAGCCTACGATAGTGACTTTCTTTCGCATGATTTCCTCGTCAAAAACAAAAATCAAAACATTTAACCACTGGGGACACAGAGGAGATCAGCAACGCGGATTGCTCTCTCTATCGTCTGTGGTTTAAACCGCTATCTCGTTTCTGCCAACATTGCCGCGTCCATGTTATCGATCATGTGACCGGCAAATTCGCTGGTCTTGACTTTGGTGGCGCCGGGCATCAGGCGCTCGAAGTCGTAGGTGACTTTCTTCTCTTCGATAGTGCGTTCCATGCTCTGCTCGATCAGGTCGGCGGCCTCATTCCAGCCGAGATGGCGGAACATCATCACGCCTGAGAGGATCACCGAGCCTGGATTAATGACGTCTTTGTCGGCGTACTTCGGGGCAGTGCCGTGAGTGGCTTCGAAGATGGCATAGCCATCACCGATGTTGGCTCCGGGAGCGATTCCCAGGCCACCCACCTGGGCGGCACAGGCGTCGGAGATGTAGTCGCCATTCAAATTAGGGCAAGCCAGAACTGAATATTCATCGGCTCGGGTAACGACTTGCTGGAAGATCGAATCGGCGATGCGATCGTTGATCATGATCTTCTTCTTCCACGCGCCGTTGCCATGCGTGCTGTAGATGGCGTCGAGAACTGCTTTCACTTCTTTTTCGACCACCTGGCGGAAGGCGGGTGGAGCGAACTCCATGCCGGGCTCGACGGCTTCGGCATTCTGCGCGACGGTCAGGTTGGGATCTTTGTCTTTGTTGCCGACGATCCAGCTTTCGCGTTCAGAGATGACTTTGTCGCGAAACTCTTGTGTGGCAACTTCGTAGCCCCACAGGCGGAAAGCTCCCTCGGTGAACTTCTGGATGTTGCCCTTGTGCACCAACGTAACGCTCTTGAGGCCATTTGTGATGGCGTGCTGAATGGCCATGCGAACTAAGCGCTTGGTTCCGGTGACGGAAATCGGCTTGATGCCAACGCCGGAATCAAGGCGAATCTGCTTCTTGCCGCCCTTCAGCATATCTTTATTGAGGAATTCGATGAGGCGGGTGCAGTCAGCAGTTCCCTGCTCCCACTCGACGCCGGCGTAAACGTCTTCCGTGTTCTCACGAAAGATGACGACGTTCATACGCTCCGGATGCTTTACCGGGGAAGGCACGCCTTTGTAATACTTCACCGGACGGACGCAACAATAGAGATCGAGGATTTGGCGCAGAGCTACGTTCAGAGAGCGGATACCGCCTCCCACGGGCGTAGTCAGAGGACCTTTGATAGCAACACGAAATTCGCGGACGGCTTCGACGGTGTCATCAGGCAGCCATGTGTCGAACTTGGCTTTGGCCTTTTCTCCGGCGAATACTTCGTACCAGGCGACGCGGCGCTTCCCTTTGTAGGCTTTTTCGACGGCAGCGTTGAACACACGGAGAGAGGCCTTCCAAATGTCGCGGCCCGTACCGTCGCCTTCGATGAAAGGGATGATCGGGTTATCAGGGACGCTATACTTGCCATCTGCATAACCGATTTTCTTGCCGTCCACCGGAACCGCGACGCCGTTATACGAGCCAGCCATTCATGACCTCCGCTACAAAGTTTTGCGACGTGCAGGAAACTGACAATTATAAAGAATGCGTCGGAATAGAGGCGGAAATTGTTGGTTTTCCTCGAGGAATGGGCTGTGCCATAATTTCCGACTGAAGCCCGAGTTTGTCTGCGGGAGGTTTCCGATGAAATGCAATTTACGCCGTTTACGATGGCTGCCTGTCGGTCTGATGTTCTGTCTTGCATTCGCGACCTCGGCATTCGCCGATGGAGCCCACGATCGCACTCAGGTCGGAAGAAATATCAACATCGGGGCTGACGAAGAGGTCAGTGAAGCAACATGCTTCGGCTGCAGCATCCGGGTCCGCGGCCATGTCTCGGGAGATGTAACTGCGTTTGGCGGAAGCATCGTGGTTGAAGATCAAGGACAGATCGGAGGGGACCTCACCACCTTTGGCGGCAACCTTCGATTGGGGAAGGATACGAATGTCAGCGGGGACGTGGCGGTATTCGGAGGACGGATTCAGCGCGATCCCGCAGCCACTGTCGGCGGAGACGTGACCACGATGGGTGGACCGGGTTGGCTGATAGTAATCCTCCTTACGCCTCTGATCTTTCTCGGAGTCTTTGTGCTGTTGATCGTATGGCTAATTCGGCGTTTGCTGCGCCCGACTAGCCCACTTCCTGCGTAAGTACTCTCTCGGGCCAGTGTACCGCTACCAGCGCCGCGTCCCGAAAGTCTTGCGCACCCCTACGGTCATGAACCGTCCCCATGGACCGTTGGTGCCCAGATCGGCGGGCCCCAGGTATTTGTCGCGCGAGCCCAAGCGATCGAACAGGAAGTGTTGGGTAATGCGGAACTCGAATCCTTTGGCTATGTAGATTCCGGCTCCCCAGGAATGCTCGATGCCAATAGCGTCAGGCGACCATGTATAGAGAGTCTTGGGAACGGTTTTTCCGAAGAGGAAGGTGGGCGCGCCGAACACCATGAATCGGCGGAGCGGGCCCCGGCCAAAAGGACGGATTTCAAGAATTCCCGAGATGATGTAGCGCGCGAAGAGGCTGCAGGGAGCATTTACTCCGCCGTAGTCGCCGGCATTGCCAGTACACTGGTTGGGGTCAACCTCGTTGTGGGGAGGCGCGAGATCAAACTGTGCCCAGCCCCAAAACATGTCGTGTGGAAAGAACATTCTGTCTTCCGTGCCAGCGTCGTGCCAGGTGCCTTGTGAAGTACTGGTTTGTGCGGGGCTGCTCTGTGAATCGAAGGATGAGGAAACCTGGGCCGCCGCGAACGAGAGCAGTACCGGTAGTGCCAGGAGCCACGAGCACCTTTTCATTTTGCCTCCGAGAATGAAGTATGGTTGCCAAGCGATGCCGGGATTCACTGTCGTTCTCGAAACCTGGTGCGAATCGGTGCCAGGCTTCGAGGTGAGTCCGCGTTGAATGGAGCGGAACATTGTAACCTGCGTGCGGGCGCAGGCCCGGGTATCGGTGAAGATTCGCCCGGCAGAGGAGAGTGAGAGTCTTGATCCTCTTAGTCGTGAAGAAAAATGCACTAAGGCGAGGAATTTTCCAAGGTGAGAAGGATGGAATCCTTCCAGAATTCATATCCCATACCGGATTTATTCCATTCATAGTACGTTTACACTAGTGGGAAACGGCGTAAACTACGCCAAAAGAGGGGCCTACGGGTTTGGTGGGAGGATTGCACAATGAAGGCGTACAGCAAGACCCAGGACCCCTATGCCCCAAGAGATTTCCGTCTCGTACCAAGCAATCAAGAGCAAAGTCTATCGGTTGATTGATTCGCTCGTGGTGGGTGAAAAGAGCGAATCTGAGGTACAAGAGTCAATTCGGCGGTGGTGGGCATTGATCCACCCGGCCGACCGGCCCATTGCCCAGAAATATCTACTGATGGTGTTGGGGCGTTCCGCTTCCGCTTTAGACTCCATGGGAGACGCATTTCTCTCCGTGAGTAGTTGCGAGGTTGCCCGGCCGCAATTGGCTGATACGATGCTTCCTGCCAAGCGCATGCGGATGCTGGAACGGATGAGTAAGGAAATTTCCGTTCGAACTGCGGTCTGACCTCGGATAAATCCTTCTACAAGACATAGATTTTACATTCCTACCGTTGCGTTTCGCATCGTTCTACGGGTATCTTCGTTCGAACTCTGGGGAACCATCCACTCGCATCTGTGGAAATTTGCAACACTGGGAGTTGAGAATGCTGTCAACTTGTCCTCTGCTCACGCGGTTGAGTACGATTGGGCGCTATTTCCTTTTCGGAGCATTACTGATTATGGCAACTTCGCTTTCGGCAGGGTCGGGAGTCTATAGCTTCACGCTCAACTCAATTGATGGAAAACCGGCACCGCTCGCTGACTACAAAGGGAAGGTTGTCCTCCTTGTGAACGTCGCCAGCCAATGCGGGTACACTCCGCAATACAGTGCGCTTGAGGCGATCTACGAAAAATACAAGGACCAGGGGTTCGTGATTCTCGGCTTCCCTGCCAACAATTTTGGTGCACAGGAACCGGGGACGAACGAAGAAATCAAGACGTTCTGCACGCGAAAGTACAGCGTGACATTTCCGATGTATTCAAAGATTTCCGTGAAGGGCGCGGATCAGGCGCCGCTGTATGGTTATCTGACGAAGGAAACTGGGGCAGGCATTGCCGGCGACATCAAGTGGAACTTCACCAAGTTTCTTGTGGACCGCGATGGAAAGGTCGTGCAACGCTTCGAGCCGGCAGTCACGCCCGATTCGAAGGAAATGACGACGGCAGTTGAGAAACAGCTAAAGTAGGCTTAGGCGCAACTATTAGAATCAACCGCCCAGTTCTCGATCGCGAGATTGCGGATCTTTCCAAACTCTCGGGTGTTGTTTGTAACCAGGGTAACGCCCAGAAACGCGATTAGAGCCGCTTTCAATAGGGGATAGGGTCGTGGAGCGCTTCATGATGTAGGAACAAGTGTCCGTGTTGAGCATGTAACGCAGTATTACAGCTTCCGCTCCTTGCACGCGCAGATCTTCGACGCCTTCCATGAAATCCGCCGAGGCCAACGGAGCCTCGGCCAGATACGACGACCAATCGGCGGGACGGGGCGACAGGACAACTTCCTTGCCTTTCCGGCGGTGTTGAACTGAAAAGTCCTTCGACATTCGTTTGCCTCAAACGTCATAGTACAGCGCAAATTCATACGGATGCGGGCGCTGGCGGATCGCGTCTACTTCTTTTGAGCGCTTGTAGTCGACGTAGGTCCGGAGCAGTTCCTCGGTAAAAACGTCGCCCTTCAGCAGGAAGGCGTGGTCGCGCTGCAGTGCGTCGAGTGCTTCTTCCAGCGAGCCGGGCATCGACGGGATGCTGGAGAGTTGCTCGGGATCCAGTTCGAACATGTCTTTGTCGAGAGGCGGGCCGGGATCCATTTTGTTCTCGATGCCGTCGAGACCGGCCATCAACATAGCGGCGAATGCGAGGTAGGGATTGCAACTCGGATCGGGAGGGCGGAATTCAACGCGTTTAGCCTTGGGTGCGATGGAATACATGGGAATGCGGCAGGCCGCGGAGCGATTGCGACGTGAGTAGGCGAGATTGACCGGGGCTTCGAAACCGGCGATAAGGCGTTTGTAAGAGTTCGTGGTGGGCGCGATGATCGCGGAAAGAGCCGGACCGTGCTTCATCAGACCGCCGATATACCACAGTGCGAGCTGCGACAGGCCGGCGTATCCGTCGCCGGCGAAGAGCGGCTCGCCGGATTTCCACAGCGACTGGTGCGTGTGCATGCCATTGCCGTTGTCGCCGAAAATTGGCTTGGGCATGAATGTGACAGTCTTTCCGTGGCGCTTGGCTACGTTTTTCACGACGTACTTGTAAAGCAGCATCTTGTCGGCTGAGCGCACCAGCGAATCGAATTTCAAGTCAATTTCCGTTTGACCTGCTGACGCCACTTCGTGATGATGGCATTCCACATCGATGCCGCAACTCTGCATCGTCAACATCATTTCTGATCGCAGATCCTGATAGTGATCTGTAGGAGGAACGGGAAAGTAGCCTTCTCTGAAACGGGGCCGGTAGCCAAGGTTGTTGAGTTCCCTGCCCGAGTTCCAGCGTCCCTCTTCGGCGTCAATGTAGTAAAAACCGTGCTGCTCGCGCTGGTCGAAACGCACGTTATCGAAAACAAAAAAATCGGCTTCGGCGCCAAAGTAGGCGGTGTCGGCGACGCCCGTGGAGGCCAGGTATAACTCTGCTTTGCGAGCGATGTAACGGGGGTCGCGATCGTAGCGCTGCTTTGTAACGGGGTCCACGACATCACAAAGGAGCACAAGGGTTGGTACCTGGGTGATGGGATCGAGGAGATGAAAATTGGCATCGGGCTTCAGGAGCATGTCGCTTTCGTGAATGCCGGCCCATCCGCGGATGGAAGAGCCATCGATGCCAAAGCCCTCTTCGAATGATGATTCGGAAAGCTGCGCGATGGGGTAAGAAATGTGGTGCCAGAGGCCGGGAATATCGGTAAAGCGCAGGTCGAGGATCTTCGCGTCGTGTTGCCTGGCGAAGTCGAGAACGGTCTTGGCGTCAGCCATGGGGGCTCCTTGCCGGGAAGCAAATGTCTCAAAAATTGGGCGAGCGGTTGCGGGGAGTCCTGCAGTCGGGCAGGCTGCTACAATCGGTCGCGTTATGCGGGACGGTCGAGTCTACTGGTAGTCGCAGACAGTGGCAATTCGATTGTTTTTATGGCGGGGATAACGCGACTTTATACTGAAAGTCGTCAGGGATCAGTAGTCAAGAGTGAGCGACTGTCGCGGGCCAGATTCTTTTAGCCGAATAGATTGCCAGTTGACTACTGACTCCTAGCTCCTGACTACCGCTCTATGGACTTTGACCAGCTCGAAACGTTTCTCGAAGTGGCACGACACGCCTCATTCTCGCGGGCGGCGGAGAAACGTTTTCGGACGCAGCCGGCGATTTCGTCGCAAATTCGCGGGTTGGAGGAAGAGGTCGGAGCAAAGCTATTTGATCGCTCGGGCGGAAAAGTGTCGCTCACGGCCGCAGGCAAAGCCTTTCAGAAGTATGTGGAGGACACCCTGGATGCTCGCAAAGCGATGCTGGTAACCATTGCCGAGATGGAGCGAGTGCCTCGCGGAGAAATTATCGTAGGGGCCAACGAGGGCACATGTCTGCACATCCTGCCGCATGTGTTTGCCGACTTCAAGCGACAGTATCCGGACGTCTCGGTGAACATCAAGCGGGCGGACTACGGGAAGATTCTCGAATCGATCGTGGACAACTCGGTCGATTTCGGAGTGATTTCCCTCCCGGTGACAGACCCGCGCCTCACGGTCGTGCTGATTCATCGGGATGAGTTAATCCTGATCGCCCCACCGCAGCATCCTCTGGGAAGGGTGAAATCGGCCTCCATTGCCGATATCGCGAAGTTTCCGCTCGTGGTACCCAAAGCTGGGCACACTCGGGACGCCATTGAGCAACTGTTCCACGAGCGGCGGCTGAAGCCGAACTTCACGATGGAACTGGATTCGAGCGAACTGCTGAAGCGATTTGTGGCTGCGGACGTCGGTGTCGGCTTTATAGCGCGCTCGAACGTGGAAGAGGATGTGCGCGCTAAGGTTCTGGCGGCTGTCCCCCTTGCCGACGCGCAGGTTCGGCGCGATCTGGCATTGGTCTTCCGCAAAGACAAGGCACTCAGCCGGGCGGCACTGGCCTTTATCGATATCGCGGTGAAACACAAATCCACGGAAGAGCTAGCACACATCCCAACCCGATGACCAAGGCGACCTCCCGATATTTTGTTCTGATCTGCATCCTTGGTGGTGGTGCCCTTTGTCTGCCTGCCGCGGGACAAGGCACGAGCACTCAAAAACCGCTGTCGCAAATGCCAGCCTCAGCGCGCCAGCTGATCGCGATTAAGGTGACGGGGAGCAAACGCTTCCCAGAGGAGGCCATCGCCGCGGCAACAGGTTTGCAAATGGGCGCCCCTGTTGACGACGACGAGTTCAAGAAAGCCGCACGACGCCTGGGAGATACGGGAGTTTTCACCGATATCGGTTACAGCTTCTCCTATTCCACTGCTGGGACCAAGCTCGAACTGCACGTCACCGATGCGGGGAAGTTTGTTCCGACGCACTTCGAGGATTTTGTTTGGTTCTCAGATGCGGAGCTTCTCAAGCGCATTAAGGAGCACGCCCCGCTCTTCGATGGAGAATTGCCGATGTTCGGCCGTATGGCGGATGAGGTCTCAGATGTCTTGCAGGCCATGCTGGTAGAGAACTCGATTCCCGGGCATGTGGAATACCGGCGCATGGGCAAAGAAGACGGGCCGGTTGAGTCGATCAACTATCGAGTTACCGACGTTCTCATTGAAGTGCGTGACATCGAATTTACCGGGGCCAGCGAGGCTGATATCCCGGCACTCAAGGCAGCGTCGGAGAAGATGGGCGACCGCGAGTACTCTCGCACGCGGCTGAATCAACTGGTTCAACGCCAACTGCTCCCGGTGTACCACGCACGCGGATTTCTGAAAGCGCAGTTTGGAGAACCGCAGCCGAAGGTGGTGAAGTCGCCGGCTGCCGACAACGAAGATGGGCCGCGCAACCAGACGGTGGTTGACGTCACGTTTGCCGTAACCCCCGGCATACCGTACAAGTTGAAAAGCCTGGACTGGTCGGGAAACCGGGAGCTTTCTACGGAAACGTTGCAGAAAATGGTCCGCGCGGAGGTGGGGCAGACGGCCGACACGGTCCGCATCGGCGATAACCTGAAGGACATCCAGAAGTTGTACGGCTCCCGCGGATACGTCGCAGCAACGATCAAACCGGATGCGGAGTTCGACGACGCCGCGGGCATGGTCGTGTTGCATATGGATGTGAAGGAAGGCGCCGTGTATCACATGGGAGAACTCGAATTTCGCGGCCTCGATAACAGTCTTACGGCGAAACTACGCGCTGCATGGAAAATCCGCTCCGGGGAAGTTTATGACGCGACGTACCTAAGTGAGTACCTCCCGGAAGCTCAAAAATTGCTCCCGCCTTCGCTGGACTGGGAGGTGGCATCCCACGTAACAGCCAATGTTCGTGACAAGTCGGTCGACGTCGATTTGATCTACTCTGTAAAAGCCCCGAAATAGCAAGGGGAGCCCTTGTTCGGTTTTTGGAACAATTTTGGCCAGGATTTGCGAATCGAGCTTTCACCAAGTACTCTTCCCTGAATCTTGGCAGGTCTCGTCGAGCGCCAGGAGCACTTGTGAAATCTGCATGAGTTGATACACTGGGCCGCAATTCTTCGCGATTCGCCATCGCGGGGATGAACTCTACAAAGGAGAGTTGGGATGAAAGGTAATTTGCGGCATGCCATTTTGGTTGTGGCAGTGATGTCTTCATTTGGACTGATCGCCGAAAATCAGGCGTGGGCGGCGGCGAAACAAACGCTGACGGGTGAAGTGGGCGATGCTATGTGTGGCGCGAAGCATATGGAAGGCGCTCCGGCAGAATGCACTCGCACCTGCGTTTCGCATGGCTCAAAGTATGCACTGGTCGTGGGAGACAAGATTTATGTTCTGAATACTTCCGACAAAGCGGCGCTGGCCGTGCTCGATCAGCAGGCTGGCAAGAAAGCTACGGTGACTGGAACGGTAAACGGGACAACGATCGATGTTAGCAATGTAGCCGCGGCGAAGTAGCGAGGCTTGGCGGAAAATTGGATCCAGTCTCGATGCAGTCCGAAATTAGGAAAAAGGCTTTGCCCGGGCCCTCCCCCCAACCATCCGGGCACTAAGCGGGGACGCGCGCCAGCGCCTCCCCGCATTTTTTTGGCCTTCGGTCGCAAATTCATATTTCCTTTACAAAGCATTGTGTTAGATTGTGCATTCTCAACGATAAATTCTTCTTTTGGAGGATCAGAGAATTGGGCAAAGACATGGTTCCGAAGCGGATTTTCTTTACCAAGGGAGTAGGAAAACACCGCGAGCGTTTGACTTCGTTCGAACTGGCGCTGCGCGACGCGGGAATCGCTGCCCAAAATCTGGTGAGAGTTTCTTCAATTTTTCCGCCAAACTGCAAACTGTTGGCCCGCAAAGAGGGCGTGAAATATCTGCATCCGGGAGAAGTCGTATTCGCAGTCGTGGCCGAAAACTCCACGCGTGAACCGCACCGGCTGCTGGCTTCTTCGATCGGTGTCGCCATTCCGGCCGACCGCAACACGTACGGGTATCTTAGTGAACACCATTCTTTTGGCGAAACCGAAGACGCCGCCGGGGAGTATGCAGAAGAGCTTGCCGCTGAAATGCTCGCCACTACTCTCAACGTCGAATTCGATCCTGACAGATCCTGGGACGAGAAGAAGCAAATCTATCGGCTGTCAAATAAGATCGTGCGCACGGCGAATGTGACCCAGTCCGCGGTAGGCGATAAACGAGCACTGTGGACAACGGTCATTGCGTCAGCCGTCTTGATTTTCGACTAAGCTCCAGTCTCCATTAGCCTTTCCAGTTGTGTGCTAACCTCCGTAGAAGTCTGCCTCTCCAATCACCATCGCCAACGGCCACTCAGCGTGGGGAACGAGCTCCCGAACTCCACTAAGTCATTGATACAAAGATAATTAATTGAATCGACGGCCCCTGATTTTCATCTGATAGTAGTAAAACTTTGGTAACTGTTCCGTGAGTCGAATGTAATACTCCGTTAACAGGCGTAGTTTATTATTGAAGCGGTAGAAAAGACACAGACTGAGGAAACCAGTGGATCTCGAAACACGAAGAAAGAAGCAACAGACGTTGATGGTGCAATTGGTCGAGCGGAAAGTGCGTTCCCGGGCGAAGCAACTGTACGAAACCCGTGGACAAACCGATGGGCAAGCCTTGCAGGATTGGTTTCAGGCTGAATCAGAAGTGCTTGAAAATAGTATTCTTGCTCCGCTATATCGACGGATGCGTACAGGCAATCAGGAACCCGTAGAGGACAGGTCCGGCCAGGAATCTGCGCCGCAGGAACCGTCCGCCTGCGAAAGCAACGTTTAAGAGATCCAGCCAGTCCACGAGCTTTACTTTCCGCTTCTGTAACGCCGCCGTTTCATTCCATGCTTTATTTTCTCGTAGCAGTCTTGGCAGGTTTCCTGGCTCCGCCCTTCTTGGCCTTATCCAGTCGTTCGATCACCGCGGCCACGATGATCGGAAGTCCTACGGTGGCATCGACAAAAACTTCTCCGAACTTTCCGCCTTCCGCAGGTGGGACGAACTTGCCCCAGGAAATTGCCTCGCTGTAGGGACTGCCCGATAAGCCGCCCCAGTACACCGGCTCGGGACAAATCCGGAGGCCGTAGTGGTATCGCTTCAAGGGAACGTTTTCGCCCAGGCGACGATGGCGCAGTTCGATGAAAGGTCCAAACTGTTGCGACCAGTTGCGGGGGACTCCACCCCCGATGGTGAAGATACCCAGCTTTTTCTGACGCAGAAGCGTGGCAGCGAAGTGCTCGAGGTCTTCGAACGGATCGAAACGGATCTTGTGTCGTCCGGTAGATTCGCGGAGGCGATTGTTCAGCGCGGTGTCGAGACCCAGCTCTGAATCACTGAACGCGGGAACAAATACCGGAACGCCCTGCTCATATGCTGATTTCAGAATTCCACGCTGATCTTGATCTCGTTTCGCCAAGTATGCGCCGATAGCATGGTTCAGCTTGTAGGAACACATGACCTCGTTGTGGTCCCAGGCTTCAAGAACGGCCGCCATGACTTCCTCGACGTCGTCCAGATTTTGCTCGGGCTCGAGAGTATCGTAAACGCGGTTGTAGCCCTGCTCGTAGAGGGCCTCGTCGGAAACCTCGGGGTTAGCTCGGAAGTGTGCCCGCCCGGTCGCCTCGACCAGTCCGTGAGCCATAAGGGCTCCGGTGGAAACGATCGCGTTGACGATACCGCGGTCGATGAGCTCGGTGACGATCAGTCCTTGCTTGGCGACGGTCATGGCACCAGCCAGCGTCATTACGATGAAGGCGTCCTCGTCGAGGGCCATGGCTTCGAGTACATCCGCGGCCTCACCGAGCTGGCGACCGGTGAATGCAGTCTTGGCCATCGCACGCACCAGACCGTCGATCGAATGAACCTTCGCGAGGTCAAGAGGCTCCAACGGGATAAGTCGGTCTTCAATGGGATTGTGCAGGTGCCGATCTTTGCCTTCGCCGCCGGCGGCGTGTCCCTGCCCTGGGTGCGAATGATCCTTCGAATTGCCGTTACCGTGTTTCAACGCAAACCTCCAAGCTGAGTCCGAATCTTCCCGACAGGATACTTTACAGGAAGCGCGGGACGAGATGCCACGCGCGCGCCTAAAGATCCAGCACGTCGTCGGTTACACTGCCACTCATGGCGCGCAAACGCCGCTTCGAAGAAGAGATCGCGGCTCTCGATGAACTTCGCCAAGGGCCAGAAGAGGCTCGCGCCAAAGCGCTGCACAAAGCCTTGTCACACCGCAACAACTTCATCGTGGCAAAAGCTGCAGACCTGGTCCGCGATTTCCGGATGGCCGATCTGGTGCCCGATCTGCTCCTGGCCTTTGATCGATTCTTCGAGAATCCGGTCAAGACGGATCCGCAGTGCTGGGCCAAGGATGCGCTCAGCCGGGCGCTCGCCGCTCTCGAATATCAGGAGCCGGAACTTTTTCTGCGCGGGATGCGGCACATCCAAATGGAACCGGTATGGGGAGGGCGCTCCGACACAGCGGGAACTCTGCGCGCCACCTGTGCCCTCGCGCTGGTACAGTGCCGCAGTCTGAGTGAGAACGATCTGCTCTTGCATTTGCTTGAGTTACTCGCCGACAAAGACAAGGCGGTTCGTGTTGAAGCGGTGCGAGCGCTTGAACAGGTGGGATCACCATCGGCGTCGCTGCTGCTTCGTCTTCGGGCTGTGCTTGGGAATGACGAACCTGAGGTGCTGGGAGCGTGCTACGGCGGAATTTTGCGCATCGAAGGACCGGGTGCTATCCCTTGGGTGCGAGGTTTTCTTGCTGCGGGGGATGACAACGCAGCAGAGGCGGCGCTGGCGCTCGCCGGAACTCATTCAGCGGCTGCCTTTAAGGTGTTGAAGGAATGTTTCGGGAAGGGGGAGGATCCGTGGTGGCGTTCGGTGTTGTTATCTGCCATCTCCCTTACGCGGCAACCGGAGGCGTTGGAGTTTCTGCTGGAGTTGGTGCGCACGGAATCGCTCTCTGCCGAGGGCGCAATCGAGGCCTTGCTCCGTTCCTCACCTTCGCAAGAGGTCGTGCAGAGCCTCCGGCTGATGGTCGCTGGTAATCCTCGACTGAAGCACGTCTTTGTGGAGCAACAGAAAGATGCTCGATGAAGATCAACAATATCTGACAGCTGATGGCTCGTGCGTGTCCTGTTATATTGGTTCGCGGAGGTCGTGACACTTGCCCCCTGAAAAATTCCGCGTGGCTCTGGTGCAGATGTCGTGTGGTCCAGAGCCCGAGCAGAATCTTGAGAAGGCTCTGGGTCGGGTTGCCGATGCCGCTGGACGCGGCGCGAAGGTGGTGTGCCTGCCCGAACTTTTCCAGACGCAATATTTCTGCCAGCGGGAAGATCATTCCCTCTTTGATTTAGCCGAGCCAATTCCTGGGCCAACGACTGAAAAACTGGCGGTGTCCGCGCGCAGCAATGGGGTTGTACTAATCGCTTCGCTGTTCGAAAAGCGTGCTGCAGGGGTTTATCACAACACGGCGGCAATCTTTGACAGTGATGGGACCTTGCGGGGCTTATACCGCAAGATGCACATCCCGGATGACCCGCTTTATTACGAAAAGTTTTACTTCACACCGGGGGACTTGGGATTTCGTGCCCTGGATACAAGCGCAGGACGGTTGGGCACACTGGTTTGTTGGGATCAGTGGTATCCCGAAGGCGCTCGGTTAACGGCCCTGCAAGGGGCGCAGGTGCTCTTTTATCCGACCGCGATCGGCTGGCATCCGGCGGAGAAGGAGGAGTTTGGCATGGCCCAGCACGACGCGTGGCGCACGATTCAGCGCGCTCATGCCATTGCGAACGGAGTTTACGTTGCAGTCGTGAATCGAGTGGGATTTGAAACTGGCAATATTCGGGGGAAATCCGCGCCCGGCCAAGGGCTGGAGTTCTGGGGCAAGTCGTTTTTCTGCGATCCATTCGGGCGCGTCTTGGCGGAAGGATCACACGACCGCGAAGAGATCCTGGTTGGGGACGTCGATCTGAAGGCACTTGAAGACATCCGGCGCAACTGGCCCTTTCTGCGCGATCGACGCATCGACAGCTACGCACCCATCACGAACCGGCTGATCGACTAGGAACGTACTGATGACCGAGCGTACCAAAGCGTTTGTGACAGGTGCCGCCATTGCAACCCTAGGTCTCGCGTGCTTTGCCAAGACACCCAGTCCGTCGGGAAAAATGCTCGCATACGATCCTCTTCTACACGCTGCCAAGGCGGCGTCTTTTGTGGCGAACAAAGAGGTGGTTGTTCTCGAGGCAGCCGGTCCGAAAAGTAAGTATTTGAAGATCGTGTTTGTGAGCTTTGGCACGACTCAGATCGATGAGAAGTATTTCGACGGCACTTTACCATTGACGGTGAAAGCATTTCGCGACCGCAGCTGCGATGAACGTGATCCTAAGATGGTGATCCAGGTCAGCCTCAATCAGGCGCCCGGAACTTACCTGCTGACCGACGCGTTCAAGAATTCTCCACCTCCGAAAATCAAGAATCTAGAGTGCTATGACGCTACGGAAAAGAAGTAAGGACAACCGAGATTCCGTCGTGTCTTCTCCCGCCGCGCTCGGCTATCGCATGCCAGCCGAGTGGGAGCCTCATTGCGCCACATGGCTAGCGTGGCCACACTACCAAGGAGACTGGCCGGCGAAGTTCGAGCCGATCCCTTGGGTATATGCCGAGATCATCCGCAATCTGGCCAGGCATGAACGGGTGGAGTTGATCGTTAACAACGTTGCGGCGGCGAGACAAGCGCGGCGGGTCCTGGAGCGCGCGGACGCCTTCTCTGCCAACGTCCGGTTTCATCGCTGGCCGACGAACCGCGTCTGGTTGCGCGATTCGGGATGCATCTTCCTCACGCGCCAGAAGGGCTTTGCCGGGGCGAACAGCCGGGGGCCTGCCCTGAGCCTGTCGAAGGCGCGGCTGTCCCCACATGAGTCGCTTGCCCTCACGTTTCGCTTTAACGCTTGGGCGAAGTATTCCAACTGGCGCTTTGACGAAAAGGTTGGAAGCCTGATGGCAAAAGCAGCGCAGGCAGACGAGGTTCGTCCCCTTGCTAAGAGCATGCGAGTCGTGCTTGAAGGCGGGTCGATTGACGTCAACGGGGCCGGAACGATTCTCACGACCGAAGAGTGTCTGCTCAGCAAGGTGCAGGAACGCAATCCGCACATGGCGCGCATCCATTATGAAAAGGCATTCGCGGATTATCTGGGAGCGCCGCACACGATTTGGCTGGGGCGCGGCATCCACGGCGATGACACTCACGGCCACGTCGACGATCTCAGCCGCTTTGTGTCGAAAAGCACTGTGGTCACCATGATTGAGCCCAATGCCAAAGATGTGAACCATGCCCCGCTGCGCGCCAACCTGCGGCGATTGCAAAACGCGCGCGACCAAGACGGAAAACAATTGACTGTAGTCGAACTGCCCATGCCACAAGCTGTGGCTTTTGAAGGACGCCGCCTTCCGGCGAGCTATGCGAATTTCTATATCGCAAACGGAATCGTACTTGCGCCTGTGTTTAACCGTCCCAACGACCGGTTTGCGCTCAACACGCTGTCGCAACTGTTCCCTACCCGCGAGATTGTGCCCATCTACTCCGGAGATTTTATTTGGGGCTTGGGGGCGATGCATTGTATGACGCAGCAGCAGCCGGCTTGAAGCGCCTCCCGTGGTAGATTCTCGGAATGCCCCATGGCGAGATGACTACCAGTCGTTTGGAAGCCTTTAGTGACGGAGTGATCGCCATCATTGTGACGATCATGGTGCTGGAACTTCGCGCACCTTCACAACCCACTCTTCCGGCGCTCGGGAAGGTGGCGCCCATCTTCATCAGCTACGGACTTAGCTTCCTAGTGGTAGCCATCATGTGGGTGAACCATCATCACTTGATTCACGCCGTCCGAAAAGTCACAGCCCGGCTGCTTTGGTCCAATCTGAATCTTCTGTTCTGGATGTCTCTGGTCCCATTTGTGACGGATTTCCTAGGGAAGAATTATCACGAACCAATGGCGGTGGCCCTTTACGGATTGGACTTGACGATGTGCAGCAGCGCATTCTATCTGCTGCGCATCGAATTGGTACGGCAGCATCTGGGGAACAGTGAGTTGGTGGAATATCACCGCAGCATTCAAAGGAAAAATGGCCTTTCCTTTCTGCTGTATTTGAGTTCCGCGCCGCTGGCGTACGTATCGATCTATGCTTCGTTCTTCGTGTTCGTCTTGATCCCGGCGTTGTATTTCCTACCAGAAAGACGACTCGCGCTAGGTGAACAGTAGTAGGGCGGAATTTTCACGATTGTCCGGGAGCGCGAGACCGAGCTTCACTTCTTGTACTGCGTAGGCAGTGGACCTTTTTCCAGGGTTTCGCGATCCCAGATCTGTCCCTCGCGGGTGTAGCTGGCCAGTTCGAAATCCTGAGTGAGTTCGAGCGCGTCAGTGGGACACGCGTCCTCGCACAACCCACAGAACATGCAGCGACTCAGATCGTAGGTGAAGTTGGTGAGTTCCTTGCGGCGGGTCTTCTCGTTACGTTCACTGGAGACCACGATGAGGTGCTCAGGGCAAGCCAGAGCGCAGAGGTCGCAGGCAATGCACATCGTCTCGTCGGTGTCGGGGTTCACGTTCAGGCGCGGTGCTCCGCGATAACGTTCGGCCACCTGCGGACGATCCAAGGGGTACTGCTCAGTGTAAATCTCCTTGGGATCCTGGTAGCGGAACGTAACCTTCAGACCCTGCAGCAAGTCCACGAGGAAAACTTTGCGAAGCAAGTTCGGCATGCCCATAACGCCGTTAGCATACCATTATCTGGCGAATCACCAAAACCGGAGCATTCGTCTGCCCGGTTGAACGGTTGGCCTGAACGGTTTCTGCTTTCACACGTCTAACCTCCAGCTGGCTGTTACGGAGCTGAGAAAGCAAGATTCAGCTGGAACTTTTCGCAACGGTCATCCGTAACCACTAGAAGAGAAAGTCATGAAGGCCTATTTCACAAACTTGCCGACGAAGACGTGGCTATTGCTCGTCGTTCCCGCGTTGTTGATTGCTTACCCGGTGGCCCGAGTGGTTGTGCCGGAGGTGGTTAACGCGGTCGTGCCAGAAGTCGTGCGAACGGTGCTGAGCGTGATCTGAGCTCGGATTCGAGGATTTCGATCGCTCTCGTGGGCGTTCCCTGCCCCAACCGAGAGCGAACCTGCAACGGACCCGCTAGAATACTGCCGAAGGCGAATCTCCGTGCCTCCACAGAAAACAGCAGACCAGACACCCGAAACCACGGCGATCAAACTTCATCCCGATGAACTGTGGATGGAGGAGGCCCTCCGCTGCGCCCAGCGTGCCCTCGAGGCGGGAGAGGTGCCGGTGGGAGCCGTTGTTGTGTGCAACGGTCAGGTGGTGGGATGCGGATGGAATCGCAACATCGCGGCCTCTGACCCGACGGCGCACGCCGAAGTGATGGCTTTGCGAGAAGCCGGTGCCGCCGTTGGTAACCACCGTCTGGAAGACTGCGACCTGTTTGTTACAATTGAGCCGTGCGCCATGTGTTCAGGTGCGCTGGTTCATGCACGAATACGACGCCTGGTGTATGGCGCGGATGACCCGAAGGCTGGGGCAGTGCATTCGGTGATGCAAGTTCTGAATCATCCGCAATTGAATCACAAGACTGAGGTTCGCGGCGGAGTGCTCGCCGGCCGCTGCGCGGAAGTGCTGCAGTCGTTCTTTAAGAGTCGTCGTCAGTTGAGCGGGACGTGATCCTGCTGGAGTCGTGAGCGCGTTGGTAGCGCAAAGGACTCTACAACGGCATAGCCGTCCGACGCGGAGAGGTGCGTGAGTGGTTGAAACGATCCGCCTCGAAAGCGGACATACCTTAACGGGTATCGTGGGTTCAAATCCCACCCTCTCCGCCATCATTTTACCCGCATAAACATTAGTGATTGTGGTTGGCACGCCTCCGTGAGTATTGCGAGAGCTACGGCGTTTACGCGGTACGGGGCATCACGCGGGAACTGCTCACGGCATACTGTGCAACGTGGCCCGACCTCTACCCTTCTAGCTACACACGCGCCAAGGTCCGCGAGCGGGTGCGCTCTTTCCTTCGATACTGCTACGAAGTGCAATGGCTCGCCCGCATCCCTATCCTGCCTAAGATCAAAATTGAAGAGCCGCCCACCCTGCCACTCTCTGCCGATGAGTACACGCGGCTGCTTAACGCCATCCCCTCCACGGTCACAAAGGACCGGCAAGCCCAAGTCCATGCGCTCATCCAGCTCATGCGCTGGAGCGGCCTAGCTATCCGAGACGCGCTCACACTCAAACGGACGGAAATAATCGAGGACAAATCTAGGGGCATCCATCGGATTGTGACGGCCCGCCAAAAAACGGGGACGCATGTATCCGTGCCCATTCCTCCAGATGTTGCCCAAGAGCTGCTCGCCGTGCTCAACGGAAACCCCGAGTATGTGTTTTGGTCCGGCGAGGGCGAGGAAGAAAGCATCACCAAAAGTTGGGCCAAGCTGTACCTTGCACCGCTCTTCAAGGCGGCCAAGCTGTCTAGCAACGGCCACATGAAGAGCCACAGATTGCGGGACACATTCGCCGTGGATCTGCTAGAAAAGGGCGTCCCGCTGGAGGAAGTCTCCAAGCTGCTCGGGCATGAAAGCATCAAGACCACGGAGAAACACTATTCGAAATGGATGAAGGGCCGACAGGACCGGCTCGACGTGCTTGTAATGGAATCGTGGAAGACAGCGAAGGGCAACGCTAAGAAACGTGGCACAAATTAGCACAATTTTTATAAGCGGCCTGTCTTCGTCGCATAGATGAGAAGCTTTTTGCTTGGCGGCTGTGTCATTCGTGAGTGAGTCAGCCTATTGTCCGTCCTTCAACTGAACGGTCCCACACCAAAAGAAATGGTCGTAGAGCGCCATGAACCAAACGGACGCGGTTGGCCCGATGGCGACCATGTAAGTGAACGCGGTCCCGAAGCTTCGCTCTCTGTGGTCGGGCAGCACCAACATGACCCGCGCTATCGTAAGTGTGCTCTCATCTTGGGACCTTAGGCCCATCGTGAATCCTACTTTGAGCTTAGCCTCAACCGGCAACGGAGTTCCCAGTTCTGAGAAATAGAGTCCCCGCACAAGTCTCTGCCCGGAACGTTCGAGCCGCTCGTAATCCAACTCCATCACCTGCCCCATCGGGTTTCCAAACTGGTTAAGGATTGTGGTTAGGCTGACTTTGCTACCGAGGTATTGTGCGAAGGCTCGGGCCTCGGGCTTCCTGAGTGAACGCCAAACGGCGTCAAGGTTTGATTGAGCGGCCATGTTCTTTGTGACACGGACATCCGGGGAGAGTGTAGCCCGCATGTACTCGTCGTCTTTCTGGAACGATTGATTGCAAGGAAAGCAAGCGGGTACGGTAATCAGGTTATCGGGGTAGGGGCGCGACAATAGAAGTTTAGGCGGGACGTGGTCTACCGTGAGGTTATCTTCAGCTCCGCAATAGACGCAACTCGCGCCGCTCATCTGAATGATTGTAGCCGGTCGGTGGCTCGCTAAGGTCCAGCGTTACGCGGCGATCGCGACGGCGGATCTACAGGCGGCCCATGGGCGTGTTTTCGCTATTATCCCGCTGACGAAACTTGGCTCGCGGTTATACTTCCACAGATGAACTCATCGGTCGCGTGGGGAACGGTCGCGGACTGGTTCGTGGTCCTGGGTACGCTTATTCTCGCTGCGGTAGCCCTCTTCCAAGACACGATTCGCGGTTGGTTCTATCGGCCTAAGTTTCGAGTATCGTGCAAGTGCGAACCGCCAGATTGTATTGCGATTCCGATAACCTCGCAGTTCGTTACCGATTCAATTTTCCTCCGTATTTTGGTCGAAAACATTGGGAACGCTACAGCTCAAACTGCGGAAGTGTATGCGAAGGAACTGCGCTTATTGCGTCTTGACGGGAATTGGGAAATCGTCAGCTCCTTTCCACATATGAATCTGAAGTGGGCCAACCTCGGCCAGATGTACACACGGATCGTTCCTGGAATGGCGAAACACTGTGACGTGGGGCACATCATTGACCCGAGCAAGCGTCAAGACTTTAATGAAAACGCTCCCCAGCTCAGGCTCACGTCCGCGATAACGTCGCTCGCCTTCGAGCTGATAGTCAGACCTAATAACATGTCGCACATCGTGGGGCCCGGCGATTACGAACTCGATATTCAGGTGGCGGCGGAGAACGTCCGCCCGATTACACGAACCCTTCAAATCTCTCTCAAAGGCACATGGGATGCGGACGAAGAGACAATGCTACGAAATGGAGTCGGTATTACGGTAAAACGTTAGCGTGTAGGGCCACGCGACTTATCCCCGTTCTTTTCCCAACGCCAAAGACCTTTCCGCGCGCTCAAGAATCGCTGAACCTCTGCCGGGCTTGGCAACTCGCCGCGCCCAAGGCAGCATTTTGCGTGCGCTTGGACATAGGCGTCCCGCACGGCGTCCCGCACGGCGAACTCGCCTAAACGCGCCGGGCGTGCTACTCTTGCGCGGTTTCCAAATGGGGGTCTGATGCCAAATTTCTTCTTCACTCGGGGCGACGGCGGTTCATGTGCAATTAACCTCGACCAGATACGCTTGGTTCTTTGGGATAACGACATTAGGACGGCCACTGTGTATTTTGAGCCGGACCACACAATGGTCTTTAGGGATGATACTGCCGAGCAATTCCTTGACGCGCTCAAGCGTTCTAGGCCAAAGGCCCGTCGGGTGCGAGTGAAAGGGACTGCCGAAGAGGAGCGAAAACCGTCCAGTTCATCCGGGCAAAGCCTCGCTTGGAACTAGGCCATCGTTCCTTTCGTGGATAGCGGCTAAGATTTCTATTTTCCGTGCCATCGCCAAAGAATTTTCCACGCGCTCAGCAACCGCTGGACATCTGCCGGGGCTTGGCACCTCGCCCCGCCAAGGAGCCCCAGTAACTCACTGGCACTTTTGGCCTGCAGACAATTTACCCTAATTCCGCCGAGGATCCTTTTGGGGAAGGCGGGAAGGCCTGCTGACTCTTTGCAAGAACCGCTAGGTCAGCTTGAGAAACGTTGAATACGGAAAAGCCACACTCCATGCAAACTAAAAGCGTAGGAAATTCAAACACGGAGGGGTGATCCAAGCGCCTAATGCCAGAAAAATGAATGCAGACTTCTGCGGGGAATTGCGCTTGCCGACCGTTACACACTTTGCACGACATAGAAAGCTCCTTTCGGAAGTGTAGGCATTGGAGAACGGTCTGTCTGTGGCCACAATCACGGGACTCCGAGTACCGTTTCACAAGTGGCGGCAGTCGGATAGCCCCACTACGCTTATAATCCATTCGTTAACGATATAGTTAACATCAATGTTTACTACAAAGTTACCAAATTTGGATAATTCTTGTTTGTGTAAATTTGCCAGTAACACGGGCTTGGTAGGACCTCTGCTCCCGAGATTTTACCCGCCCCCCGTACCACTAACTCCGTGCCAACTCGCCGCGCCCAAGGCCGCGTTTGCGTGCGCCTGGGCGTAGGAGCTCTGAGAAGTTGTCTGGGAGACAAACATCTCTGTGGTGGGCTCGAGCCGACCAACAGACATTGGAAAATGAAAGTTAGCTGTACCAGACTGATCCGTGGCTCGCCTTTTTCTTTGCTTCTACGAAAAGCGTTCTAAGTTCTTCACGGATCGCAAGGACTCGAAACCCCCGCTTCTCGTGCTCCGCAATCTCAACTCGTGAATGGGTTCTGATATTGCGGTAGCGTCGCTCCTCTTGCAGAATCAGTGCAACCTCTTGACGGAGTTTCTGAGTCCGTCCCGCGATTGAACTATCGTCCATTGTGAACTCTACATCTATGCTAGGCACGAGGTCCTCTGAGGCGGTCCGGCACGCGTAAAGAGATGCTCAAGGGCGTGAGCGTGACCTTTGGCCGTCTTGCGCCCGACGCGCGCCGTCTTCCCAACATAAGAAAAGCCCCGGCGCTTCCAACACCGAGGCAAAACTAACAATCGTAACCCTATAAAGTGAACTCTACACCTGAGTGAATAGTTTGTCAGTGATTGCGGTCACAGGTCGATGATACTGCTAAGCGCGGCACCAGGGGCGAATGATGAGTCGCCTCTCGAAGGGCTCGTACCGCCCCTGATGCCAAGCCGGTCTCCCTGTCTTCGCTACAAGGGGACAATGGTTGGCGCCCAGCCGCAGAGGGGGTCTCCAGTTGGGCCCAACCGCAACGATAAGCATAGCTTCAGACAAAATAATTGTCTGTGAGCCCCAACACGTAGCCCCATTGTGGGGGCGGAGCATTTCTTGGGACGGATTTCTCATGGAGGCCCGTGTGTTGGTTTTTGTACATAGACTGGTTTCAACCCGTTGTGATAACTCTGTAGTTAACATTACTGTTAACTACATTATAAACACACTGAAACGGCAAACAGGATAGTTGTTAGCACGAAAACAACCCCGGACCAGGGATTCTGAGTGTAACGGATTACAACAGTTATCGTGGCAGAGCGACCAACTGCAAAAATAAATTCGACGGAGGTTGCCGGAGTTCGGGATTGTTTTGCCCCCTGTTGAAACAGGAACCGAGTCGCCTCCTGACCTGACTGTGCGAAGAATAATTGCCTATTGCGTTTTCGTATCGGGCTTGACACCCATTTCTAGATCGACTTGGTCCTCGAAAGCACGGCACTTGCTAGCGATAAAGATCCTGTATCCTTCCGGGTCAATCCACGCTTTTACGCCCTCGGTTGCGGCACGCTTGCGTTTCCCTTCCAGATCGAAATACTCAGTGTGATGACCGCCCCAGATGTCCGGCTCAAGGTTTTCCAGAAAGTGAAGGGTGTCGCGATAATCGCGATTAATGCCGGGATACGAAGGTTCTCTTGCGACGTGATACCCGGGATTGAACCCGCCGCCGTCGGGGAACACAACTTTGTACGCCTTACCGCCGTCAACCAGTGTGGTGACCCAGGTCGTTGCTCCCTTGGTGTGGCCGGGAGTGCTGTATCCGGTCAAAACGACTTCTCCCAGTCGCACGGTGTCTCCATCGCGGAGAATGCGGTCAACCTTTACCGGCGGCTGGCCCATTATTTGCCAATCATGCCCGTAGTAAAAGTCGCTCTTCCCCCCATCCTCAATCATCGCCACGTCAGGCTGCATTATTGCGATTTGCGCGCCCGAGATGTTCTTCATATAGGCGAAGGCGCCTGCGTGGTCAGAGTGTCCATGGCCGTTGATGATGATCTTTATGTCCTCAGGCCTGAAGCCAAGCTTTCGTATCGACTCGACGATCATCGGACCCGAATTAGGAGTGCCGGTATTGAGCAGAATCAGTCCGTCCGAGGTGGCGAACAGCCATGAACTCAGGCCCGTCGTGCCTACAAAATACAGCGGCCCCACAATTTTGATTGGGTCTGTAGGCACGTCCCATTTAAGTGCTTTGGATGCGAGTTCTATGAAAAGCTTGTTATTCTTTGCGAGTTCCTCTTTCGTCGGCAGGTTCTTCGGCAATTCTTGACTGAAAGTTTGTGTGACGGCGATAACAAATATCAAGGCAGCGCCACGCAGGAATGGCGGCGCTAAATTCCAGTCTTTCATTGGTACCTCCTCTCCTTGTGATTCACTGCGCTGTTTGTGCCTCCGGGAGCTTCCAGCTTCCAGCTACTAAGGTAAGGGATCACATCAGATCGATTGGAGGGGCGAAACTGGCAAATCGCGGTGCCTGTGGGCTGGTGTCGATCTTCGCACGGTTCAAATGTGGCTGGGTCACACCGATATGGAGTCAACGATGCGGTACTTGAAACCCTCCCGCA
>Ga0207693_10000258_pt1 | contig 48916 bp, 48 predicted proteins | sample LARL81metaG_FD_184347 | JGI IMG/M metagenome (GOLD analysis project Ga0207693, IMG submission 184347) | Corn, switchgrass and miscanthus rhizosphere microbial communities from Kellogg Biological Station, Michigan, USA - LAR L8-1 metaG... | ecosystem: Host-associated > Plants > Roots >... | reverse complement strand
CCGGCAAGAAGCTGCGCGACCTTATGAGCTGGGTCGATCGCCCGATCACCGAGACGGCCTAATCGCTATTGGGGGCGGCGTTCGTGGCCCGGCTTGCCATGGCTACGGCGCCGCTCCTTCATCTTCGATTCGAATACGTGGCGGACTCCCCGCTGAAGTTCGTCCCTAACGCGCCGTTCGTGTTCGCGGAACACCGACCAGCAGTTGTCGTCGAAATCCTCGACGATTTTGAAAGGTCCACCGGCCGTGAAGCACATTGCGGCCGATGACCTCGGTCTCGAGCCGCTCGGCGACCGCATCGTGGCCGGCGGCGCGCAGTCTGTCGCACGCCTCGCCCAGCAACAGATCGGCATGTCCCATCAGTTGATGAAACGAGTACAGCTCACCCCGTGCCTCTCGACACACTCCAAGGCCTCCGAAACGGCGCCGACGGCCTCGACCGTCGCATCATCCATCGCGTCGGGGCGCACGCGTTTATCCGCTTCCGTCTGGGTCATCGTCGTGGGATACCCACTGTGCGACGAAGATGCATCATTTCTGCATTGAAAGACCGATGGGGCCGCGGCGAGATTTATCCTGAGGCTCAGTGAGCCGACGATCTGAACCGCAACGCAGCCGACGCAAGGCGCGCGATGACGACGGCGAGCTGCCGCGGTACACCGTTGGAGTGGTCGCGGACCGCGTGGGCGTGCCAGTCGCGACGTTGCGCAGCTGGAACCTACGCTACGGAGTGGGTCCGTCCGGTCACAGTCCAGGCCGTCATCGGCTCTACAGTGAAGCCGACATCGCAGTCGTCCAGCTCACGCGTGAACTGATCGGCGAGGGGGTCAATCCCGGCAGCGCGGCTCGCTCGGCCTTGGACGCCGTGGTCCCTTCGGAGTCGGACGCGGCGTCGTTGGTCGCTTCCGCTTTCAATCTGGACGTAGCGTCCGCAGGCCGACAATTGGACCGATACCTTCGTCACTTCGGCGTGGTCGACACGTGGGAGCAACTTGTCCGGCCGGCTTATTCGGCCATCGAATCGCTTCAGCGCGAAGGCGAAGGATGCATCGACGTCGAGCACGCGTTGTCCTGGACGGTGTCGCGTTCACTTCAGCGGCTGCCCATCACTCCGGACGAAGCCCCCTCGATCATCTTGGCGTGCAGCGAAGACGAAGCACACAGCCTGGCGCTCGAGGCATTACGCGCGGCGCTCGGCGAGCGCGGTCGCGGCGCGCTGATGCTCGGCGCCGACGTTCCGCGCGCGGCTCTGATCGATGCCATCGAGCGTCGACCGCAGCCCGCGACGGTGGTGTTGTGGTCGCAGACCCCGCAAACCGCCGACATCGCCGCGGCGAAGGCCGTGATAAAAGCGGACGCCCAGCTGATGGCGGGGGGACCAGGCTGGACGTCCGCAAGACTGCCGAAGACGGCGACACGTGTCGAAAGCCTGCACGCCGCTCTTCAGAGCCTGACGCGATCGTAGCAGCACCTGCATCGGTTATGCATCGATCCATCGGATAAGTTCTGTGCGCGTGCCCACGGGCCGCTGCACGTCGCGCCGGAGGAGGTCATGGAGTTCATCAGGGAGTATCGTCACGCCGACTCACTGATGTCGACCGACCGGCGTTGGGCCAAATGGCGATGAGCGTAGCCAACGACTTTGCGCATGTGTTCGTAGTCGTCATCGGGCAGATCGGAGGTCTTGGCTTTCAATAGCGCTACGATCCGCCGGCCGCTGGCGTGACCACTCGTTGTTCCCGTCCCTTCTGTCCCACCGTCTTGGACTCACTCGTGGCGAGCCACTTTTACAGCTCGGCGGCGGTCATGTTGACCGTGTCGTTGAACTCTTTCCAGGTGGTGGCGTCGTCTACGGCTATGGCACTACTTCGGTCGCCGCAACGCGTCGGGCTTGTGGACTGCATCGCGCCCGCTCTTGTCGCTGCGCACCCGATATTGCGGGTCTTCCTTGGAGGCACGGACGGTGCGGCCTGCGGCTTGGGTATCAGAAGTGATCTTCTCTTCGACGGTTCCGGTGACGGTGCTGCCGTGGCTGTTCCACTGGACCTTGTCGCCCCGCTTGGGGTTTTTGCTCATGCAGGGGGTATACCCATCGATGCGGAATCGATTCAACCGCGATTCCGCTGTCTGAAGAGGCGCTCGGCGTAGGCCAGGTCGTCGCGCCACAGCCGGGTGGCTGCGCGCCGCATCATCGGTGTGATCAGCACCGCGCCGTGCAGCGCATGAGCGAATCCCGGGCGGTCCGAGTGGGCGACGACGGCTTCGACCACCGCCGTGCGGGGCAGACCGTCGGCGCCCGGACCCAGGGGAGTTGCATGGGTTTCCACTACGCTGCCCGAGCCTTCGCCGTCGACGATGCGCATCACGATCGTGCGTGACTCTGGACTGGTGAACTCGGCGACTACCGGTATGCCCACCTTGCCGATCCGAAACGTCACCGCGACGAGGAAGCGATCGAACTCCTCGGGAACATCGTCGCCCGGTGGCGGGGAGCTGATCACCTCGAGCCGAGTGAACGAGTAAGGGTGAAACCATGATCCGTGCCATGGGTCCATCCGGTTGGCGATGATGTCGCGGGGCTCGCATGTACCGACCAGTCGTGTGACGGCGTGCAATCTGGCGCCGTCGGGGCGTGTAGGAATCACCGGCATTTCGGTCGACGGCTCACCGCCGACGTCATCCAGGCGGATCCAGGCCAGCACGCCATCGTCGTACGACGGGTACGGCTTCCAGCCGAACTCGCCGCCGCCGGTCAGTCGCAGGCCATGCCACGGGCAGATCAAGGCGCCGCAGTCCACCTTGCCGGTAGACAAGTCGGCGCCCAGATGCGGACACGCACCGGGGCCGACATGCAACGTGCCGTGTTCATCGCGCCACGCGACCAGCTCTTTCCCGCCCACGGTGGTGCCCAGTGGGCGCGTGCGGATGCCGTCGCTTCCGGTGAAGGCGTACCAATTTCCGGCAGATCGGCGCTGCGACCGGCGCAATGCAGCGGCGATTACGGCCGATTCGGCCTCGCGATAGGTTGGCCGCTGCTGTGACCACTGAATACGTGGAATCGTCTGGAACGGCGACGTTTTCGACAACCGTGACTTGATCGCGTCGAGCATGTTCATCGCAGCACTCGCCTTTCGCGGTTGGCAAGGCGCCGCAGCGCCGCCGAGCGGCCCATTACCGGCACCGTTTGCATGTCGTGGCCCTCTCTGCCGAAGCGCGCCAATAACTGGTTCGCCGCCGACCATCCTGTCGTGGCGGCGCGTTCCATCAACGCCACCGGCAGGTCGATGCGGATACCGTCGCCTGCGAGCATCAGTCGTTCGTGCGGTGTGGCGACACCAGGACGATCGGCGAAGTCGCCAGGAGCGAACCGCGGACAATCGTTGTGGCGCAACACTTTTTCACCGACGATGCGTGCTTGCGCCGTCTCAGGGTAAATCTCGCGCAACCGGTTCAGTAGCCGGTCGCGAAGGCCTTCGAACGACGTTACTGCGTACGAATGCAATTCGACGACAGACCCGCCGGTTTGCCTGCTCCAGTCTGCTGCCTGCCGCTCATAGCGCTCCAGCACGCTCACGTTGTCCAGCGGCGGACGTCCGCCAGTCCCTAAAAACGCGGGCCGGTCTGGGTTCACGGCGCGATCCAGCCAGAGTCGTTGCACGACGAATGGCGCTGCGGGTGTTAGGCGCGCTATGCGCTGCCGCCAGTCGTCGTTCCCCAGGCCGGGCGAGTTCGCGACGATGTGTTGCAGGCTGGCCACATCGGTGGCCAAGACCACGCCGTCCGCGCCGAGGCTTTCCTGAGGACCGCAACTCACCGAAAACCGCGTTCCGGCTTGCACCGAGGCCGCTGATCTGCCGGTGTGGAAGCGGACGCCGTGCGACGTCAGGTATCCGCGCAGTGGATTCCACAGGGCAACATCGAAGTTGTCGTTTGCGACGTCGAAGACCAGCCCCTCGCTGGAGCCAAGGAAGTAGATGTGAAACATTGTCGCGAGCTCGGCGGCCGACAGGTCGGCCGGTTCGGCGAAGAAGCTTCGGGAGAACACCTCGAACGCCAGATGGCGTGCGGCCTCCGGGAAGTTGATCTCACGCAGGAACGTTTCGGCGTCGAGATGGTCGAGCCGATTGTAGATTTCGGGCACAGACACAGCGGCGAGCGGCGCCGCCGCGCGCGCGTTTAGCCGCACCAGGTCACGGAGCCGAAACGTGGGACTGCGCAACGCGAAAGCAAGCGCGTTAAGCGGTGGTGTCTGCGGCAGCCCACGAAAGGTGTCACGTCGGCCATGCGCGTCGATTAGCGGGTAATCGTCGACCGCGGTCAACATTCTCAGAGCAGGATCGATGCGCCGCAGCAGCGCGCGCAGATTGTAGTACTGCCGGAAGAACGCGTGGAATCCGCGATTCATCCCGACCGCCGAGCCGTCCGGCAATGACTCAGCCCAACCGCCGACACGGCCGCCGAGATAGGTCTCACGCTCGATGACGTCGACCGTGATCCCGCGTTCGGCCAGCCCGGTGGCTGCCGCCAGGCCGGCGATGCCTGCACCGACAACGACGACGTGCGGCCGGTTCGGCACGAAACCCGCAGGCGGCACTCCGCGCGGCCCTTCGTGCGTGACGCGACGTGGATCGGTCATCGCGGTGTTTCCGCCAGGAAGGTGTGCACGATGTTGCGCTGCCAGCCGGGCATCGTGTGACTGTGCACATTGGTGAAGCCGGCGGCCCGCAGGCGGTCTCGGAAGGAAGCTGCGCCGTCGAATTCGTTGACGCTTCGGCGCAGGTACCTGTACAGGGCCGCATCGCCGCTGCGCAGCCGGCCGCTGGGAATGATGATTGCAGCGCACACTGCGTTCCACACCAGGGTGGCCAGCCGTGAGTCGTTCACCGAGTATTCGTGTGCGGCAAGTATCCCACCGGGCCGCAACAACGCGCGGAAAGCGCGCAGCTGTCCGTCCTTATCGGCGAGGTTTCGCACCAAATAGGCGGCCAGGATGCCATCGAACGGGCCGTGAACGCCTGCATAGGCGATGTCCTCGATGCGGCTGTGCACAAAGCGCACCGAACTCGGCCATCGCTTCGCTGCGGCCTGCGACAACATGCCGGACGAAGCGTCCACGGCGACGATCTCGGCTTCCGGCGCGACGGCAAGAAGTGCCGCGGTGGAGGCTCCAGTGCCGCAGCCCGCGTCGAGCAGCCGTAACCCACGGCCCCTGCCGGTCAACCGCATCCGCTGCGCCGAAAGTCTCAGGTGTTTGTGGTAACCGGGATTGGCGCCGACGAGATCGTCGTATGAGCGCGCGCCTTCGTCGAAAGCGCGTGGGATGTCACCGAAGGCCAGATTCACGATGTGTTCTTCTTCGAGCGGTCCCGCATGCGCTGACGCTCCCACAGCACCAGCACCGCTGTAACCATTGCCCAACCGAACAGGAAGTCCTCGACTGGAATGTCGAACGGAAAGCGGATCCCGCTGGTGTGCCGTCCGTCGTAGATGACGATCGGCGCGCTGAGTTTTGTCAGCCAGCCGTCCACGGGAATTTGAAACGCCAGCACGATGGCCATCGAGATCCAGTAAGCAGGCCGACGGAACAGTCCGGTGCGAAACACTCGGAGTTCCAGCACGCAGACGGCGATCACCGCCAGCACGGCGGGCAGCGTGTAGCCGAGTCCGGTCACGGTGTTCGCGCCGCCCGGTTCCGAGGCCGCCGCAACCGGCGCAGGATCGTGTCAACGGCGTTGTATGTGAGCAGTCCGCACAACGGAATCACGATGAAGAAGAGCAGTTCTTCGATGGGCAGAGAGCCCGGCAGTTCGATTCCGGTCACGTAACGCGGGTTGTAGGTCCAAATGTGAGCGGCGACGGCCACCGCGTCCCATACGACGAATACGGTCGCGACCGGAAGCACAGCACGAGCGGCACGGCGCGCTTGCCGGTAGACACCGGAACCGAAGAACTCCAGCGGAGCCGTGATCGCCAGGCACGCCGACAGGGCGAGTAGGTATTGCCAGCGCTCCATCGCTATGGTCCCAAGGCTCGCAGTTGTACGGCCCACGCCTTGGCCAGGCCGTTGGCCGCGACCCGAATTCGGCGGCTGGTGCCGACAGTGGCGCGCTGGCTGAAAACGGCGAAGTCGAGCTCCTCGATACAGTCCAGTATTTCCGAGTACAGCGTCAATGCGGCTGCCACGCAAGGCCGTGATCGTGGCGCAAGCAGTGAGATACCCGTCCTCGCATACTCATAGATGCGCCTGGTTTCGGCGTGCTGCGCGACTAGCGCCCGGCGTACCCGCTTGTCAGTGCGCCGGTTCTGATGGCACCACATCAACAGATCGCGGTCGACGTGATGAGCTGCGAGCTCGTCTGCCGGCAGATAGATCCGGCCTCGTTCCAGGTCCTCGTCGACATCGCGCAGAAAGTTGGTGAGCTGAAAGGCTTTTCCGAGTGCCGCAGCGTATGGAGCGGCTTCTTCACGTGGGCAGATGGTGCCGAGTACGGGTAGCAGTTGCAGTCCGATCACTTCGGCGGAACCGTACATGTAGCGGTCCAGTGCACCGCGATCGGGATAGTCGGTCACGGTGAGGTCCATCCGCATGGAGCCGAGGAAGTCGTCGAACAATGCCCACGCAATGTCGTACTTCTGCGCAGTGTGGACCACCGCGCCCAGCGCCGGATCATCGTCGCTTGCGTCGTCGCTTGCGTCGCTTTGCACCAGCCGATTGAACAGTTGGGTCGCGAGCCGCTGCAGCCGTTCTGCCTTTTCGTCGGTGGACAGCACGGAGTCGAAATCGTCGAGGATGTCATCTGTGCGCCTGGCGAAGCCGTAAAGCGCGTGCACAGCGGGGCGCTGGTGTGGCGCAAGCAGTCTTGTCGCGAGAAAAAACGTGCGACCGTACTCGGCATTGAGGGTTCGGCAGCGTCGATACGCGTCGCGCAACGCGGGATCATGGACACCGGCCGCGTCGAGTTCGGAACTGATCATGTCTGCACCACCTGTGACGGTCGGCGCCGGTTGACGACGCCGGTGATCCGGTCGGCGGCCAGCCGCCCGGAAAGGAGAGCCATCGGCACACCGACACCGGGCACCGTCGACGATCCCGCCAGCACCACGTTTTCGATGCCGCGGATGGTGTTGGCCGGCCGGAACGGCCCGGTTTGGCCGAACGTGTGGGCCAGCGCGAACGGGGTGCCCGCCGCCATCCCCTGCCGGGCCCAACCGGCCGGATCGACAACATGCAACACGTCGGCGTCGACGCCGAGCTGCGGTAGTCTGCGCGTTACGGTTTCGAGGATCCGCTCTGTGTAGGCGGCTCCTATCGCACCCCAATCCAGTTTGCCGACAACAGTATTCGGTGCCGGAGCCAGGACATAGAGCAAATCGCGACCTGCCGGCGCGAGCCCAGGGTCTCCGGCCGTCGGCCGGGTGACCAAAAGCGACGGGTCGCCCATCAAGCGCCCGTCGTCGATGATGTCGCGGAAGGTCTGCTCCCACGCGTCACCGAAAACGATGGTGTGGTGGCCGATGTCGCTGCCGCTAGCGCGACACCCGACATGAGCGACGACGGCCGAGGGTGCCGGTCGCAGGGCCAGCAGGCGGCGCGGTGTGCGACCCAGCAGGCGGTAGGTTTCGGGCAGTTCCGTGGTCAGCACCACCGCATCCGCCGAAATCCGATCACCAGTATCCGTGCGCACTCCGGCAACGCGGCCGTTGATGCGGTCCAGCGCGGAAACAGCCGAGCTGTAATGGAACTCGACACCGGCATCGGACGCGGCCGCGGCGAGCGCATCGGGGAGTGCCCGAATTCCACCGCGCGGGAAATACACGCCCGCCACGGTGTCCATGTATGCGATGACGGCGTACACGGCCAACGCACGATGCGGGGGGACGCCGGCGTACAGCGCTTGAAAGGTGAACACGCGCAACAGCCGCTCGTCGGTGACGAAACGGCGCACCATCCGGTCCCAGCGGCGGAACCCACCGATTGCGGCCAGCCGCGCCAACTGCGGCGTTAGCAGCGACAAAGGCGAATCGAAATTCGCCGCGATGAAGCCGTCGAACTCAGCCTGGTACAGCCGGGTCAGCCAGGTGCGCAGGCGCAAGTACCCGTCGGCTTCTCGCCGACCCGCGAAGCTCTCGATCTCGGCGGCCATCGCATCACGGTCAGAGTGGACGTCCAGTGCACCGGCGTCGGCGAACGTCGCGTGGTAGGCAGGCTCGACTCGTAACAGATCCAGCCGATCGGAAGTGGTTTCGCCGACGGCGGCGAATGCGTCGTCGATGATGTCGGGCATTGTCAACACAGTGGGCCCGGTGTCGAGGCGGTAACCGTCGATGTCGAGGCGACCGACCCGCCCGCCCGGATGAAGACCTCGTTCCACCACGGTGACCGCACGCCCCCGGCCGGCGAGGTGCAGTGCGGCAGACAGGCCGGACAGCCCGGCGCCTACCACGACCACGCGATCGGTGTTGCCCGCGACCGTGCGCATCAGGCGGCCCTCCCCGTGCACGCCACGGCCATATCCGCGAGCGCGGCCCGCACCACCGCACTGAGCTGTCCGGTGTCGATCCAGTCCAACGCACGGGCGAGTCGCGAATCGATCTGCTGCTCAATCCAATCCACCGCGCCGGTGGCGGCTATCAATGCGCGCCAGCGCCGCAGGTCGTCCTCGTTCAGATCCTCGGCGCTCATCAGCTCGCAGAGCTGACGGCGTGCGTTGATGTCCGCGAGATGATGCGCGGCGACCACAACGCTGGTGGCTTTGTGCTCGGCCAGATCGGCACCGGCGGGCTTGCCGGTGACCGTAGGGTCGCCGAAGATGCCCAACACGTCGTCGCGCAATTGAAACGCCTCGCCGACCGCCGCACCGTACCGGCCAAGCAACGTGACCGTGCCCGAGTTGCAGCCGGCAAGGACGGCGCCGATCTCCAGAGGCCGGCGCACCGTGTAGTTGCCCGATTTGCGGCGTGACACATCGAGCACCTGTGCCAGCGTCGGAAATGTGCCGGAATGGTTGACAAGGTCGGCGAACTGACCGACCGCCAGTTCGGTGCGCATAGCGTCGTAGTGCGGCCACGCGCGTGACAGCGCCTCGGCCCCGATGCCGCTTTCCCGCAGCATCTGCTGAGCCCAGACCAGGCATAGATCGCCAAGCAGCACGGCCGCCGATTCACCGAACCGCTCCGGCGATCCCGATAACCCGCGGTCACGGTGCCACCACGCGAATCTGACGTGAGCCGATGGCCGACCGCGGCGCAACGCGGAGCCGTCCATGACGTCGTCCTGCAACAGGGCGAACGCATGCAATAACTCGAAGCTGGCGGCGGCTCGTAGCGCCGCATCGTCGTCATCGGCGCCACACAGCCAGCCCAAGTACGCATATGTCGAGCGCAGGCACTTACCGCCCTCGAGGACGCCCTGCAGCACGTCAGCGGCGATGTCGATGCCCGCAGGCACCATGTCCGCGGCACATCCGTGGGCGACGAAGTCCGCGAGGGCGGCGAGCACGTCGACGCGCAACCGGTTACGCCAATCCCTGAACGGGCCACTGACTTGGCCTTTCCGCTGGGGCGCCGACGGCATGAATGCCAGTACGTCGGCCTGCGCCCACCCGTCCTTGCCGCTCAACCGGCCTCCTCTTACACCCGCGCATTTTGAACTACCCGCATGAACGCGAACCAATCGGGTCGCGGCGTCTATACCCAAGTATTACCGACAATGATGCATCGATTGTGCATCGAAAGAAGGGCTACGGGCGAGCGGTGCCAGCTAACCGGACTCGCATGCGCGGCACCATGCTGGCTCGCTTAGGAGGTGAGGCGATCAGCGACGCTGACCACTCGGCGGGCCAAGTGGTCCAGTGCAGCGTTCGTCGCATCGTCGAACTCGCTGATGTTGTCGTGGCCTGCCGTGAGGCTGACCCCGTACGGGTTTCCATCGACGAACTTCAACGCATCGGTGTATCCGGGCGGCACGATGATCCCGCCGAAATGCATCAGTGTGACGTACAGCGTGAGAAGCGTCGTTTCTTGGCCGCCGTGTGCGGTGTTCGTCGATGTGAACGCCGCGTAGACCTTGTCGGCGAGCTTGCCCTCTGCCCACAGTGCGCCCAGCGAGTCCAGGAAGGCGCGCAATTGCGAAGCGACCGAACCAAATCGCGTCGGTGACCCGAAGATCACCGCGTCGGCCCAGACGATGTCTTCTCCGGTCGCCTGTGGCAGGTCTTTGGTGGCTGTGTAATTCGCCGTCCATGCGGGATTCTGTGCAAATGATGTCGGGTCGCGCGTTTCGGCGACGGGACGGACGCGCACCTCGGCGCCGGCCTCCTCGGCGGATGCCGCGATGCGGTGCGCCATCGTGGTGCCGTGTCCAGTGGCCGAGTAGTAGATGATCGCCAGTTTGGTCATGGCGCCAGCCTAGGCAGCTTCTTGATGCCGAACTCGCGGCGTAGCACCGTACGGGCCGCGTAGTAGCCGCACATGCCGTGCACACCGCCGCCAGGCGGCGTCGCCGACGAGCACAAATACACTTTGGGAATCGGCGTGCTCCACGGGTTGAGCCGCGGCGTTGGCCCGGCAAGCGCGTGAAACAACGTGTTGCCGCCGACGCCGATGTCTCCGCCGACGAGATTGGCGTTGTGCCCGGCCAGCCGCGCGGCCGGTATTGATCGGACCGCCACCACGACATCGCGGAAGCCTGGCGCGGAACGCTCGAAAATCCCGGTGACGGTTTCGCTCTGGTCGACGGGCGAGCCCGACGGCACGTGCGCATACGTCCAAAGCGGACGTCGGCCCTGCGCGTCGATCCGGGTCGGATCGGCCAGGTGCGGCAGGGCGGCCAGCACCATCGGCCATTCCGCGTGTCTCCCCGCGGCGGCTTCTCGTTCGGCGTGCGCCATCTGCTCGCGGGTTCCGCCCATGTGCAGGGTCGGCGCATCGGCCAGCCGCGGGTCGGTCCATGGAATATCGCCGGACAGCACGAAGTCGACCTTCGCAACACCGGGTCCGAAGCGGTAGCGCTGCAAAGCCTTTGCGTAACGCGCTGGGAGCGTGTCGCGGTAAATGGACAGCAGCGCGGTCGGGGCGGTGTCGAAAAGCACAACACCCGAAGGGGGTTGGGTGATCTCCTCGCCGGACGTCAGCGTGCCGCCGTGCGCTTGCAGGTCCGCGATCAATGCATCGGGGATGGCTTGGCTGCCACCGACCGGTATCGGCCAGCCGACGGTGTGCGCCAGCGTGGCCAGCATCAGCCCCGCGGCGGACGACACCATCGACGGCATCTGCGAAATCGTGTGTGCGGCAACCCCGGTGAACAGCGCACGGGCGTCCGTCCCGGGTAGCGCGCGCCACGCCGGGGTGCCCTGTTCGACCAGTCGCCGTGCCACCAGGACCGCGGCAATCGGATCGGTGGGAATCGAGCGTTTGTCGCCCAGCAGCAACTTGAGCACGGCGTCGTCGCGTTCGACAAGCGGTCCCAGTAGCCGACGCCACGACTCGCCGTCGTCCAACTCGGCGCAGGTGCGATCGAGGTCGTGATAGCCGACGGCGGCGGGCCGACTGGGCAGCGGGTTGGCGTAGGCCACCTCCGGCACCTTCAGCGTCACCCCGCGGGCCGGCAGATCGAACTCCGCAAGAAACGGCGACGCCAGCGCCAGCGGGTGGACGGCCGAACAGATGTCGTGGGCCACGCCTGAGAACTCTGAGTCGGCGAGGGTGCGGGCGCCTCCGCCCGGCGTCGGTTGCGCCTCGAACACCTGCACCGAAAGACCGGCCCTGGCGCAGATGACGGCGGCCGCCAGCCCGTTGGGTCCGCTGCCGACGACGGTGACGTCCACGCCCGCGATTCTCCCGCCCGCTACCCAGCCATTACAGCCCACTACGCTGTGTGGACGTGAGTCTCCCCGTTGTACTGATCGCCGACAAGCTGGCCGAATCGACTGTCGCCGCCCTCGGTGACCAGGTAGAAGTCCGGTGGGTCGACGGCCCAGACCGTGAGAAGTTGCTGGCCGCAGTGCCGGAGGCCGACGCGCTGCTGGTGCGCTCGGCGACGACCGTCGACGCCGAGGTGCTCGCCGCGGCGCCCAAGCTCAAGATCGTCGCCCGCGCGGGCGTGGGCCTGGACAACGTCGATGTCGACGCCGCCACCGCCCGCGGAGTGTTGGTGGTCAACGCGCCGACGTCCAACATCCACAGCGCCGCCGAGCACGCGTTGGCGCTGCTGCTGGCGGCAGCCCGCGAAATTCCCGCGGCCGACGCGTCGCTGCGCGAGCGCACGTGGAAGCGGTCGAAATTCTCCGGCACCGAGATCTATGGCAAGACCGTCGGCGTGGTGGGGCTCGGCCGCATCGGCCAGCTGGTGGCCCAGCGACTGGCGGCATTCGGCACGCACGTCGTGGCTTACGACCCGTATGTGTCTGCGGCCCGGGCGGCGCAGCTGGGCATCGAGCTGCTCACCCTCGACGAGCTGCTGGCGCGCGCAGACTTCATTTCGGTGCACCTGCCCAAGACGCCGGAGACAGCCGGACTGATCGGCAAGGAGGCGTTGGCGAAGACGAAGCCGGGCGTGATCATCGTGAACGCCGCTCGCGGCGGGCTGATCGACGAGGAAGCGTTGGCCGAGGCCGTCAGGTCCGGCCATGTCCGGGCGGCAGGCATCGACGTCTTCACCACAGAGCCGACCACCGACAGCCCGCTGTTTGATCTGCCCCAGGTTGTCGTCACCCCGCACCTCGGCGCGTCGACCGGCGAAGCGCAGGATCGTGCAGGCACAGATGTGGCCGAGAGCGTGAAGCTGGCGCTGGCCGGTGAATTCGTGCCGGACGCCGTCAACGTGGGTGGCGGGGTGGTCGGCGAGGAAGTGGCGCCGTGGCTCGATCTGGTCCGCAAGCTCGGTGTGCTGGTCGGTGTGCTCTCCAGCGAGCTACCCGTGTCGCTGTCGGTCCAGGTGCGCGGCGAGCTGGCTTCCGAAGACGTTGAGGTGCTGCGGCTTTCGGCGCTGCGGGGGCTGTTCACTGCTGTCATCGAGGACCCGGTCACGTTCGTCAACGCCCCGGCGCTGGCCGCGGAGCGCGGCGTGCAGGCCGACATCAGCACGGCCACCGAGAGTCCCAATCACCGCAGCGTCGTCGACGTGCGGGCGGTGTACGCCGACGGTTCGGTGGCCAACGTCGCCGGCGCGCTGTCGGGCCCGCAGCAGGTCGAGAAGATCGTGCAGATCAACGGCCGCAACTTCGACTTGCGCGCAGAAGGCGTGTATCTGATCGTCAACTACTTCGATCGGCCGGGCACGCTCGGCAAGATCGGCACCCTGCTCGGTGCCGCCGACATCAACATCCACGCGGCACAGCTCAGCGAGGACGCCGAAGGGCCGGGCGCAACGATCCTGCTGCGCGTCGAACGCGACGTGCCCGCCGATGTCCGCGCCGCGATCGCCGAGGCCGTTGGCGCCAAGCTCCTGGAAGTGGTGGATCTGTCATGAAATTGGCGATCATCGCCGGCGACGGCATCGGCCCCGAGGTGGTCGGTGAGGCGGTCAAGGTGCTCGACGCGGTAGTGCCCGGCGTCGAGAAGACCAGTTATGACCTGGGTGCGCGTCGGTACCACGCAACCGGCGAGGTGCTACCCGATTCGGTGATCGACGAACTGCGCGGCCACGACGCGATTCTGCTCGGCGCCATCGGCGACCCGTCAGTGCCCAGCGGGGTGCTGGAACGCGGTCTGCTGCTACGCATCCGGTTCGCGCTCGACCATCACGTCAATCTGCGCCCCTCGCGGCTGTACCCCGGGGTCGACAGTCCGCTGGCGGGCAACCCCGATATCGACTTCGTAGTGGTCCGCGAGGGTACCGAAGGCCCGTACACGGGAACCGGGGGAGCGATCCGGGTGGGCACGCCCAACGAGATCGCCACCGAGGTGAGCGTCAACACCGCGTTCGGTGTGCGGCGCGTCGTGCATGACGCGTTCCGCCGGGCCCAGCAGCGCCGTAAGCACCTGACGCTGGTGCACAAGAACAACGTGCTGACGTTCGCAGGCGATCTGTGGTGGCGCGTGGTGCAGGAGATCGCGGCCGAATACCCCGACGTCGAGACCGCGTATCAGCATGTCGACGCCGCGACGATTCACCTCGTCACCGATCCGGGGCGGTTCGACGTGATCGTCACCGACAACCTGTTCGGGGACATCATCACCGATCTCGCCGCGGCTGTATGCGGCGGCATCGGCCTCGCCGCCAGCGGCAACATCGATGCGACGCGGACGAATCCGTCGATGTTCGAGCCGGTGCACGGCAGCGCACCGGACATTGCCGGGCAGGGTATCGCCGATCCGACCGCGGCGATCATGTCGGTGGCGCTTCTGCTGTCTCACGTCGGTGAGGACGACGCCGCGGCACGCGTCGACAAGGCCGTCGAACAACACCTGGCCACCCGCGGCGACCAGAAGCTGTCCTCCACACAGGTCGGCGACAGGATCGCAGCCAGCCTGTAGGCGGTCCGTCAGCGCTCGTGCACCGATTCGACGGTGTACAGGTGCGGGTCGAAGCTGATCGCCAGGGCCGCTGCCTCGCGCATGTGCTGCTGCGTCGTCGGGTCCTCCAGCATCGCGCGGTATGCCTCGGCACTGTCCCATTGCGCGTAGTTGACGACCCGGGTGCCGTCGGTGCTCAAGTGGATGTTGGCCGACCGGAATCCGGGCCGATGCCGCATCACGTCATCAGTCGCGGTGTGCAATAGCGCAGCCAGTTCTGCGGCCCGGTCCGGGTCGACGGTGAAGACGTTGATCAAGGTGGCGTATCCGCTGTTCTGCTCGATGGTCGTCATCTCTCCTCCATGTCAGGTTCCTTACATCGAACCATAGCATTGATGTAAGGTTCCTGACATGGGTTTGTCTGAAACCGAGCGCGCGGTCGGTTACCTCGTCAAGCGTGTCCAGCAGTCGCTGCGACGCCGGAGCGACGACGCGTTGCGCTCGACCGGTGTTTCGATGGCGCAGTACGCCGTTCTGCGCGCGCTCGCCGATCATCCCGATGCGTCGGCATCGGAATTGTCGAGGCTGTGCTTCGTGACCAGGCAGTCTCTCCAGGATGTGCTGACCGGCCTGCGCTCCTCCGGCTTCGTCGCGCAATCCGATCGACCAGCGCGGGGGCGTGCCCGTTCCCTGGAGTTGACGTCCGCTGGCGCCAAGCGGCTGGCCGCAGCCCATGCCGCGGTGATGGGGGTGGACTCTGAGATGACGGAGGGCATCTCCCCGAACGCGCGGCGTCAACTTGTCGCTGCACTTACTCGGTGCGCCGAGAACCTCGAGCCGGGTTGACGGTCTGCGCGCGTCATGTCGGGAGATCGAGTAGTCGACTACCCGATATTCGCGGGCGCTGGCGATATGCGCGGGCGGTGGCGCTCGTCCACGGGGCGTTCCGGCGCGAACTGCACAATGCGCCCGGCCCCGCCGCCACGCTCGAACAATTCCGGGTTCGATGGGACGAACACCTCGCTGACGAAGAGTGCAACATCGTTCCGCTCATCAACGGCCACCTCACACCTCGCGAGTGGCGGCAATTCGCGCGTTTCGAGCTCGACGGCGTGTCAGCCGAGGACAGGCGGCGCTTTCTTGCCAATGTGCCGCCGCCACAATGCATCGCGTTCCAGCTGTTCGGCGGCCGCAGTTGCTCGGCCTACCGGGCCAAGTTGTACGGCTCACCCATCTCAACCTGACCGCTGGGCCAGCGGCTGCGGGTCCGCCGGAACCAACGGCATCGCGACCAGAGGAAAAAGCGTGCACACAGCGAACGCCACGGGGTAGCCGGCGGCTCCGATCAATCCGCCGAACAGTGGCGGCGCGACGCCGGCGGTCAACAGCTGACTCGTGTTCTGCGTGCCGAGTGCGCGGCCACTCCAGAACGGGCCCGCGATCTCGGCGATCGCGGTGAACGCTAAACCGTTGTCGGACACCGTGATCACCGAGGCAATCACCATCAACGCAATGCTGAGGGGGGAGTGCAGCCAGTCGGTCAGCGCCAGCAGACCCATCGCCGCCGCTGCCGCCAGCGCGATCGTGCGAATCGGGCGCAGTCGCGAACCCACGATGTCCGACCAGCGTCCCGCGGCGATTCGTCCACCGGCGCCCAGTATCTGGGCCGCCGTCACCATCGCGCCCGCCGACGCCGCTGACCAACCGCGGTCGCTCATCAGCCACACCAGCGTGAAAGTCCACACCACGACTTGGGGAACCACTAACAGAACCGACACGGCGTGGATCCGCCACAACAGCGACGACCCGCGGTACGGGTTGGCCAGCTCGGCTTCATCGGCCTCGTGACGCGGCGGCCGGGGTGGGTCGACCACCGCAACCGCGCACACCACCGCGGACACCGCGCACACCACTGCGGGGAACAGCAGGGCCACCGAGACGCCGTGGGTTTCCGCGAGACGCGGAATCACCAAGGCACCCAAGCCGACTCCCAGCGGCTGCGCGGTCTGCCGAATTCCCATCACCAGGCCCCGCCGCTCCGGCGGGAACCATCCGACCACCAGTCGACCACTGGCCGAATTGCTACTGGCCGCCGCCATGCCGCCAAGCAACAGAAAGGCGCCGACCGCGACGAGCGAGTGCACCGACGCCGCGGCGAATGCGGCACCCGCCGTCAGCGCGGAACCCAGTGCCAGCACGATCCGCTCGCCGACCCGGTCGACGATGTAGCCCCACGCAATCAGCGTCGCCACCATGCCGAAGCTGGCCATCGACGACAGCAGGCCCGCCTTCGCCAGATCCAGGCCGCGTTCGGTGTGCAGCGTCGGGATGAGGAAGGCCGCGCCGTTGATGAAGACGTTCGCGCACAGCGTCGCGCTCAGCGCGATGACCAACATCGACCAGCGGCGCACAGAGCTGATCGTCTCGATGGACACCCGACCATCGTCGCACAACTGTCTCAGGATGCTGACCCTCCATTCCACATACTGAGATAAATGTCAGCGGGGCCTGGCCGTGGCCGCGCCGGTGACGGCCACTAGGCTGAGGTCATGCGTCTTGGTCGAATCGCCAGTCCCGACGGAGTCGCCTTCGTCAGCGTCGAAGGCACCACCGACGACCCGACACAGGCGGTTGCGAGGGAGATCGCTGAGCACCCCTTCGGCTCACCCGACTTCACCGGCCGTCAGTGGCCGCTCGCTGACGTGCGCCTGCTGGCGCCGATCCTGGCGAGCAAGGTGGTCTGCATCGGCAAGAACTACGCCGCCCATGTCGCGGAGATGGGTGGTGGGTCATTTCCCGATCCGGTGATCTTCATGAAACCCAACACCGCGATCATCGGGCCGAACGTGCCGATTCAACTGCCGACCGACGCCCACCCCGTGCACTTCGAGGGCGAACTGGCTGCGGTGATCGGACGACCCTGTAAGGACGTTCCTGCCGCGCGTGCCGCGGAGAACATCCTCGGCTACACGATCGGCAATGACGTGTCGGCGCGTGATCAGCAGAAGAAGGACGGCCAGTGGACCCGAGCGAAGGGCTACGACACGTTCTGCCCGGTCGGCCCGTGGATCGTCACCGACGCCGACCCGGCCGACCTTGACATCCGCACCGAGGTCAACGGCGAGGTCAAGCAGCACAGCCGGACCTCGCTGATGATCCATGACATTGGTGCGATCGTCGAGTGGATCTCGGCGGTGATGACGCTGCTGCCCGGCGATCTGATCCTCACCGGCACGCCGGAGGGTGTCGGCCCGATCGAGGACGGCGACACCGTCAGCATTACCGTCGAGGGCATCGGGACGTTGAGCAATCCTGTTGTCCGCAAAGGAAAGTGATGACAGACGCGCACGCGAGGAGCGAAAGAACAGACGCGCACGCGAAGAGCGAAGAGACAGTTCGAGTTCGGTTCTGCCCGTCGCCCACAGGCACGCCACATGTTGGCCTGATCCGCACCGCGTTGTTCAACTGGGCCTACGCCCGCCACACCGGTGGCGCCTTCGTGTTCCGGCTGGAGGACACTGACGCCGAACGCGATAGCGAGGAAAGCTATGTGGCGCTGCTGGATGCGTTGAGCTGGCTCGGGCTGAACTACGACGAGGGTCCCGACATCGGTGGGCCGTATGCGCCCTACCGGCAGTCCGAGCGCGGCGAGATCCATCGCGACGTAGTGCGCCGGCTGCTGGAGGCCGGCGAGGCATACGAGGCGTTCTCGACGCCCGAGGAGGTCGAGGCCCGACACCTCGCCGCCGGCCGAAATCCCAAGCTGGGCTACGACAACTTCGACCGCGACCTGACCGATGAGCAGCGCGCGGCGTTCGTCGCCGAGGGACGCAAGCCCGTGGTGCGGTTGCGGATGCCCGACGCGGACATCTTCTGGCACGACCTGGTGCGCGGCGATACCACCTTTGCCGCAGGCACCGTGCCTGACTTCGCACTGACGCGGGCAAGCGGAGATCCGTTGTACACCTTGGTAAATCCGGTCGACGACGCGCTCATGAAGATCACCCACGTACTGCGCGGTGAGGACATCTTGCCGTCGACCCCGCGCCAGATTGCCCTGTATCAGGCGTTGATCCGTCTCGGCTTGGCCGAGCGAGTGCCCGAGTTCGCCCATCTGCCAAGCGTTCTCGGTGACGGCAACAAGAAGCTGTCCAAGCGCGATCCGCAGTCGAACCTGTTTCTGCACCGCGAGCGCGGCTTCATCCCCGAGGGACTGCTGAATTACCTGGCCCTGCTTGGCTGGGGCATCGCCGAGGATCGCGACGTGTTCAGCCTCGACGAGATGGTCGCCGCGTTCGATGTCGTCGACGTCAACTCCAACCCCGCCCGCTTCGACCAGAAGAAGGCCGACGCGCTCAACGCAGAACACATCCGGCTGTTGAGCGAGACCGACTTCACCGAACGGCTGCGCGCGTACCTCGCCGCCCACGGCCACGACACCGGGCTCGACGCCACGCAATTCGCGGAGGCGGCCCGGCTGGTACAGACCCGCATCGTCGTGCTGGGTGACGCGTGGGACCTGCTGAAGTTCCTCAACGACGGCGAGTTCACGCTTGACGAGAAGGCAGCCGCCAAGGAGCTGCGGGGCGATGCGGCTCCGGTGCTTGACGCCGCTATCACTGCGCTCGAGGACGTCGGAGAGTGGAACACGGCGAAGATCGAGATAGCGCTCAAGGTCGCGCTGTTGGAGAACCTGGCGCTCAAGCCGCGCAAGGCGTTCGGTCCGATCCGGGTGGCAGCCACCGGCGCATCGATCAGCCCACCGCTGTTCGAATCTCTGGACCTGCTCGGCCGTGATCGCAGTCTGCGTCGGCTGCGAGCAGGGCGGGACCGTGCGGCCGCTGCCGCGGCGGAGGCGGAGGCGGAGGCGTGAGAAGGCGACCTCAAATCTTTGGTAGTCTGCACGTCGGCCCGATACATCAGGCGGCGGGAGCTTCCCGCGGTGTGACAGGGCCAAAAATGGCCTGTGACCTGCGGTTATGGGCAGCCAATGGGGTATGGTGTAATTGGCAACACAGCTGATTCTGGTTCAGCCATTCTAGGTTCGAGTCCTGGTACCCCAGCTCATGCGATGAGCGCTTGCGCGAAGAGCATCAGGTGCCAGCGGATTAGGACCGCTTAATCCCGTGCGTTATGCTGGCACTCCGGTTGCGGCCCCGTCGTCTAGCGGCCTAGGACGCCGCCCTCTCACGGCGGTAGCGTGGGTTCGAATCCCATCGGGGCTACGAATCGCTGTGAACCTGCATATTGGTCCACAGCTCTTTTCTTTGGGCGGTTGCGCACCCGGGCCTTCATGCATGTGGTCTGGGCGCTGGGAGCAGCGCCCTCGACCACCCGCCGGAGTTCCGGCGTCGTCTTGCTGTTCGCCCGGTAAGCCTCTATACGGCGGCCATCGCCCGCGTGTCGTGCGGATGGTCGTCGCTCAGCGCGTCCAGCGTCCTGCGATGTCATCCGGCACAGGCGGAAACCAGTCGGAAAGCGCAGCGGCAACTTTGCCAATGGCCGTTCTGCGCACGAACTGCTTGGCTCTCAGGTCGGAGTCAGCGTGAACGGCAGCCAGTAAGTTCCAGGGCCGTCACCGGGGCATCCCGGTGCGATGACCGTGAATGTTCGTTCGCCCGAGAAACTTCCGTCGCCATTGGGCATGAGGAAGTCGGACCTCGTCGTCGTGATCGCGGCGCCGTCGTCGCAGTGGAAGGGGTACTCGCCGGTGGACTCCCACTGGTCGTTGGCCCAGTGATAGTCGAACAACGCCGGCGCATTGGGGTTCTCCGTCAACTCCGTGAGCCTCAGCCAGTGCGCGACACAGCCGGACGCGACACAGGTCGTTGCGAAACTGGCGGCCTGAACTGACGGTTCGGAGAAATCCGGTCGGTCGTTGAAAGTCTGGCGCGAGTGATCCAGGAAGGTGTCATAAGAACCGTAGAGCGGCACGGGTTGTGCTCGGTCGGCGCCGGCGACGGGTGCCAACAGAATCGACGCCCCGACGGCAAGCGGAACGACACAGAGGATGCGCGCGATCGTCATATCTGGCGATTGAGAGCCGCATTCACCAGCGGCGGCAACTGGTCCGCCACCGCGGGCAGACTCAGCGGCGACGAAAACGCGATGGCACCCGCCAACTCCTTTCCGGTGAAGACGTTGCGGTTCTGCGCCGTGGCGGTCAGCTGCTGGAGCGTTGGGTCGGCACGCAGCCCGGCTTCGTCCGCCTCACTCTGGGTGGTCCAGATCAGCACATCGGCGGTGTTGAGGACCGGCACGATCTGATCACGCGGAATGAATGCACGGTGATCGTCGATCGCGAACGCGTTGATACTGTTGGGAATCCGGAAACCCATCTGTGTCAGGAAGTCTGTACGCCAGCCGGGCAGCGTGGCCCCCACTTTGTCCTCAACGAGCGTGCCTTGCAGTAGGAGCGCACTCCTGCCGCGGAATTGCGGATTGGCCTTGGCCACCCCGTTGATCCTGTCGTCGGCCTGAGCGATCAGCGACTGCATTCTGTCGGCCTGAAACGCCGCTTGACCGATCATGGTGGCCTGGGTCTTCCACGGCTCGAAGAAAGGCGCATCGCCCGACCGCGGAATCGTGGGTGCGATCGCCGACAATTGGTTGTAGCTGTCCTGATCCACGCCGGCATTGATGGCGACGATCAGGTCAGGCCGCAGTGCCGCGATCCGGTCGAACTGCAAGCCCCCGTTGTAGATGCTCAAGACCTCGGGCTGGGCACCGCCGAGTCTGGCTTGCGCCCACGGCCACACTTCGAATGGCTCGTCGCCCCACCATTGCGTCACTGCGATCGGTACGACCCCGACGGCGAGCAGGTCGTCCTGTTCGGTGAAGCCGGCGCTCACGACTCGGGTCGGCGGTGCCGCAATGGTGGTCTGCCCGAATCTGTGTTTGATGATTACCGGCCCACTCGTCGGTGCACTGTTTGCCAATCCGGAAGTCCGCACGCCGACAACCAACAGTCCCGCCGCGCCGCCTGCGCCGATGAAGCGACGCCTGGTGATTTTCATCGCGCGAGCGTAGCCCCGACTTTTGGGCGGCCGTGACGGTATCAGCAATCAATTCGCGGCAGTGCCGAAATTTCATTGCGCCGACAAAGTCGGCGGCATCTGCATCAGAGATGTGAGTTCGGCTCGCTCCTACAGTCGGCGGGCCAGCGCATCGGCCGCCGCCAACAGGTCTGCGGCCCACCGGGCGCCGGGCCGGCGTCCCATCCGGTCGATCGGTCCTGACACCGACACCGCGGCGATCACCGCACCGCGGCCGTCGCGCACCGGCGCCGAGACACTGGCCACACCGGGCTCACGCTCGGCTGCGCTCTGCGCCCATCCACGCTTGCGCACCTCGGCAAGCGCTCGATCGGTGAACATCGCGGCGGGCAGCACTGCCTGTTGCGTTGCGGCATCCGCGTATGCCAGCAGCACCTTCGCGCCTGACCCGGCCGTCATGGGCAACCGGCTGCCGACCGGCACCGTATCGCGAAGCCCCGCAGGCGGTTCCAGAGCGGCCACGCAGATCCGCGACGTGCCTTCGCGGCGGTAAAGCTGCACGCTCTCACCGGTGATCTCGCGCAGCCGCGGCAATACCACCGCGCCGGCTGCCAGCAGCGGATCGTTGACCTGCTCGGCCAATTCGGTCAGCGCAGGACCCAGCCGCCACCGGCCGTCCCCGTTGCGGCTCAGCAGCCGATGCACTTCCAGACCCGCGGCCAGTCGATGTGCAGTGGCGCGCGGCAGGCCGGTGCGCTCACAGAGTTCGGCAAGCCCGCACGGCGAGTCGGCCACCGCGTGCAGCACACCCACCGCTTTGTCCAGCACGCCTATGCCGCTATCCTGTCTCATAAGGAGATACTAACGTCCCAGATTGTGAGATAGTCAAGCATGACCACTCAGGTACCCGCTGCTCCTCGCGTCCGCGGCGAAACGCCGCGCACCATGGCAGAGAAGGTGTGGGCCGACCACGTCGTCGCCCACGGCACAGGCGAAGGCGCGGCGCGTCAGCCCGACCTGATCTACATCGATCTTCACCTGGTGCATGAGGTGACCAGCCCGCAGGCCTTCGACGGGCTTCGGCTCAGCGGGCGGGCGGTTCGCAGGCCCGACCTCACCATCGCCACCGAGGATCACAACGTGCCGACGATCGACATCGACAAGCCGATCGCCGATCCGATCTCGCGCACCCAGGTCGAGACGCTGCGCCGCAACTGCGAAGAGTTCGGCATCCGGCTACACCCGATGGGCGACGCCGAACAAGGCATCGTGCACATCATCGGGCCGCAATTGGGACTGACGCAGCCCGGCATGACGGTGGTGTGCGGCGACAGCCACACCTCAACACACGGTGCGTTCGGTGCACTCGCGATGGGCATCGGCACATCGGAGGTCGAGCACGTGCTTGCCACGCAGACCCTGCCGCTGCGTCCGTTCAAGACCATGGCGGTCAATGTGGATGGCCAGCTGCCGCCCGGTGTCAGCGCGAAGGACATCATCCTCGCGGTCATCGCGAAAATCGGCACCGGTGGGGGACAGGGTCACGTCATCGAATACCGCGGCAGCGCCATCGAATCGCTGTCGATGGAGGGCCGGATGACGATTTGCAACATGAGCATCGAGGCGGGGGCACGCGCCGGCATGGTGGCGCCAGACGAAACCACGTTCGAATTCCTGCGCGGGCGTCCGCACGCACCGACGGGCGCCGACTGGGATGCGGCGGTCGCCGCGTGGACTCAACTGCGCACGGACGCGGGCGCCGAATTCGACACCGAGGTCTACCTCGACGCCTCGGCGCTGAGTCCGTTCGTCACCTGGGGCACCAATCCCGGGCAGGGCGTACCGCTGTCGGGTTCGGTCCCCGACCCCGAGCTGATGTTCGACGACGACGAACGCCAAACCGCTGAAAAAGCGTTGGAGTACATGGATCTTCGGGCCGGAACAGCGATGCGTGATATCGCGGTGGACGCGGTTTTCGTCGGATCGTGCACCAACGGAAGGATCGAGGATCTGCGAGTCGTCGCAGACGTCCTGCGCGGCCGCAAGGTCGCCGACGGTGTTCGGATGCTGATCGTGCCCGGCTCGATGCGGGTGCGCGCGCAGGCCGAATCCGAAGGCCTCGGCGAGATCTTCACCGCCGCCGGGGCGGAGTGGCGCCAGGCCGGCTGTTCGATGTGTCTTGGCATGAATCCGGACCAACTCTCGCCGGGCGAGCGGTGCGCGTCGACGTCCAACCGCAATTTCGAGGGCAGGCAGGGCAAGGGTGGCCGCACCCATCTGGTGTCGCCTGCGGTCGCCGCGGCCACCGCTGTGCGGGGCACGTTGTCGTCACCCGCCGACCTCACTCACTAATAGGAGACCGTCATGGAAGCTTTCCGCACCCACACAGGCATCGGCGTTCCATTGCGCCGGTCGAATGTCGACACCGACCAGATCATTCCGGCTGTCTATCTGAAGCGGGTCACCCGAACAGGTTTCGAGGATGGGCTCTTCGCGGCCTGGCGCACCGATCCTGAATTCATTCTGAATCTATCCCCCTTCGACAGGGGCTCGGTCTTGGTCGCCGGGCCGGATTTCGGCACCGGTTCGTCGCGCGAGCATGCCGTGTGGGCGCTGATGGACTTCGGGTTCAGGGTGGTTATCTCGTCCCGATTCGCCGACATTTTTCGCGGCAACGCGGGCAAGTCGGGACTTCTGGCGGCCGAAGTCGCTCAAGACGATGTGGAACTCCTGTGGAAGCTCATCGAGGAGCATCCGGGGATGGAAATCACTGTGAATCTTCAAGATCGGAATATCGTCGCGGGAACGGTCATGGTGCCGTTCAAGATTGACGACTACACCGCCTGGCGGCTGCTTGAGGGACTCGACGATATAGGCCTTACGCTGCGGAAACTCGATGAAATCGAGTCCTACGAAGCGAGCAGGCCGCACTGGAAACCGCGCACTCTGCCGGTGTGATTGAGCGGCTGCGGCGGGCCGAATTCGCCGCCTTTGAACTCCCTTTCGGGGCCCTTGGCAGGAGACCAAGGGCGGCAACCGGATTGCCGAAAAGTTCGCCAGCTACGCCTGAAATTGCGCGTGGCTCTTGGAAATCAGTGGGCAATGGGTTTACCGTGTCCTCTAGTCGGTCCAACGAGGACCACTGGTTTCGGAGGTTTTGCATGAACAAAGCGGAGCTCATCGACGTACTCACGGAGAAATTGGGCTCGGATCGTCGGCAAGCAACCGCGGCGGTGGAGAACGTCGTCGACACCATCGTGCGTGCGGTTCACAAGGGTGACAGCGTCACCATTACCGGCTTCGGCGTTTTCGAGCAGCGCCGTCGCGCTGCCCGTGTTGCGCGCAATCCGCGCACCGGCGAGACCGTGAAAGTAAAGCCAACATCCGTGCCGGCGTTTCGTCCCGGCGCACAATTCAAAGCGGTTGTTTCTGGGGCACAGCGCCTCCCGGCGGAAGGACCAGCAGTGAAGCGTGGCGTGACGGCGGGCGGCGGCGCCCGCAAGGCTGTCAAGAAGGCGGCCGTCAAGAAGGCAGTCCGCAAGGCTGCCGTCAAGAAGGTCGTCAAGAGGGCCGCCGTCAAGAAGGCCGTCAAGAAGGCCGCCGTCAAGAAGGCCGTCAAGCGGACCGCCGCCAAGACGGCAGTCAAGCGGACCGCCGCCAAGACGGCAGTCAAGAAGGCCGCAGTCAAGAAGGCCGTGACGAAGGCTCCGGCTCGCAAGGCCGCCGTCAAGAAGGCCGCCGCCAAGAAGACCGCGCGCAAGGCTCCAGCCAAGCGCGGCCGTCGCTAAGTTCGACTTCAGGCACGCCGTGGGTCATCGCGACCCGCGGCGTGCCTCTGTGTCGTGAGTTCGGCTAGGCCGCTTCAGACTCCACGATCGACGCCGCAATGACGGCGCAGACCACGTCGCGCATGAATCTCGAAACGATTTGTATTCATCCCGTCACCACCCGACGGCACAGAGTCGAAGAACGACCACGGTGTTATTTCTTGACGGCCAGCGGGCTGCCGATGTGGTCAGCGGCGATCAAGCGCTCGCCGGCCAATGACATCACCCACGCGCTGCCCTTGCGGTTACGCGACTTGTCTGGGCGCACCCCGTCGCGCTCGCACCACCACGCGATCAGATCGGGGATCACCTTGCCCTGTGTGCAGATCACGGGCGTGCCTCCTGCGGCAGCGATTTCGAGGATGCGGTGCCGGGCGGCCTTGCGGTTATCGGCGTAGGCCTCTTCGGTGATCGATCGCTCGTTGTGGATCGTGGCGCCGAGTTCTTCGGCCAGTGGTTCGAGCGTCTGATGGCAGCGCACCCGGTCGGCGGCATAGAGGATATCGCCACCGAACGCGAGCAGCACCCCGACGAGTGACTCGGCCTGTGCGCGTCCCTGTTTGTCCAACGGCCGCTTTCGGTCGTCGCCCTTGTACCGCGACTTGCTGCCGGCCGTCCCATGCCGCACGATCAACACCGTCTGAGTGTCGACGGGTTGTTTGGCGAAGCGACGCAACACTTTTCGATCCTGCAGATACTCCAGCTGCTTCAGCGCCTCACCGACGGGCAGCCACTTGAGCTCGTCGACTTCAGCGTTCGGACTGAAGTCGCCGTCGACTCTGCGTGCCGCCCAGTACCGGACCTTCTTGACGCCCTCCTCGACCGGATAACTGACGGCAGCGAGTCGCCTGCCAAGGTGCGACGAGTACCCGGTCTCCTCGTGGACCTCGCGCACGGCGGTAACCGGTTCGGTTTCGCCGGGGTCAACCTTGCCCTTGGGCAGCGACCAGTCGTCGTAGCGGGGACGGTGGATGATCGCGACCTCCGGCGAGGACGGGTCGGTGTTGGGCCGCCACAGCACGGCGCCGGCCGCGAGAACGGCCTTGCTCACCGAGACCGCCGCTGGCGGAAGCTCCTTCGGCACCTCAACTCCTGCAGGTCATCCGGGTGGCGCCATGCCGCTCGTCACGGATGCCGGCGGCGTTCCATCAACGACACCTGATGGTCGCGCACGGTCTGGCCCTCGTGCGGCAACGCCGTCCAGTGTCCGTCGACACCGAGCTCCCAGCAGCGGGTCGCGGGGTCCATCGCGGACTCGAAGACGTCGTTCAGTTGCGCGGTCAGCCTCGGATCCTTCACCTGTGCCATCACTTCGACGCGTCGGTCGAGATTACGATGCATCATGTCGGCGCTGCCGATCCAGAACTCGTCGATGGCGCCGAAGTGAATAATTCGCGAGTGTTCGAGGAACCGGCCGAGGATCGACCGGACGACGATGTTCTCGGAGTACCCCGCCCCGTGCGGTCGCAGTGCACAGATGCCGCGCACCACGACCTCGACGCGCACCCCGGCCTGCGATGCGCGGTACAGCGCGTCGATCACCTGCTCGTCGACCAACGCGTTGGCCTTCAGCCGGATCCGGCCCTCGGCACCCTCTGCGGTGGCCGCGATCTCGCGCTCGATGCGTTCGACGATGCCCCTGCGCACCCCGTACGGCGCGACCAAGAGGTTGCGGTAGGTCTCCTTGCGGGAATACCCGGTCAGCGAGTTGAACAGGTCGGTGAGGTCGGCACCGATATCGGGCGCCGCGGTCAACAAGCCGACATCTTCATATAGACGCGCGGTTTTCGGGTTGTAGTTTCCGGTGCCGATGTGGCAGTACCGACGGATCGTCGAGCCTTCGCGACGCACCACCAGACAGGTCTTGCAGTGCGTCTTCAATCCGATCAACCCGTAGACGACGTGCACGCCTGCACGTTCCAGCGCGCGGGCCCACTTGATGTTGGCCTGCTCGTCGAACCGCGCCTTGATCTCGACGAGTGCAACGACCTGCTTGCCGGCCGCTGCGGCGTCGATAAGCGCGTTGACGATCGGTGAATCACCCGAGGTGCGGTACAGGGTCTGCTTGATCGCGAGCACGTTCGGATCGGCGGCGGCCTGCTCGATGAATCGTTGCACCGTGGTGGAAAACGAGTCGTAGGGGTGGTGGACCAGCACATCGCCGTCGCGCAACGTGGAGAAGATGCTCTTAGGTGTTTCGCGTTCACCGAACGCGGGCGGGGTCGCGGGCACGAACGGGGGATCCTTCAGCGCCGGGCGGTCGACACCGTAGATCTGCCACAGCGACGACAGATCGAGCAGCCCGGGCACCTCGATGACATCGCCTGGGTACACGTCGAGTTCGCGCAACAGCAACTCCAGCATGCTCTCGGTCATGTCGTCGGAAACCTCGAGACGCACGGGCGAGCCGAAGCGGCGTCGCGCGAGCTCCCGCTCCAGCGCCTGCAGCAGATCCTCGTCGCGGTCCTCTTCCACCTCGAAATCGGCGTTGCGAGTGATCCGGAACGCATGATGCTCGACGATTTCCAGCCCAGGGAAGAGCACCGTGAGGAACGCGGCGATCAGCTCCTCCATCGGCAGGAACCGCACCACGTCGGAGGTACCTTCGCGGGGAGCCAGCTCGAGGAAGCGGTCGACGTTGTCGGGCACCTTGATTCGCGCGAAGTGCTGGCCGCCGTCGTCGGGATGCTTGACCGTGACCGCAAGGTTCAGGCTCAGCCCGCTGACGAACGGGAAGGGATGCGCCGGGTCGACAGCCAACGGGGTCAGTACCGGGAACACTTGCTCATGGAAATAAGTAGACAGCCGCGAGCGCTCGTCCTCGTCGAGCTCGGCCCACGTGACGATCACGATGCCCTCGTCGGCCAGCGCGGGTCGCACGGAGTCGAGGAACACGTGGGCATGCCTGCTGGCGATCTGCTGAGTGCGCTCGTTGATCCGACGCAGTTGTTCGCGCGGCGACAGGCCGTCGGCCGAGCGCACCGATAGACCCATCTCGTCGCGGCGCTTGAGGCCGGCGACCCGCACCATGTAGAACTCGTCGAGGTTCGACGCAAAGATCGCCAGGAACTTCGCTCGTTCGAGCAGAGGCAACGACGTGTCGGCGGCCAGGGCGAGTACGCGGGCGTTGAAATCCAGCCAGCTCAGCTCACGGTTGAGGTACCGATCCTCGGGCAGCGGGTTGTCGATGGCTGGTGACGTCGCCGCGGGTGGCGCCTCCGGCGCCGAATCAACCAACGCCGCGCCGTCGGGTCTGATCTGGGCTTCGGCTTCCGTCATGTTTTCGATGATCCCCTATTGACCAGCCGCTCGGCTACCGCGATGGGCCATCCCGTCGCTTGCTGTTCACCTCGGGCGGCCGATGGCCTGCGCCGTTGCCGCACCGACGCCGAGGCGCCGGGCGGCGAGCAAGTCGTCGGGTGTGTCGACGTCGCACCGCAGCCCGGGCCATGCACCGGTCAGTTCGATCGCTCCCGAATGTCGGTGGCGCTCGGCCGAATCAGGCCCGAAATGAGGATCAAGTCCGACGCCAAGGGCAAACAGCGCCGACGTTCCCGTGCCGTGCCGGTCTCCGACAAAGCTGCGCCGGTAATCTCGAGCGGCAGTGATCGCCTCGGCCAGCTCCTGCGGTTGGAGAGCAGGCAAATCACCTTGCAGTGCAACGATATTGGACGTCTCTTCGCGTATCGCGATTTCGGCGGCGGCGATGGCGTTGTTAAGCGGATTGCGATGACCCTCGGGCGTCGGATCGATCAGCACCCGCGCGCCCAGTTGGCGGGCGGCGTCCGCGGCAACCTCATCGGGGGTGACCACGGTGACGGAGTGCAGTGCGGAGACGGCCGATGCGGCGGTGATGGTGTCGATGAGCATGGCCAGCACCACGCTTTCCCGGGTGGCGGCCGAGAAAACCGGTGCCAACCTGGTCTTTGCGGCGGTGAGCCGCTTCACGGCGATCACCAGCCCGACATCTGCGGCGTCGCCTGTCCTCGTGCCGCTCATGAGCGCCATCCTGCCAGTACCCGCGACCACGCTAATGTGAAGCCGTGGTCGAGGCGGCGGTGATGGGGGCCGGTGCGTGGGGGACGGCACTGGCCAAGGTCTTGGCTGATGCCGGTAACAACGTCGCGCTGTGGGCTCGTCGTCCCGAACTCGCCGACGAGATCAACGACACTCACCGCAACACCCGATATCTCGGCGATACGGAGCTGCCGAAGTCGATCCGCGCCACCAGCGACCCTGCCGAAGCGCTGGCCGGTGCGTGCACGGTGCTGCTCGCGGTGCCGTCGCAGACGATGCGCGCCAACCTCGAACGCTGGACGGACCTGATCCGCGATGACGTCACGCTGGTGAGCCTGGCCAAAGGCATAGAGCTGGACACATTGATGCGGATGAGCCAGGTCGTGGTGCAGGTGACCGGCGCTGACCCTTCGCGGGTGGTGGCGATCACCGGCCCGAACCTGGCAAGCGAGATCGCAGACGAACAGCCGGCAGCCACGGTTGTCGCGTGCAGCGACTCGGGAAGGGCGGTGGCGTTGCAGCGCGCACTGGCTACCGGGTACTTCCGCCCTTACACCAATGCCGACGTCATCGGCGCCGAGGTCGGCGGTGCGTGTAAGAACGTCATCGCGTTGGCCTGCGGGATGGCCGCCGGTGTCGGGCTCGGGGAGAACACCGCCGCGGCGATCATCACCCGCGGCCTTGCCGAGATCATGCGCCTCGGAATCGCGTTGGGCGCCAAACCTGCAACCATGGCAGGGCTTGCAGGCGTCGGTGACCTAGTGGCAACCTGCACATCCCCGCACTCGCGCAACCGCTCGTTCGGCGAACGGCTCGGCAAGGGCGGCACCATGGAGTCGGCGCTGCTCGCCGCGGGTGGTCACATCGCCGAGGGCGTCACATCCTGTGAGTCGGTGCTCGCCCTCGCGGCGAGTTACGACGTCGAGATGCCGCTCACCGATGCGGTGCATCGTGTCTGTCATAAGGGATTATCGGTCGACGACGCGATCGCACTGCTGCTGGGACGCAGCACCAAATCGGAGTAGGCAGATGAACGGCAAATACGGCGATTCCACTCGCAGCGTCAAAGCCGTTGGCTCGGATGCTATTCCGGGTACGCCGGTGGCGCAGCCGCCTGTCCCGGCGTCGACATATCATTTGTCGCCCGACGAGACGGAACCGCTGGACAGTTACGGCCGCAGCTCCAATCCAACGTGGCGCCAACTGGAATCGGCGCTGGCCGAACTGGAAGGCGCAGCGGCGGCGCTGACCTTCGGTTCCGGCATGGCGGCGATCACGTCGGCGCTCCGTGTGTTCGCCAAGCCAGGCACCAAGCTGGTGGTGCCCGCCGATGGCTACTACCAGGTGCGCCGTTATGCGATGGAGTACCTTTCACCGCAAGGGGTTACGGTTGTCGAGGCCGCCAGCGCCGATATGTGTGAGGCGTCGGCAGATGCCGACGTGGTGCTTGCGGAAACCCCTTCCAATCCGGGGCTCGACGTCGTCGACCTGCACCATCTGGCGATGAACTGCCGTGGCCGCGGTGCCACTCTGATCGTCGATAACACCACCGCGACACCGCTTGGTCAGCAGCCGCTGTCGCTTGGTGCCGACCTGGTGGTGGCCAGCGCGACCAAGGCGCTGTCGGGGCACAGCGATCTCCTCGCAGGCTACGTCGCGGGCAGCCAACCCGACCTGATGCAGGCGCTCGAAAGAGACCGGCTGTTGGCCGGGCCGATTCTCGGCGCGTTTGAAGCGTGGCTGGTGCTGCGCAGCCTCGGCAGCGCAGGCCTGCGGTTCGAACGGCAGTGCCAGAACGCACAGGCGCTCGCTGTGATGCTGCGCGCGCATCCCGCCGTGAAGTCGGTGCGCTATCCCGGTCTGCCTGACGACCCGTCGCATCAGGTTGCCACGCTGCAGATGAAGCGCTACGGCGGCCTCGTCGCGGTGGAACTGGAGGACGGCGCCGCCGTGCACGCGCTCGTGGAGCGCTGCGCGCTGGTGATCGCGTCGACAAGCTTCGGCGGCATCCACACCTCGGTGGATCGGCGCGCCCGCTGGGGAGATCCGGTCAGCGACGGCTTCGCCCGCATCTCAGTTGGCATCGAGGACACCGACGACCTGATCGCCGATTTCGAGCAGGCATTGGACTGAGGAACCAGTCCCTGCCTGATGCTCTGCGCGCAAGCGCTCATCCCCGCTGCTGCGTCGTGCAGCGTTCGGCTTGCGCGGTAGCCTCTCTAGGTTGTGACTGCCCACCAGCCCGGAGCCGCTCGACCGGCGACATCGAGTTCGAGCCCCGCCGGGCGCGTCCGCGTCGCTGTTGTCTACGGCGGGCGCAGCTCCGAGCACGCGATTTCGTGTGTTTCCGCTGGCAGCATCCTGCGCAACCTCGATCCGGAGCGGTTCGAAGTGGTCGCGGTCGGCATCACACCTGGCGGATCGTGGGTGCTGACCGATGGCCGCCCGGAGACTCTGGCGATCACCGACGGTCGGCTGCCGGAGGTCAGCGGGGAATCGGGCACCGAATTGGCGTTGCCCGCCGACCCGCTTCGCGGTGGTCAACTGCTGTCCCTGGGTCAGGGCGGCGAGATGCTCGCCGCGGTGGACGTGGTGTTCCCCGTCCTGCACGGCCCGTACGGGGAGGACGGAACCATCCAGGGTCTGCTCGAACTCGCCGGGGTGCCGTATGTCGGCGCAGGTGTGCTGGCGAGCGCCGCGGGCATGGACAAGGAGTTCACCAAGAAGCTTCTCGTGGCCGAGGGCTTGCCGATCGGCGACCACGTCGTGCTGCGGCCGAACAAGGACACGGTTGCACTCGAGGATCGCGAGCGGCTTGGGCTGCCGGTGTTCGTCAAACCCGCGCGCGGCGGCTCGTCCATCGGTGTCAGCAGGGTAACGGCATGGGACCAACTGCCCGTCGCAATTGACCTGGCCCGCAAGCACGACCCGAAGGTGATCGTCGAGGCGGCGATACCCGGGCGCGAACTAGAGTGTGGCGTTCTGGAGTTCCCCGATGGCCGGGTCGAGGCCAGCACGGTCGGAGAGATCCGGGTGGCGGGGGTGCGGGGCCGCGAGGACGCGTTCTACGACTTCGAGACCAAATATCTTGACGACGCCGCCGAGCTCGATGTGCCGGCCAAGATCGATGACGACGTCGCAGATGCGGTGCAGCAGTTGGCGATTCGTGCGTTCAATGCGGTCGACTGCCAGGGCCTGGCACGCGTCGACTTCTTCCTCACCGACGAGGGCCCCGTCGTCAACGAAATCAACACCATACCCGGCTTCACGACGATCTCGATGTATCCACGGATGTGGGCGGCCAGCGGCGTGGACTATCCGACGTTGTTGGCCACCATGGTCGACACGGCGCTCAAGCGCGGCACCGGCCTGCGTTAGACATCCTGCTGTACAAGGCAACATCCTCCTAGGCCACTGACGCCCAAACGGACAAACGGGCGCAAAAGTGCGAGATGGATGCGCCATTTCGTCGATCTCGCCGGCTAGCGCGGGGGAGCGGGATCAATCGGCTTGGCGGGCAACGACTTCGCGATGATGTCAGAGATCACCTGGATCGGCGTCGGCCCGGATCCCTGCGGCAAGGTCAATGCGACATAGACCGGCCGGTCGACCGCAAACCACGTGCTGCGGCCCTGATCGGCAAGTTCGAACCACTGCACAGCGTCGACTACTTGAATCGGGGAGCCGACGACGAACTCGCCGGGCCGGTCCAGGCCGCACCGCAGAATGACCGGCTCGCCGTCCGCCGTCCAGGCGACGGCGCCGGGCGGTGCGGGCCGGGCCGCGGTTGCGCGGCGGTAGTCACCCAGTTGCTCCGGGAGTGCGTCGACGAGCGAGCGACATTCGGCGCTGTCGGCCTTCGGTGCGGGCACGGCCGCGATCGCAACGGTTTGTTGCCCAGGCCGGGACTGCCGCAGCGCGGCGACGACGAGGATCGCGATGATCGCCCCGGCTGCCACGACGATCGCGGCGATCAACAACGCGCGCGGGGGTCCATCGCGGGTCTCGGCATCCACGGCCCAAACTTTAAGGGCGCACTCCGTTGGCGATCGGGCAGGTCAGGGTGCGGGTGATGCCGGTGACTTGCTGCACGCTGGGAACGACGTTGGCCTGCAGGTCGGTGACGTTGTCGGCGCCGATGCGCACGACCACGTCGTACGGGCCGGTGACGTACTCCGACGACAAGACGCCAGGGAGGGCGGCGAGTTGCTTGGCGACGACCTCGGCACGGCCCACCTCGGTCTGGATCAGCATGAAAGCCTCGACCACCCGTTCCCCTTCGTCTCGATGCATAGAATCCTGGCCGCAGGCACCAAACGTACCGCAGGTCCGGCCTGTGTTCAGGCCACGAAGGAGACGGCATGGCAGCCGACGAGCCGGCTGAGAGTTTGGCTGGGGTGGGGGAGTTCGCCGTGATCGACCGCCTGGTGACCGGACGCGATCAGCCGGCGAGGGTCGTGCTGGGGCCCGGCGACGACGCCGCAGTGGTCGCGGCCGGTGACGGCAGGACCGTGGTGTCCACCGACATGCTGGTGGCCGGGCGGCACTTCCGGCTGGACTGGTCCACACCGCACGACGTGGGCCGCAAGGCCATCGCGCAGAACGCCGCCGACATCGAGGCGATGGGTGCGCAGGCCACGGCGTTTGTCGTCGCATTCGGCGCGCCCGCGGACACGGCTACCTCGCAGGTGCTCGAGTTGGCCGACGGCATGTGGCATGAGGCCCGGCTACTCGGGGCCGGAATCGTCGGCGGTGATCTGGTCAGCGCCCCGCAATGGGTGATCTCGGTGACCGTGCTCGGCGACCTCGACGGTCGCGAGCCGGTCCGCCGCAGCGGCGCTAGGCCGGGCGACACGGTGGCGGTCGCAGGCGAGCTCGGTCGTTCTGCTGCAGGATACGCGTTGTGGCACAGCGATATTCGGCAGTTTGATGCGCTTCGTCGTCGGCATCTGGTGCCGGAACCGCCGTACGGGCAGGGCCGAGTCGCCGCGGATGCCGGCGCTACTGCGATGACCGATGTGTCCGACGGGTTGATCGCCGACCTCGGCCATGTGGCTGCGGCATCGAATGTCGGCATCGACTTGTCGACGGCCGCGCTGTCCGCCGACCGTGATGCCGTGGCCGGCGCAGCCGCCGTAGTCGGGGGCGAGGTGTGGGAGTGGGTGCTCGGTGGCGGCGAGGACCACGCGCTGGTCGCCGCGTTCCCCGCATCGCCGCCCGGAGGTTGGCGGGCGATCGGCCGGGTGCTCGACGGGCCGCCACGGGTCCTGGTGGATGGCGACACGTGGCGCGGGAATGCGGGATGGCAGTCGTTCTGACGTGTCTCGCCCGCTAGGTTGACTTGTCGTGACCGCACGCCCGCTGCATGAACTCGTCGAAGACGGCTGGGCCCGCGCCCTGGAACCGGTCGGCCCACAGGTCGCTCAGATGGGGGAGTTTCTGCGGGCCGAGATCGCGGCGGGGCACCGCTACCTGCCTGCTGGCCCGAATGTATTGCGCGCCTTCACGTTCCCGTTCGATCAAGTACGGGTGCTCATTGTCGGGCAGGATCCCTATCCGACGCCGGGTCACGCAGTGGGCTTGAGCTTCTCGGTGGCGCCCGATGTACGACCGCTGCCCCGCAGCCTGGACAACATCTTCGCGGAATACGGCAAGGATCTGGGCCATCCTCCGCCGGCCACCGGCGACTTGACACCGTGGGCCGAACGCGGCGTGATGCTGCTGAACAGGGTGCTCACCGTGCGGCCGGGTAATCCGGCCTCGCACAGGGGCAAGGGCTGGGAACCTGTGACCGAATGTGCCATTCGGGCGCTGGTAGCGCGTCAGCAGCCCCTGGTGGCGGTGTTATGGGGCCGTGACGCCTCCACGTTGAAACCGATGCTCGATGGCAGCGACTGCGTGGCGATCGAATCGCCGCATCCCTCGCCACTGTCGGCGACACGCGGCTTTTTCGGCTCCCGGCCGTTCAGCCGCGCCAATGAACTGCTCGAGAAGATGGGCGCCGACCCGGTCGACTGGCGCCTGCCTTAACGGCTCGAGCCGCTTGCCGAGATCGACGTCTTGGCGGCCACTACTCGCACTTCTCCGCCCAAATGTCCGTTTGGGTGAAATTAACCGCGCGAGACCTTGCCGGCCTTGATGCAGGAGGTGCACACGTTGATGCGCTTCTTGTTGCCGCCGGGGTGGGTCACGGTGCGCACGGTCTGGATGTTGGGATCCCACCGACGGCTGGTCCGGCGATGGGAGTGCGACACCGACTTGCCGAAGCCGGGGCCCTTCCCGCAGATCTCGCAGACGGCAGCCATATGCAGAACTCCTCGAATCAGTACTTGGGGGTCTGGGTGCCTGGCCGCGACCGGCCGCGGTTCGACCCGACAACCGGACCAGAATACCGGCCACTGAAGGTATCGCCAAAATCGCATCCACGGGCGCGAACGTTGTGGGGTGCTGTCAGCCAGTGTGGCTAGGCTGGCGCCCACGGCGGCACGACGGGTGGGGAGGTTTTCGATGTCGGCTCGGCGGCTCGACGCCTCCGCCCTGCGGGACTGGGCACACACCGCCGTCGGCGACCTCATTTCGCACACCGACGAGATCAATCGGCTCAATGTCTTCCCGGTTGCCGACGCCGACACCGGGACAAACATGCTGTTCACCATGCGTTCGGCGTGGGCGCAGGCCGACATGCGGTCCGACAGCGACGCCGTGACGCAGGTCGCCGCCGCGCTGGCCACCGGCGCCTTGCACGGCGCTCGAGGCAACTCCGGCGTCATCTTGTCGCAGATCCTGCGCGGCCTGGCCGACGTGGTGTTGTCCGTGGCCGCAGACCGCGGCGGAGTGCTCTCCGACATCGACGGCCCGGTTTTCGCGGCGGCGCTGCGGCACGCGGTCGGGCTGGTCGTCGCATCGATGGGCGAGCCCGTACCCGGCACCATCGTGTCGGTGCTGCAGGAGGCCGCTGGCGCCGCCGAGCATGCCAGCGCCGACGGCGCAGGCATGGCCGACGTCGTCGCCGCGGCCGCCGACGCCGCTGCCGTCGCACTCGACAAGACGACCGGTCAACTCGATGTACTGGCCGAGGCCGGCGTGGTGGATGCCGGCGGCCGTGGCCTGCTGGTACTGCTGGACGCGATGAGCACGACGCTGACAGGCCGTGCGCCGCACCGGCACGAGTACCTGCCGTCGCCGCCACAGGCCGAGGCCACCGCGACCACCATCGCCGCGCCGCAGTTCGAGGTGATGTACCTGCTGAGCGGTTGCGACGCCCACGGGGTCGAGACGCTCCGCGAGCGACTGGACCAGCTGGGCGAATCGGTGGCCATCGCGGCGTCGGCAGATGGCGCAGGCCACTACTCGGTGCACGTCCACGCCGATGATGCGGGCGCAGCCGTGGAGGCGGCCTTGTCGGTCGGCAGGCCGAGCCGGATCCAGATCACCTCGCTGTCGGGCGGCGCCGCTGCGCGGCCTGCGGGCGGGTGGACCCGCGAACGGGCGGTCTTGGCGGTGGTCGACGGTGACGGCGCCGCGGAGTTGTTCGCAGGCGAGGGCGCACACGTGTTGCGGCCCGAAGCCGACGCACCGGTGAGCGCCAAACAACTGCTGCACGCGCTCGTCAACACGGGAGCGGCACAGATAATGGTGCTGCCCAACGGCTACGTCGCCGCCGAGGAACTCGTCGCGGGTTGCACCGCGGCGATCGGCTGGGGCATCGACGTCGTGCCGGTGCCCGCCGGATCCATGGTTCAGGGCCTGGCCGCGCTGGCGGTACACGACGCCGATCGGCAGGCCGTCGATGACGGCTACACCATGGCCCGCGCTGCCGCGGGCGCCAGGCATGGCTCGGTGCGCGTGGCCACCGAGGAGGCGCTGACCTGGGCGGGCACCTGTAAACCCGGCGACGGGTTGGCGATCGCGGGCGACGAGGTGCTGATCGTCGGCAACAACGTCACGGCGGCCGCCGCTGGCCTGATCGACCTTCTCCTAGCCGCGGGGGGTGAGCTCGTGACAGTGCTGACGGGTGCCGGGGTCGACGGCAGTGTCGGTGCGGCGCTGCGGGAGCATGTGCATTCCCAGCACCTCGGCGCCGAGCTGGTGACCTATCACACCGACCACCGCGGGGACGCGTTGCTGATCGGGGTGGAATAGCCGTGGCTGTGCTGACCGACCGGCTCGATTACGTCCTCGGCAAGAAGGCCGCGGGTCCGTTGGAGGAGTACTTCGGCATCCGCACCGTCAACGACCTGCTGCGCCACTACCCGCGCAAGTACAGCGACGGAATGACGGTGCGCGGCGAGGGTGAGGACCTCGAGGAAGGCGAACACGTCACGTTCGTCGACGTCATTGCGAAGGCAGAGGTCAAGTGGACGAACAGGCCGCCGAAGCGTGAGTACCTCGTTGTAACGCTCGCCAACCGACGGCCGAAAGTGACGGCAACCTTCTTCAACGCCAAGTTCCTCAAGAAGGGATTGGTCGAAGGCACTCGCCTCATGCTGTCCGGGGAGGTCGGATACTTCAAGGGCACAATGCAATTGACGCATCCGGCGTTTCTCGTGCTCGAGTCGCCGAGCGGCAGATCGTTCGGCACCAAATCGCTGAAAACAATCGCTGCGACATCGGGGGCAACCGGTGACGAGCTGTTGTCGGTATTCGAGCGGGACTTCTTCCCGATCTATCCCGCCAACAAGAAGGTGCAGAGCTGGGACATCTACGCGTGTGTTCGTCAGGTGCTCGACGTGCTCGACCCGGTCGATGAGCCGCTGCCGAAATCTGTTCTGCAGCAGCGGAGTCTGATAACCGAAGACGAGGCACTACGCGCGATTCACCTCGCGGAGAACACCGCCGAACGCGAGCGCGCACAGGCGCGACTCACGTTTGACGAGGCGGTCGGGCTGCAGTGGGCATTGGTGGGGCGACGTTATGGCGAACTGAGTGAATCCGGTCCCGTCGCCTCATCCGAAAACGACGGACTCCTGACCGCGATGCACAAGCAGCTGCCATTCGAATTGACGGACGGTCAAAGGGAAGTGCTCGGCGTGGTGTCGGCCGAACTGGCGGCAAGCCGGCCGATGAACCGCATGCTGCAGGGTGAGGTCGGCTCGGGCAAGACCATCGTCTCCGTGCTGGCCATGTTGCAGATGGTCGACGCCGGGTATCAATGCGCACTGCTGGCGCCGACCGAAGTCCTTGCTGCCCAACATGCTCGGTCCATCCGAGACGTCCTCGGGCCGTTGGCGATGGCGGGCCAACTGGGCGGCGCCGATCGTGCGACGCGCGTCGCACTGCTGACCGGGTCCATGTCGCCTCAACAGAAGCGTGAGGTGCGCGACGAGGTCGTGAGCGGCGATGCCGGCATCGTCGTCGGCACACACGCGCTGTTGCAGGAGGCGGTGGAGTTCCAACGGCTCGGCATGGTCGTCGTCGACGAACAACACCGGTTCGGTGTCGAGCAGCGAGACCGGCTGCGCGCCAAGGCACCCGACGGACTGACGCCGCACCTGCTGGTGATGACGGCGACGCCGATTCCCCGCACCGTCGCGCTCACCGTCTACGGCGACCTCGAAACGTCGACGCTGCGCGAACTCCCGCGCGGCCGCCAGCCCATCACCACCAACACGATCTTCGTCAAGGAGAAGCCGGCATGGCTGCAGCGGGCCTGGCAGCGCATCATCGAAGAAGTCGGCGCCGGTCGCCAGGCGTATGTCGTGGCGTCACGCATCGACGAGAGTGACACGCCCGCCAAAGACGAGCATGGTCCGCCGGCCACGACGGTGGTGATGCTCTTCGAACAACTACGCCGCGGGCAGCTCTCCGGACTGCGCCTCGGCCTGATGCACGGCCGGTTGCCCAGCGACGAGAAGGACGCGGTGATGGCGGCATTCCGAGCGGGCGAGATCGATGTCCTGGTGTGCACCACCGTCATCGAGGTCGGCGTGGACGTGCCGAACGCGACGGTGATGGTGGTGGTGGATGCCGATCGATTCGGCATCAGCCAGCTGCACCAGCTTCGGGGACGCATCGGCCGCGGCCAGCATCCCAGCCTGTGCCTACTGGCCACCCAGCTACCCGAGGGATCCAAGGCGGGGCAACGCCTGCAGGCCGTCGCAGGCACACTGGACGGATTCAAACTCGCTGACCTCGATCTGCAGGAACGCAAAGAGGGAGATGTGTTGGGGCTCAGCCAATCCGGCCGGCCCATCACATTGCGATTCCTTTCGCTCGCCGAACACCTCGACATCATTGTCGCCGCACGCGAGTTCTGCGAAGAGCTTTATGAGAAGGAGCCGGCACATCCCGGAATGGCCGTCCTGGCAGCGCAGTTCACCGATACGGACCGAGTCGAATATCTGGACAAGGCGTGAGCCGCAACCGGATGCTGTGGCTGGCCCTCACAGTGTTGTTGGCCGTAGTGGTCGCCTTCCAGGTGACGGCGACATCGGGGGAGCGGGCCGAGTTCGTTGCACAGGCCGACATCCCCACCGTCGCACCGGGTGTCGACGTGCTCGCGGGTATCGCAGAGGTGCCGTTCCGGATCCGAAGCTACGACTACCGCAGGGATGCATTCGGCGACAGCTGGACCGACGACAATCCCGCGCCCGGCGGCCACAACGGCTGCGACACCCGCAACGACATCCTCGACCGAGACCTCGCCGACAAGACGTATGTGTCAATCAAGAGGTGCCCCGATGCCGTTGCGACTGGCACGCTGCACGACCCATACACAAACTCCACGGTGGCATTCGTACGTGGCGCCCAGGTCGGTGCGGCGGTGCAGATCGACCACATCGTGCCGCTGGCGTTGGCGTGGGATCTTGGCGCCCGCAACTGGACCGACGACATGCGGCTCCGGTTCGCCAACGATCCGGCGAACCTTCTGGCTGTCGAAGGCCAGGCGAATCAGGACAAGAGCGATCGGGAGCCGGCGACGTGGATGCCGCCGAACACGGCGTTCCGGTGCCAGTACGCGATGCAGTTCATCGCCGTGCTGCGCGGGTACGGTCTGCCGGTCGATGCACCATCAGCGCCGGTGCTGCGCGACGCGGCCGCGACCTGCCCGACCGCTTGATCCGCCTACGGCACCTTCGGCTTTATCTCCTCGATCACCCACTGTGTAGTCGAGGTAGGCGTTGACGTCCTTCAATGCGGACCCGTCAGCTCCACGTGCGAGTTCGGTACGACGAAGTGTTCCGGTATCGGAATCATGTCGTAACCGAGCTCCTCGGCGCGCCTGGCGATGTCGGCCTGATCCGGGCCCGTTAAGTCGTTTTCGAACGGCTGCGTCAATGCCTTCACCTGGACGGTGTTCGGTATGGTAAAGCCAAACTTCATGGGGCACCGTGCTTTCCGATCACCGGCACGGTGCCGGTGGGAACCAGCCGGCCGGCCTTCTTGTGAGGGACATGTCCGGTTTCGACCAGCCAGCGGATGGTATCGCCGAACGTCTCATCGCCGGAGCGGAAGCACAAACCCGACCTCGTGAGGAAGCGGCTCGAATCCGCGGGCGACCACTGGGTGTTGATGGTCATGGACTCGGCGGAGATCTGAGTCTCAAACGGCACCAGCTTCTTGACTCGATCCGCTGTCGCGCCCATGAAACGCATCAGTAATGGCGGTACCCGTGGGCTGAAGATGCGCCTGCCGAGGAGCGCTTCCAGGCGCCGGCCTAGTTCGTTCCAAGGATAGAAGTGACCGCCGATGATGTAGCGCGCACTCTCGAACTCACGGTCAGCCGGATGCTCCAACAACCAGACATGTGCCTGGGCGAGGTCGCGCACGTCGACGCACTGGAAGCCAGTCGTGCTGCGGGGCAACATATGCCCGACAAGCGACGCCAGTCCGCGGTTCGCTGCGCTCAGCTTGGGATCGTCCGGACCGATGACGGCAGCCGGATAGGTGACCTGCACCGCAACTTCTACTGCTGTAGCCCGCGAACGTATGCTTCGCTGTCGCGCTTTGAACGCGAGTACGCGTCGGAAAGGTCGGCGAGCGGTGTCTACTCGTCGACACGTGAGGCCCCTGGGTGAAACAGCGCGATGACGCTGGACACGTACGGCAGGTCGCCGATGCCGAGCGCGCTTGCTGCGCCGAGCACCGCCTTGGTCGCGCAGACGTGGGTGTCATACATCTCCCGCGCCCTCCGCGGGTCGAGTGAGACCGCCGCGGCGGCGTGGAAGACGGCGTCGCACCCGGCCATCGCCTGCTCGAGGGCAGTCTGGTCACGGATGTCGACGGTGACGAAGCGCTCGATGTGCCGTCCGCGACCTTCGAACCAGCTGCGCGCCGCTTTCTGATCGCGGACCAGAAGCCGAGTCTCGTGGCCTGCCGCAAGCAGTGCCAGCGCGGTGTGAGCGCCGACGAAACCCGTCGCGCCGGTGCAGAAGACCTTCATCTGCGCCCGATCCGCGCTCGGCTCCGAGCCATCTCGCCACCGCCCTCCCCCTGCGTCAATCCCGTCGAGGGGTCCTCGCCAGCAATCGTGTGGGCACACTGGCGCGCTGAATAGAGGCTGAATAGAGTAGGTGCGTACCCGTATTTCGGCGTGGCGGAAGCCGGTTAAGTGCCTGTGTAGGTGTCGGGGTCCGGCCGGAATCGGGTGCCGTCGTCGAGCCCGTTGAGTGTGGCCATCTCGTCGTGAGTCAGCTCGAAGTCGAAAACCTTGATGTTCGACTTGATCCGCTCCGGGTTCGCGGAGCGGGGAATGACGACGTTGCCGAGCTGAATGCTCCACCGGATCAGCACCTGCGCGGGCGTCTTGTCGTGCGCCTGTGCCATCGCGGCGATGGTCGGGTTGTCCAGCAGCCTGCCCACGCCCAGCGGGCCGTAAGCCTCGGTGACGATGCCGTAGTCGGCGTTCAGCGCGCGCAACTCCGCCTGATTCAGCAGGGGGTGCAGCTCGATCTGGTTGATCGCGGGCGTGAAGAACGACAGCTCGACGATGTTCGACAGGTGTTCGGCGTGAAAATTGGCCACGCCGATGGACCGGGTGTCGCCGTCCTCCTTGCGCTTCATCAGGCCGCCCCAGCTGTCGACGTACTTTCCCTGTTCGCCTGCGGGCCAGTGGATCAGGTAGAGGTCGACGTAGTCCAGGCCGAGCCGCTCCAGGCTCGCCCGCAGGGCGTCCTGCGAGGACTGGTAGCCCAAATCAGGGGTGGCCAGCTTTGTCGTCACGAACAGCTCGTCGCGGGGCACACCCGACGCGGCGATCGCCCGGCCGACCGCCTCCTCGTTGCCGTAGGCGGCTGCGGTGTCGATCAATCGGTAGCCGGTTTCCAGTGCGGACGAAACGGCCTGCTCGGTCTCGGAGTCCGACAGCTCACCAACGCCGAGGCCGATCACCGGGATCGTGTTCTCGTCGTTGAGAGTGACGGTGGGAATCGCAGCCGCCTGCCCGTCCGATTGGGTCATGGCACCTATCCTGTGAAGTTGAATGTTCGTGGGTCGGGACCCAGTCGTGTTCCGTCGCCGAGCGAAGAGACGGACGCCATGTCCTGCTCAGTCAGCTCGAAATCGAACACGTCGAAATTACTCACAATTCGCTCGGGGGTCACCGACTTCGGGATGACGATATTACGGAGTTGGATATGCCACCTAATCAGTACCTGCGCAGGCGTTTTTCCGTGGGCATCCGCGACGGCGGTAACCGTCGGGTTACTCAGCAGTGATCCCTGCCCCAGCGGACTCCACGCCTCGGTCGCGATGCCCAGCTGAGCATGCACTTCCCGCAATTCTTGCTGCTGAAGTAGCGGATGCAACTCGATCTGGTTGACCGCAGGAACAATGCCGGTGCTGTCCACCAGGATTCGCAGGTGTTCCGGTTCGAAATTGCTGACACCGATCGACCGGATGCGGCCCCGGTCGCGTAGGTGTGCGAACGCCTTGAATGTGTCGACGAACAAGTTCTTCGCCGGCATAGGCCAATGAATGAGGTAGAGGTCAAGGTAATCAGCCGATCCAGAAAAGCCGAGGTGCTTCATGCTGGTGTCGAACGCCGCGAGTGTGCTGTCGTAACCCTGGCCGGCATTGCGCAACTTGGTGGTGACGAAGACGTCCTCGCGCGCCAGACCGGACGCCGTGACGGCCTTACCTACCTCGCGCTCATTGAAGTACCCTGCGGCCGTGTCGACGTGTCGATAGCCGGCTTCCAGCGCCGTCGCAACCGCGCGCTCGGTGTCTACTGGAGGCGTCTGCCAAACGCCAAGTCCGACCTGAGGCATGGAATTACCGTCGTTGAGGGTGACCAAAGGAGCAGCCATGACTCAAAGTCTGCCAGGCCATGCGTCATCGGTCGGACCGCCGCAGGCCGCCAAGGCTCCCGTTGTCAACGCCCTCGCCGGTGCGACGCTGCGGGCGCTTCCGCGGATACCGAACCCCGTCAAACGCCTCCTGCTGGGCGGTCATTCGATCTCGATCGACGGGAACACACTGGACACGACGCTACAGTTGATGCTCGCCGCACAGACGGCCGTTGGTCTCAACGCCCTCGTTGCCAGTCCCGATGTCGGCGCCTCCCGGATTCAGTTGAGAATCCTCGCGGCCAGCTTCAAAAAGGACATCCCCGTCGCCGCGGTGACCAATCTCTCGATCCCCGGCCCGGAGAGTTCGATCCGAGCGAGGCACTACCGGCCGATTGATGCCCAGGGCCAACCGCTGCTGGTCTTCTATCACGGCGGCGGTCAGGTCATCGGCGACCTCGAAACCCATGACGACCTCTGCCGCCAGATCTGCCGTGAGGGCGGCTTGCATGTGTTGTCTGTCGACTACCGGCTCGCCCCCGAGCACAAGGCGCCCGCCGGAGCTGACGACGCGTATGCCGCGTTTCGGTGGGCGATTGAACATGCGGGTGAGCTGGGCGCCGACCCCGGCCGGGTGGCCGTCGGCGGCGACAGCGCAGGAGGCAACCTCGCCGCGGTGGTATCGCAGCGTGCGCGCAACGAGGGCGCACGGCTGCCCGCGTTGCAGCTGCTTTTCTACCCGGTCACCAACTACAGCGGCGAGACGCGGTCACAGACGTTGTTCGCCAAGGGGTTCTTCCTGACCAAGCAGGATCTCGACTGGTGTCGAGACTGGTTCCTGACCGGCGGGCCTGTCGATGGTCTGGACCCGCGAGTGTCGCCCCTGCTCGCCGACGATTTGTCAGGGTTGCCTCCGACGCTGCTGCTGACCGCCGGCTTCGACCCGCTGCGCGACGAGGGCAGGCAGTACGCGGACGCGCTGCGCAAGGCCGGCGTGACCGTCGACTACCGCGAGTTCGGGTCGCTGGTGCACGGGTTCGCCAACTTCTTCCCGCTGGGAGGGGGCAGCGCGTCCGCCGTGGCGGAAACGATCTCTGCGGTGCGCGCCCATCTCGCCCGCGCTTGAGGAGCCGTCGTTGAGCCGCCGGTACTCTTGACCCGTGGCGACCAAACCCAAAAAGCAAGCCAGCTACGACCTGAAGGCGGCCGACCGCAAGCGCAACCTGGCGATCCAGATCGGGTTGACCTCGATCGTGGTGATCTTCGCCGTCGTGCTGGTGGGTTACATCGTGTTGTCCAATGACAAGAAACCGCAGTCAGGCGAGGCCAAATCGGTCCGGGTCGCGTCCAGCAACGTCATCAAGAAGGAAGGCAGTTCCGACCCCAAGGTCGTGCTGTCGCTCTACGAGGACTTTCTGTGCCCGCACTGCGGCCAGTTCGAGCAACAGTTCGGGCCGACGGTGAACAAGCTCATCGACACCGGTGCCGTGGCCGCCGACTACTACATGGTCGGCATCCTCGACCGGCCACAGAACCAGAACTACTCGTCGCGCGCGGGCGGCGCCGCCTACTGCGTCGCCGACGAATCCACCGACGCGTTCCGGCGCTTCCACGCCGCGCTTTTCGCGCAGCAGCCCGACGAGACCGCGACGGCGTTTCCCGACAACGCACGGCTAGTCGAGGTCGCGCGCCAGGCGGGCGCCGGGGGCGGCGTCCCGGATTGCATCGACAAGGGCCGATACACCGAGATGGTGCAGGGGCTGGCCGCGGCCACCGGCATTCAGGCGACGCCGACCATCAAGATCAACGGGCAGGAGTACTCACCCACCACGCCCGACGCGTTGGTCGCCAAGATCAAGGAAACCGTCGGTAACGTCCCGGGGCTCGACGGCGCCGCACCACCGGCACCGGCACCGACACCGGCTGCCGCGCCTCAGACACCGACGCCATGACCGTGGCCGCGCCCAGCGACGTCCAGCCAAGCGAACCCACGGTGGACCCGTCGAACGGGGTGCGGGTGCGGACGGCCAGCGCGGTATGGATCCTGATCGCCGGCGTCGTCGGGCTCGCCGCTGCGCTCACACTGACGATCGAAAAGATCGAAATTCTGATCAACCCCGACTACGTACCGTCCTGCAGCATCAATCCGGTGCTGTCATGCGGTTCGGTCATGGTGACCCCGCAGGCGTCGGCGTTCGGCTTCCCCAACCCGTTGATCGGCATCGTCTCGTTCACCATCGTGGCGGTGACCGGTGTGCTCGCGCTCGCCAAGATCAGGTTGCCGCGGTGGTACTGGGCGGGTCTGGCAACCGGCACCGCGCTCGGCGTGGTGTTCATCCACTGGCTGATCTTCCAGAGCCTGTACCGCATCGGAGCGCTGTGCCCGTACTGCATGGCGGTGTGGGCGGTCACGATCCCGCTGTTCGTGGTGGTGGCGTCGGTGGCGCTGCAGCCGTTGCGGTCGAACGTGGTAGCGCGGGTGCTCTACACGTGGCGGTGGTCGCTGGTGGCGCTGTGGTTCACCGCGCTGATCCTGATGATCCTCGTGCGCTTCTGGAACTACTGGTCCACCCTCATCTAGACACCACAGCGTCATCGGGGATTAAGGTCAGCGGGTGATTTCGAAGGTTTTGGTCGCCAACCGCGGGGAGATCGCGATCCGCGCGTTCCGGGCCGCCTATGAGATGGGCATCGCGACGGTCGCGGTCTATCCGTATGAGGATCGAAACTCCCTGCACCGGCTCAAGGCCGACGAGTCTTATCAGATCGGTGAGAAGGGCCACCCAGTCCGGGCGTATCTTTCGGTCGACGAAATCATTCGCGTCGCCCAGCAAGCCGGTGCCGACGCCATCTATCCGGGTTACGGCTTCCTGTCGGAGAACCCCGACCTGGCTGCGGCGTGTGCCGCGGCGGGCATCGCGTTCGTGGGTCCGGGCGCGGAGATCCTCGAGCTGGCGGGCAATAAGTCGCGGGCGATCGCGGCGGCCCGGGCTGCCGGGTTGCCGGTGCTGAATTCGTCGGCGCCGTCGTCGTCGGCCGATGAATTGATGGCGGCGGCAGCGACGATGGAGTTTCCGTTGTTCGTCAAGGCGGTGTCCGGCGGCGGCGGGCGCGGCATGCGGCGCGTCACCGATGCCGCCGCGTTGCCCGAGGCGATCGAGGCCGCGTCGCGTGAGGCAGAGTCGGCGTTCGGTGACCCGACGCTGTACCTCGAGCAGGCGGTGATCAACCCGCGCCACATCGAGGTGCAGATCCTGGCCGATACTCACGGCAACGTGATGCACCTATTCGAACGCGACTGCAGCGTGCAGCGTCGGCATCAGAAGGTCATCGAAATGGCCCCAGCGCCGAACCTGCCTGAGGAACTGCGGGCGGAGATCTGCGCCGATGCGGTGGCGTTCGCCCGCCAGATCGGCTACTCGTTTGCGGGCACGGTCGAATTCCTGCTCGACGAGCGCGGCCATTACGTGTTCATCGAGATGAATCCCCGTATCCAGGTCGAGCACACCGTCACCGAGGAGATCACCGACGTCGACCTGGTCGCCAGCCAGTTGCGCATCGCCGACGGTGAGACGCTGGAACAACTTGGGCTGAGCCAGGACACCTTGACGGCGCGCGGAGCCGCGTTGCAGTGCCGGATCACCACAGAGGACCCGGCCAACGGCTTCCGCCCCGACACCGGCCGCATCACCGGCTACCGATCGCCTGGCGGTGCGGGCATCCGGCTGGACGGCGGTTCGCATCTGGGCGCCGAGATCAGCGCCCACTTCGACTCGATGCTGGTCAAGCTGACGTGCCGCGGGCGCGACTTCTCCGCGGCGATCGCGCGGGCCCGTCGCGCACTGGCCGAGTTCCGGATCCGCGGGGTGTCGACGAACATCCCGTTCCTGATGGCCGTGGTCAACGACCCGGACTTCCGCGCCGGACGGGTCAACACGTCATTCATCGACCAGCGTCCGTACCTGCTGACCGCGCGGACCCCGGCCGACCGCGGCACCAAGATCCTCGACTACCTCGCCGATGTCACCGTCAACCATCCGCACGGACCGCGTCCGTCAACGGTGTACCCGCAGGACAAGCTGCCGCATATCGACCTGGACGCAATGCCACCACGCGGGTCCAAGAACCTGCTGACCGAGGTGGGACCGGAGGGATTCGCCCGTTGGTTGCGGGAGTCGAAGTCGGTCGGTGTCACCGACACCACGTTCCGTGATGCGCATCAATCGTTGCTGGCCACCCGCCTTCGCACCACGGGTTTGTTGACGGTCGCGCCGTACGTCGCGCGAATGACGCCGCAGCTGTTGTCGATCGAGTGCTGGGGTGGCGCGACTTATGATGTCGCGCTTCGGTTCTTGAAGGAAGATCCGTGGGAGCGGCTCGCGGCGCTGCGCGAGGCGGTACCCAACATCTGCCTGCAGATGCTGCTGCGCGGCCGTAACACCGTCGGCTACACGCCGTACCCCGAAACGGTCACCTACGCGTTCGTACAAGAGGCGACGGCGACCGGAATCGACATCTACCGCATCTTCGACGCGCTGAACAACGTCGACTCGATGCGGCCCGCGATCGATGCCGTGCGGGAAACCGACACGGCGGTGGCCGAAGTCGCGATGAGCTATACCGGTGATTTGTCGGATCCGAACGAGAACCTCTACACGCTGGACTATTACCTGAAGCTGGCCGAGCAGATCGTCGATGCGGGCGCGCACGTGTTGGCCATCAAGGATATGGCGGGGCTGCTGCGCCCGCAGGCCGCTGCGCAGTTGATCAGCGCGCTGCGGTCTCGGTTCGATCTGCCGGTGCATGTGCACACCCACGACACCCCGGGCGGGCAGTTGGCCACCTATCTGGCGGCGTGGCAGGCCGGCGCCAACGCCGTCGACGGTGCCTCGGCGCCGTTGGCGGGCACCACCAGCCAGCCCGCGTTGTCCTCGATCGTGGCCGCTGCGGCGCACACCGAGTACGACACCGGGCTGTCGTTGTCGGCGGTGTGTGATCTGGAGCCGTATTGGGAGGCGCTGCGAAAGGTGTACGCGCCCTTTGAATCCGGAATTCCCGGGCCGACGGGACGGGTGTACCACCACGAAATCCCCGGCGGCCAGTTGTCGAATCTGCGTCAGCAGGCGATCGCGCTGGGGTTGGGGGACCGGTTCGAACAGGTCGAGGAAGCCTATGCCGGCGCCGACCGGGTGCTGGGCCGGCTGGTGAAGGTGACGCCGTCGAGCAAGGTGGTCGGTGATCTCGCACTGGCCTTGGTCGGGGCGGATATCAGCGCCGACGAATTCGCTGCTGATCCCGCAAAGTTCGACATTCCTGATTCGGTGATCGGCTTCTTGCGCGGTGAACTCGGTGACCCGCCGGGCGGCTGGCCCGAACCGTTGCGCACCAAGGCGCTCGC
>Ga0207693_10000257_pt1 | contig 48954 bp, 38 predicted proteins | sample LARL81metaG_FD_184347 | JGI IMG/M metagenome (GOLD analysis project Ga0207693, IMG submission 184347) | Corn, switchgrass and miscanthus rhizosphere microbial communities from Kellogg Biological Station, Michigan, USA - LAR L8-1 metaG... | ecosystem: Host-associated > Plants > Roots >... | reverse complement strand
TCTTCCTGGCCAAAGGTTTCCTCTGAAGAGGGGAGATACCGCGAAGGTAACCTGCCCCTCAACCCAAGTCAATGATCCTGAAGGGAAGTAACACGTTACTAGTGGTCAGCAACCGTTGCGTGGGGACCAGAACCACGTGGGGACAGCTGTCTAAGTGCTTCCGGATCGCGCAAGTCGACTCACATTGACGTCATCCTGAAACTTGGCGTAGCCGAGTTGAGGGACCGTGCAAGAGATTCTAGCGTTGATGTAGTAGACAGGGAATACTGCTGCCACGTGGCGCCAGAATGCGTACTCGCACTCTTGCGGCCGCTTTCAAGAATTGCCGTCAACAAGATAATTCTGACAGCTGAAAGCTAAAGGCTGAGAGCTGCTTTTTCAGAACGGGTTGATCTTGCTCAGCCCCTTCTTCTTCTTTTTCTTGCTGCTCGAAATCTCCTGGTCGCTCGCCGGCGTATCATCCGCCTTCGTGGCAACGCTCGAAGACTGGCCTTGAATCTCATTCACCTGAGTCGGCGGTGGTAGGGAAGTATCAGTTCCGGAATCGGCTGGTTTCAATTCGTTCGGATCGGCCGGAGCAGTCGGCTTCAACTCATTCGGATCCGGAGCCGGCGGTCCAGCATTCGACGGATTGGACAATGGCGACCCGGGAGGTGCCAATGGGTTCGCAATCGGCGGCACGCTATCCGAGGCAGGCTGATTGGGATTGATCACGGTAACACCCAAAGCCTTCTCCCCGGAGCTGGAATCGGCAAATTCTTTCTGGACTACGGTGCTCGGAGCGACTACTTCCGTATCCACGAGCGTGGGATTGCCTACTTTTGGCGCTCGCGAAACATCCGGTCCCTTCCGAATCAAATCCCGCATTTGCCCGAACATCGTTCTTTCGCCGCGACTCGCAATTTCTGCCTTATTCTGTGCGACTGCGGCCTTGGTCGGCCGCGGAATTGGCTGGTGCAGCGCGGCAAGACGCTTCTTCGCATCCTCCGAGCGATCCATCAACGGATAGCGCGTCAGGATCTTCGCATACTGGTCCGAAGCATGTTTGCTCAACTGCTCGATCAGTTTTGCTTTCATGGCTTCAGTCGTACACCCACGCGGCAGGCCATGCGCATCGCAAGTGGGCGTATTACGCAAACGCAGGATCTGTCCTTCATAGTTCTGACCGAGCAAATAGAGTGCTTCGTCCGCGCGGCTGTACAGCGGATACTTCTCAATCAGCGATTGCAAGCGCGCGATCGACGCCGGATACGACTCGCGCAGGTAGTAAAACCTTCCTACGCCAAATTCCCGGTCCGCTAACACCTCCTGCACTTCCAACAGCTTCTCCTTGGCTTCAGGCACAAGCTTGCTGTCCGGAAATTGCAGTATCAGGTTGCGGTATTCATCCTCTGCCCTCTTGGCATGTGTAGGATCGCGATCCGCCTTTTCCATCTGCTGGTAGTGGATATTAGCGATCTTCAACTGCGCTTCCGCCGCGTCCGCCATGTTGGGGAAGAAGACTTTGAAGTCGCCGTAACACTGCTCGGCCTGTGACAGCGCCGCTGTTCCACCTTCGGCGTACCAGGAGTCGCACTCTGCCAGCTTGCCGCGTGCAATGAATTCCGAATCGGGATAGGTATTGATCAAGGTCTGCAGCGTGAGGCGCGCGACGTCGAACTTGTTGTGATGCATCGCGTCCATGGCCTTGTCGAACAGCACCTTGTCAGGCTGTTTCGAACCTACTCCAGCCAGTGGATTGACGGCTTTCTTATTGGTGCAGGCCGCCGTTAACACCAGCAGTGTGCCCAGCACAGCAATCAATGTGAATCGACGGAACATAAAACCTCAGGAATTGTCTGAATTCCGAATGCCGATTGCCGAATTTACCGTATGCAGTTTTGTGCTCGGCAATCGCAATCCGGCAATCGAAAATAGTAATTAGACTTTCTGCAGCGCAGCCTCGGTCGCCACCCTGAGCAGCGCCTCCGCATTCTTCTTTGGATCACCGTTCCCGAATACGGCGTTGCCCGCCACTAGAATTTCAGCCCCGGCGCGAACCACATCGGCAATGGTATCGAGAGCGACGCCCCCATCTACTTCGATGCGATAGTTCAACCCGCGTTGGCTCCGAATTTCGGCCAACTGCCGCATTTTGTGCATCGTAGACGGAATAAACTTCTGTGCCCCGAACCCGGGATTCACCGACATCACCAGCACATAGTCAACCAGATCAAGCACTTCGGAAAGCGTCTCCACCGGCGTGGCCGGATTGATCACAACCCCCGCCAAACAGTCGTGGCTCTTGATCAAGTGCAACGTACGGTCAAGGTGTCGGCATGCCTCTTGGTGCACCGAGATCCAGTTCACGCCTGCATCTGCGAACACAGGGATGAATTCATCAGGGTTCTCGATCATCAGGTGACAGTCGAGCGGCAGTTCCGTCACCTTGCGCAGCGATTTTACGACCGGCGGCCCAATCGTCAGATTGGGCACAAAATGCCCATCCATGATGTCCACATGGATGACGTGCGCTCCGCCCTGGCACGCCGCACGCACCTGTTCACCCAACCGGGCGAAGTCCGCGGACAGAATTGACGGTGCCAGTTCGATCAAACCCGGGCCTCAGAACCTGAAAAACCGTCGTTGGCCGTTCGTCTTTCGTCGTCGGCTCGGCAGAAAAGCCCCAAACGACTATCGACTAACGAGCAAAGACTGGCGTTGTGGAAATTCTAACACGCATGGACGCGCCTTTCTCTGCGTTCTCTGCGAGCCCTCCGCGTTCTCGGCGGTTCTGGATTTTCGTTGGTTCTTCGAACAAAAAACTTCGTCCGCCATCCTCGTGTTACCCTCGACCGGCGTGTCCTTCCCGCCACAAATCGGGCCAGCGGCTTACTCCGTTACAGCAGTTTTTCTCTGGGGAGCCTCCGATTTCTCAGGAGGATTCGGTGCCCGCCGCGCGAACACCTTTGTACTTACCGCCTTTTCCCATCTCTGCGCTTTCGTCCTGATGCTGGCCATCGCTCTCTTTGATAGTGGCCCATTTCCGAATCGTGCCAGCATCTTGTGGGCAATGACGGCTGGCGCCATCGGCGGATTCTCCATTGCCATCTTTTATCGTGCTTTGGCCTCAGGCCAAATGGGCCTCGCAGCCCCGGTTGGCGCACTACTCGGAGCCGCGATTCCCACGCTGGTGGATATCGCCCTGGAGGGAGCGCCCAGTCGTTGGTCCATTCTCGGTTTCGCCTTTGCGATTCTGGCGCTCTGGTTGATCACTCGGCCCGACCCCTCGGGAAACAACGATGCGTCCGGCCGTCCTAAAGGCGTGGCCGCTGCTGCACTGTCGGGCGTGGGATTTGCAGGATTCTACCTCTGCATCCATCAAGCTACGGGGTCTCCAACCTGGGTCGCGGCGATCTCCCGTATCGGATCGTTTGCCGCAACCATGATCGCGATTTTGGTCACACGGGCACCGCTAAAACTGGACCGCACTCCCGCGATTCTGGGCGCTTTCGCCGGCTCACTCGACATCATTGCCTGTGCATTGTTCATTTTTGCCAGCGAGCACGGCCGCCTGGACGAAGCCGTCGTCATCACCTCGCTCTATCCGGCCGTAACAGTTCTCCTCGCGCGCATCGTTCTGAAAGAACACTTCAGCCGCTGGAAGTTTATAGGCTTACTGGCAGCGCTCGTAGCGGTACCACTGATCGCAGCGGGTTGATAGTTTGTATTCTCTATTCGCGAATAGAGAATGGCAACAATGTTACTGATTTAAATTACTGATAATAAATGGTAGTCTCTATTCTAGAATAGAGAATACATGGATCTTAAGCCTCAAGACGTAGTGCTGCTTCTCAGCCTGCTAACCATCAATTCGGATAAGCGGAGCTTTTCAGGACTAGCGAAGCCCTTATTCATGAGTACGTCCCATGCATTTGAATCAGCGAAGAGAGCTGAGGGTGCTCGGCTGCTGACCATTTCGACAGCGCCACCGTCTCCTCCGAAAGGTCGCGGAGTGTTATTCCAGCCCAATCGCAGCAACCTTAAAGAATTCCTGATTCATGGGGTGAAATACGCATTTCCAGCGGAACGCAGCGGCGTCACGCGAGGAGTCCCAACCGCTGAAGGAGCACCTCCGTTGTTCGAACAATTTTCTGAGGACTCGATGCTGCCTCCGGTCTGGCCGTCTCCGGAGGGGCCGGTGCGCGGGACTGGATTTTCGCCCTTGTACGAAAATGTCCCGAAAGTTGCGATGATAAACCCGTCATTGTACGAACTGCTCGCGCTGCTGGACGCGATCCGGGATGGACGCGCTCGCGAGCGGGAGTTCGCCATCCGCGAGTTGAGTGCACGAATTGATTCCAAGTGAGCCCTCCGCCAGCCAATCCGAATCTCGCCCGACTCAACATCGCAGCGCAGCGATTGGCTCCCTTGCTCACCGATATCGCTTTCGTTGGCGGTTGCGTCACCGCCCTGCTGATCACCGATCCAGCCGCAGCGCCCGGGCGCACTACGCTCGACGTGGACGCGATTATTCAGATCGCTTCTTACGCTGAGTTCACCGAACTGGAACATCGCCTTTTCGATCTTGGCTTCCATCGCCGGGACGCGGCACCGATTTGCCGATGGTTTGCCGACGACTTAATTCTCGACTTGATGCCCACTGACGCCTCTATCCTGGGTTTCACGAATCGTTGGTACAAACCTGCGCTTGAACATGCGAAGCCCGTTCGACTGGGAGAACATGAGATTCGCGTAACAGCCGCCCCGTACTTTCTCAGCACCAAGCTCGAAGCTTTTCATGGGCGCGGGAAACAGGACTTTCAGATGAGTCACGATTTGGAGGACATCATCACCATAGTTGATGGTCGTCCGGAACTCGTTAAAGAAATCGCTGCATCGCCAAAGGACTTGCGGGAATATCTTGGTGCGGAGTTTCGATCCCTTCTCGCAACTCCAGCATTCCGCGACGGCCCTGCCTGGTCATTTGCTCCCTGACCCAGCCAGTCAACAGCGAATAACTATTGTCCTTAGCCGAATTCAGCAGATAATCGATCTCACCTAAGCCAAGATGCCCCTAGTCGAAATCTGCAACCTGACCAAAGTCTTCTCCGCCCACGTCCGGGCTGTCGACGATGTTTCCCTCGACATCCAGGCCGGTGAAACGCTTGGCTTGGTAGGAGAATCCGGCTCGGGTAAGAGCACGCTTGGTCGTCTGATTCTTAGGCTCATAGAGCCCACCGCCGGCAGTGTCCACTTCCAGGGACGCGATCTTCTCGCCGCATCTTCCGGTGAAATGCGTCGGCTCCGGCGCGACCTGCAGATCATCTTTCAGGATCCGTTTGCGTCGCTGGACCCGCGCTTCCGGGTAGAAGACGTCATCGCCGAGCCATTGATCATCCACGGCGAGAATGGCTCAAAACGCGACCTGCGCCAGCGTGTTTCCGAACTCCTGCGTGCCGTCGGTCTCGACGAGTCTGCCCGGCTTCGCTACCCGCACGAGTTCTCCGGTGGACAGCGCCAGCGCATCGGCATCGCTCGCGCACTCGCCCTGCGGCCGAAATTCATCGTTTGCGACGAACCGGTTTCCGCACTCGACGTCAGCGTCGGAGCTCAAATCATCAATCTGCTCGCCCAACTCCAGCGTGATTTCGGCTTGACCTATCTTTTTATCTCGCACTCTATGCCGGTCGTGCGCTATCTCGCGACCCGCATCGCGGTTATGTATAAAGGAAAAATCGTAGAACTGGGCGCAACTGAGCTGATCACCACCAATCCAATCCATCCCTACACCCGGAATCTGCTCGAAGCCACACCGGAACTGCTGATCAACCAGCCATCCTAGCGCCGGCTCCGCAGCGCGTCAGACCACACGAAAACCACCCACGTTTCTGCAAGTCCTGCAACCAATTGGCTCCGTCGTCACTCCTATGTCTAGATTCTGGAAAGCAACTTCGTGTCAACCATCAACTCGACTCCTCTCGCCCTTGCAACTCCTGAAACCTCGGTCCCAGTCCGCGCTGTCGCCGAACTTACAATTAGCTTCGCCGCGATCCTGGTCGTCCTCTGGCTTCCTACGCGGGAACAACTCGTCTTCGGGCCGATCGCCTTGCTCGCTCCTTTGGCTCTCGTACTTCTGCAAAGACCTACACTGGCCGAACTTGGCCTCGACTGGCGAGGGTTCGTCCGCTCCCTTTGGATTCTCCCGGCTTCGATAGCCATCGCGATTGTCGGAGTGTTTTTGGCTCGCGCTGCAGGTACATTCCACGATCTCTACAAAGGCGATTTCTCTCACGTCGGCGGCTACGTCCTCTGGACCATCTACCAGCAGTTCCTCCTGCAGGTCTTCTTTATGCCGCGTCTGCGACGAGTCTTCAACGCCGACGCCGCCATCGCGTTTGCTGCCGTCCTATTCGCAATCGCACACCTGCCCAATGTCATTCTCAGCGTTGCGACTCTAGTGTGGGGAGCGGTCTCTTGCCTTCTGTTCCGCCGGTACCGCAGCCTGTTTATGCTTGGGATCGCGCAAGGTCTGCTTGGGCTGACCTTCGCCGTATGTGTCCCCGATGTTTTTCTTCACCATATGCGCGTCGGGCTCGGTTATTGGCAATACCATCCGCCAGTCACGGGCCACCAGGCCGCATATCAGGGTACTCCTGGGAAGTGAATCGCAGATTGTGAGGCCATGAAAGTGCAGGACTACGGGGTGCATCACGCTCATCGATCACTCAAAACCACAGATACCAAAGCCAATCCACAAAAGTATGTGTGATGGCTGACGCCGGCACTCTCCTCTGCTCTCTCCAAGCGCGGCCATAGAAAATTCCCGCGATCGTAGCGAGCAAAACATATCTCCAGTTGAAATGTGCCGACCTCTTATTGAAATGCGACAAGCCAAACAACACAGACGCAATCACCAAGGCCGCGTGCCTCCCAAGGCGTCGCTCTAAGAAATTCTGAACCCACGCCCGAAAAAACAATTCCTCCAGCACGGCGACAAACACAAAAATCCCGATCCAACTGACGAGCGCTCTGCCGACCGCAGGCACATTCCGATGGGGATGAACAAAACCGATCGCCCACCCGATACCAATCACAAAGGGCGCGAAGAATGCCAGTTCTCGCAGTCCAGTCTTCCAGTCACTCCAACGAAAATGAAAATCAAACCCGGTCCCAGTCAGTCTTCTGATCTCCAGAAACCCATACAAACCTGCATCGACCAGCACCAAATTCCCCAATCCTCTCAGTCCCTGTGGCCACGCCGCATCAAACCATCTGAGGTCCACAACAATTCCCAACGTCAGCAGAATGAGCGCATCCCGCCAATTGCCACGCTGTTCCGGATCCACTCTCGCGGCCTGACCCAGTAGCCCCGCAATTAAAATCGGCAGGCAGCAGTAAACCGCCAGCCATTCCCATCGAAACATCTGGTTCCACGCGGCAAGCGCAGCATATAGAATCCCGAGAAGGCCCGGGAGCAGCATGCGCAACATGCCGGGAAGTCGCTGAATCCCGCGCGCGACCGGTTCTGCCCACAATGCGAACGCAAACGCCGGCATGAATTCCAGCACAGTGATCGCGATAACATCCGGTCTCACATTCGACATAGGCTCATCTTAACGTCCATCAACGATGAAATTAGCAACGACCCACGTGCCGGGAATTCGTACACTCTTTCCCAAAGCATTCCAGTAGTAGCTCAATTTGAATTCGAATGACTTTCGCGTGGCGTCATCCCGAGCGGAGACGTACTTCAGGCGTAGCGACGGATCTCCCGCCAATCGACTGCATCTCAAAGGAGATCCCTCGGCCCGCTGATGAAAGCGCGGGCCTTCAGAATGACGCCGCACCAAAAACCAAATTGAGCCACTACCAACTTTCCGTAATGCTTGTCTCTTGTCTCCGTGCCGACTAGAATGCCTTCGAATCTAAGCGAGGAGGCCCTGATGGCCACAGCTCCGACCTCTCCCGTTGCACCTTCTCCTACTCCAGAAACTGCTCCCCTGTCTCAAGGTGCACGCATCATCAACACATTTATCGCGCCATCAAAAACCTTCACCGACCTTCGTCGCAGCGCTGCCTGGTGGGCGCCGTTTCTGCTGATGACGGTTGTTTCCGTGATCTTCGTCTACACCGCGGGCCAAAAGATTGGTTTCCGGAAGATCATGGAGAACCAGATGCAGACACAACCCAAGGCGCAGGCCCGTCTGGAGGCGTTGCCGGCGGATCAGCGGGAGAAACAGATGGAGGGAGGTGCCAAGTTTACCGCGATATTTTCCTACTGCTTCCCCATTCTTACCCTCATCATCTGGTTGATTATTGCGACGGCACTGTTCGCCACATTCAAGGTCGCAGCGGGGGCTGATGTATCTTTCGGGGTTTCGTTCGCGATCGTGATATACGCTGCGCTTCCGTTGATGCTGAAGACAATATTGGCGACGATATCCGTTCTCGCAGGCCTGAACCCGGATTCGTTTTCGTTCCAAAATCCGGCGGCTACCAATCCCGGTTACTTCATGAATCCGGCCGATGGCGTTTTCGCTTATGGCCTGGCCACAGCGCTCGATATTTTCATGATCTGGACGCTCGTTTTGACAGCGATCGGATTCACCTGTGTCAGCAAGGTGAAGAAAGGTACTTCTTTCGCAATTGTCTTCGGGTGGTGGGCCCTATTGACCCTCGCTGCAACAGGTCTGGGCGCTGCGTTCTCGTAGCCCAAATTGGGCCTAACAGTAATCGACAGCGCTGGTTGTGATTGAAATCACAGCTAGCCGACATCCCACGCGAGCCCCGACTACGCACTGTGGTACGGCTGGAGCGAAATGCAGCGCGACTTAACGGAGATCAAGGAACTCGCCGCCCAGATGCGCAGAGAGAAGCACACGGTGACTCTCAAACCGGCGATGCAATGAACCAACTGGACGTGATGCAAGCCTTTCTCTCCGACCTCTGCGGTCTTTCTTCGCGCCCTCTGCGGTTAAAGTTTGTTTTTTGCAGCGAAGGAGAAGAACGTCTCAGCCGGCTATAGATTCAATCGTGCGCACGACCTCGGTAGGAAGGGCAATCTGCAGACTGCCAAGGTCCTGCTGCATGTGTTCCGCGCTCGAAGTGCCCGTAAGAGGCACCATTCCCACGGCCCGCGCGAACGCAAATACAACCTGAGCGGGAGTCACTTCAAGCTTCTTCGCGAGTTCCGCAAACGGCGGATGTTCGAGAACTTCCGGATTCGCTGTCAGCAAAGAAAATCCCTGATACACAATCTTCCGTTCAGCGCAGAAAGCCCTCACCTCCCGGTCCCAACCCAGCCGCGCGAAGCATCGGTTCTGGACGAACGCGGGCATCTCGGCCCGAGATGATTCCATCTGCTGGAGATGTCCGAGCGAAACGTTGCTGACTCCAAGAACACGCGTACGTCCGGCGTCGCGCTCCCTGCGCATCGCCTCCCAGACCTCGCCATCAGCCTCACTCCAGCCGTAGCCGGACGCAGGCCCATGCAACACGAAGCTGTCGACATAATCAGTTCCGAGATGCTCCAGGGAACTGGCTAGAGATTGTGCGACCTGATTTGACAGTGACGCCGCCGGATCGTAGGGCAGCCGATGATCCTGCCCTCGCTGATAGGTGTATTTCGTCTGAAGAAACAGGTCCGCGCGATGTACGACTCCGCCGCGGTAAGCTGCGGCGAGGCCCTCACCAACACCCGCCTCCAGATAATGCCGCCGCTGATTGGCTGTATCGATCCCCCGAAAGCCCGCGCGCAGGGCCAACTCCGTCAGAGCGGCAGTAAGTTCTTCTTTCCACGCGGTTCCATAAAGAAATTGAGGCGAGAGCAAAGTTGCAGGCATCCACTCATTTTGTCATGAGGTTTCTCTGTGGTCCTCTGTGTCCTCGCTGGTGAAAGGTTCGTCAGTTGCTCACTTAATCGACACCAACCGGTATATGCTTGAAACCCTCAGGAGGCTTTCCGTGAAACGTACGCTCATCGTTATGTGTTTGGTGACAAGCGCCACTCTTGCCTTTGCCCAAGGCGCAGCCAAAGATCCCGTTGCTTCCTCGCTGCGCTTGCTGGAACAGCGCTCGCAAAACAACACAATTGGCGCGATCGAAGCGATGCCCGCCGACAAGTTTTCTTTTAAACCCACCGCTGATCAGAATACCTTCGGGCACCTGGTCGTGCACATCATTGAATTCAACAACAGTATCTGCTCGAAGGCCGCGGACGTTCCGGCGCCGAAAGCCGAAGAATCCAAGGAGACCGACTCGAAAGATAAGCTCGTCTCCGCGGTAAAAGCGTCCTACGCATTCTGCAGCGACGCTCTCGGCAAGATGGACGATTCCAAGTTGGGAGAAGAGATCGAGCTTTTCGGCGGACACAAGGCGCCACGCGCCATGGCAGCGTTGATCGCCTCCAGCGGCTGGGCCGACCACTACGCCGCAGCCGCGATGTATCTGCGTCTGAACGGAGTCACGCCGCCGTCAGCGCAAAAACAGCACTGATGGTTGACCATTCTCATTGATCTTGGAAAAGAGAATTTGTAACGAGATGGTTGCCCCACTTCTGGCCAGTGTTGCCAGAAGTGGGGATTTTTCTATTTGATCTGCACTAACTCATCCGCAGAAACTGCTGCAGGCGTCGGCGCCGCCGCTCTCTGCGGCGCTCGCCACGAATCAAATATCGATACCTGATGCACACACGAAACCGTGCAGTTGGGCGCACACCCTTTTTCAGTTAAATACTCGCGACGCAGATCATCGATCGTGTATTTCTCCAGCGGAATCCCTGGATAGCCCCGCTGCTGCGAGCAATAATGCACCAGCCCATCTTCGCAGATATACAGATACCGTGCCCCCGCCCGGCATCGCCAGTCGTTCGGCGAGCCCTTGGCAATGTTGTCCTGGAACTTGTTCACTCGCGTAAAACTGCTCTTCTCGAGCGCCTGCATCTCGTGATAAATGCGGCGCTCTTCATCGCCCAGCGGCTGTAGCTGCCCGCTACCGTCGTGAATAATCCCGATCGTCGAAGTAAAACCAAGTTCCACCGCGCGCTTCCCGATTACGAGGGCATCCTGCGGGTGCGAAATCCCCCCGCCCACAACGGAATTGATATTGACGTGAAAGTCGGCGTACTCCGCCAGCAGTTGCAGCTTCTTGTCGAGCACCTTGAGACTCTTCTTTGACACCTCGTCAGGATTGACGTTGTCGATCGAGATCTGCAGCCACTCCAGCCCCGCCCGATTCAGCCGCTGAATGCGTTCCGGAACGAGCAGATATCCATTGGTGATCAATCCCGCGACCATGCCATTCGCGCGAGTCCGCCGAATCACATCATCGAGTTCGGGATGCATCAGCGGCTCTCCGCCCGAAATCGTCACTACCGACGTACCCAGCGCACCCAGCTTATCGATGCGCTTATACATCTCCTCAATCGGTACCGGCTTCGAGAAATCATCGAACTCGTTGCAGTAGGTGCAAGCCAGATTGCACCGCCGCATCGGAATGATGTGCGCCAGCAGAGGATGGTCTGTCGAAGCCAGCGCCTTCGTGATCATTCTGGCCCCCCGCAAGTTGCGGGACAAGGCTTTGGCGCTTCGTCGCAGAGTTGTAAGTAAAGAAGGCATGCGGATGAGTAACTTCTATTACAACATACAGGAGCTTCAGTCGCGCGTACCCAACAGCGTTTGGGGCAAATATTCGAGCGAATGGAGCAAATCGTGCCTTGGGGGCGTCATCCTGAACGGAGCCGCACTTCAGGCGGAGTGAAGGATCTCACGGCAATCGGTAAGCCGCCGAAAACCCATTACTCAGAAGGCAGAGACTTTCTCCCACGATTCATCCCATCGCGCAAAGCTCATGTCCCGCTTTCTGCAATTCGGCCAGTGCGGCTCCAGCCCACTCCTCCTGGATCAAAACGTAATCCGTGTCATAGGTCGAAATTGCAAAAATAGGAATTCCTTGCGACGACAAAGGCTCGATAAACGACAGCAACACCCCCGTCATCGAAAACGGAAATGGCCCCTCCAATTTCAGGCAGATCCACCGATGGTCGGTCTCTACGTCCGGCGGGAGATTTTCTACTGGGCAGACTATCGACAACTCATCAACCGTACGCGAAATCGAAGTGAACTCACCCTTGTTTGCCCAGTCGGGCACCACGGCATCGGGCGCAAACCGCACGATCGCGTAAGGTCCATCTTTTAGCCAGCGAAACTTGAGCTTCATCATCGTAGCGAAGGGTGCCCCACTTCTGGCCGACTTTGCCAGAAGTGGGGATTTTGAGATTGACGAAACGGCTACCCTTCCATCGCCTTCCGCACCGCCGCGCGAGCCAACAACCGCGTCGAATCCAAAATCGGTAGCGGCGAATCCTCTTCGCTCACCAGCAACGGAATCTCGGTACATCCCAGCACGACCGCATCGCAGCCCTCATCCTTCATTCTTCGAATGAGCTCAACAAAATACGCCAGCGATCGTGGCAAGAACTGCCCATTGACCAATTCGTCAAAAATAATCGCATTGATACGCCCGCGCTGCTCCGCACTCGGCACCCGCTGCTCAATCCCCGCAGCCTTCAACGCCTCGCGATAAACAGGCCCTTCCATCAAATATTTCGTACCCAACACACCGAGCCGCTTTTGCCCGCGTACCTTGCCCTCCGCACCAACTTCCCGAGCAATATGCAACCACGGCCGCGGCGACCGATGCTCCACCAGATCAAACGCCTGGTGAATCGTGTTATCAGGACAAATGAGGAAATCAGCGCCAGCCTTCGCGAGCTTTTCAGCGGACCGAAGCATCAGCTCCGCAACGCCCGCCCAATCGCCAGCGTCAATACTCTTCATATACTCTGCCAGCGAGAATGAATGAAGCGACACTTCAGGATGATCATGCCTACCGATCATCCGTCCGCCCTCAAGCGAAATCGTCCGATAGCAGAGCGCAGCTCCTTCGGTACTGCAAGCGACAATGCCGATATGAAGCATAGAGTTTCTGTAGAAACGTTGCTTGCAACGTCTCTCGAGCCACGAAGGGGTTGCCGATCCAGGCAACAGACGTAGCAAGCTACGTCTCTACGGCGAAATTCGGTGGACTGACCGCATACGGGCTCGCCGCCCGATACCTCTTTTCAAACTCCTCGCGCGTCACGATCGTCTTCACATCCATCACCCGGTCAATCGCCAGGACGCCGTCCAGATGATCGATCTCATGCTGCAACAGTTCGGAAAGATCTCTCTCCTCCCCGGCTTCAACCTCATGTATCTGACCGTCGACATCCTGATAACGCACCTTGATCTCCCGATGCCGCTCCACCTTCATGAAAATCGAAAGAAAGCTCAAACATGCATCCCAAACCACAATCTTTTCTCCACTCCGCCACACGATCTCCGGATTGATTAGGGGCCAAGGTTCAGCACCGGGTAACTTCAGGAAGATCACGCGCTGCAGCGCACCGATCTGTGGCGCCGCGATCCCGCGTCCATAGCCTGTTTCCGCGCGCCAATAGGCCAGCGTATCCGCCAGGTCGCGCACCAAATCCCGTATCTCGGGCGAAGTCGGATCCCCAACGGGAGCGCACCGCTCGCGCAAAGCCGGATCCCCCAACTGCAAGACAGGACGAACAGCCATCACTCCCCCAGGAATTTCTCACCCTGCCACAGCGGCATCAAACAAACTTAGCAATTCCACTTTCTTCTCCGCCTGCAGAAACGACGCCTCAAACGAGTTCCGCGCCAACTCGCGCAGATGCTCATCGGTGAATCCGAACATCTCCTGCGCCAACTGGTATTCCCGCGCCAGCGACGTACCGAACAGCGCGGGATCATCGGTGTTCAGAGTTACCATGATGCCCTGATCGAAGTAACTCCTCAGCGGATGTTCCGCCGCCGTCGAACAGCACCCCGTTCTCAGATTACTGGTCAAGCAGATTTCCACCGGAATCTGCCGATATGCGAGTTCCTCAATCAGATCGGGATCCTTAGCCGCGCTCAACCCGTGTCCGATGCGCTCCGCATGCAGGTTCAGAGCTCCCCAGATCGATTCTGCCGGTCCGGTCTCGCCCGCATGTGCCGTAAGGTGCAAACCATGATCTTCTGCATATGCATAAACACCGCGGAACAGTTCCGGCGGCGCTTTGACCTCGTCGCCCCCAATGCCAACTCCTACAACGTGGCGATTTTTATAGTGAGCCGCAAACTCAAAAACTTTCTGCGCCTCCTCCACTCCAAAGTGGCGCGTAGCATCAAAGATCCATAACAACGAAACTCCGAAATCCCGTGCCCCGCGCGCTCTCCCGCGATCCAGTCCTTCGAAAATCGCTGCAAAGTCCTGCTTCCTGTACAGGCAGACGCCCACCGAAACGTACACTTCGGCATGCAGCACATTCTCTTCCTTCAGCTTCTGCATCAGCCGATACGTGACGAATTCGTAGTCGTCGGGCCCGCGAAGGTGCGCGCTGACTTCCTTGAACGCCATCAGAAAGCTGGCAAAGTCGTTGTAGCGATAAAGTGCCTCGGTCTCAGCCATCGTCGCATTGTCGCCATGTTCACGACGCAGTTCGGCCAGTGTTCCCGGCTCAACCGCTCCTTCCAGATGAAGATGCAGCTCCGCCTTGGGAAGCTGACGAATAAAGGCATTCGGTGAAATGATTCCTACTTCAGACATGATTTCCGATTGTAGATTGCAGATTTCAGATTTGCGAGTGTGCAGGACGTTGTTTTCTCAGCGATCTCTGCGAAATCTCTGCGCCCTCCGCGGTTTAAGATTTTGTCCGTCAGCCACCACCGATGCCCACATTTCATTAGGTCCGCTTTTTTATTACAATCCGTGGTTCTCATCCCAGCTGATCGGAGATCAAATGCGCTCCTTCACCATCCGCGGAATTTCCATCCTATCGCTCGGGCTTCTTACGCCAATCCTGTTAATGGCCGCTTCGTCGAACCCGCAAGTCAAAACGCATTCAGGCGCAGTCGAAGGCAAGGACGATGGCAAAGTGAAATCCTTCCTTGGCATCCCCTATGCTCAGCCCCCAGTCGGAGATCTACGCTGGAAAGCGCCTCAACCCGTCGCAAAGTGGAATGGCGTGAAAAAGGCCGCCGAGTTCGGATTCCACTGCATGCAGGGAAGAGTTTTCGGCGACATGGTCTTTCACGACCCCGGCCAGAACGAAGATTGCCTGACCCTCAACGTCTGGGTTCCCGACAAGCATGCCGAGCCTAAGCTTCCGGTCATGGTGTGGATTTACGGCGGCGGCTTCGTCGCCGGCACGACTTCCGAGTCGCGTCAGGACGGCTCCCAACTCGCGCAACAAGGCGTCATCGTAGTCTCGATGAATTACCGCCTGGGCGTTTTCGGATTCATGGTCCACCCGGAATTGGCAACGGAATCGGGCCACAATTCAGCCGGAAACTACGGTCTTCTTGATCAACTCGCTGCATTGCAATGGGTGCACGACAACATAGCAGCATTCGGCGGCGATCCTGCGAGTGTCACCATCTTCGGCGAAAGTGCCGGATCATTTTCAGTGAGCGCCCAAATGGCCTCCCCGCTAGCCAAAGGACTGTTCCAGAAAGCGATCGGTGAGAGTGGAGCCGCTTTCTCGCGTAGCGGTCTCTCGTTCGACGCGATGTCGGCCCGCTCGGAAAAAGATTCGAAACTAGTCAAAGAGAAACTCGGCGCCTCCACCTTGGCCGAACTGCGCGCCATTCCTGCGGACAAATTGCTTGAAGCTTTTGCGCCCCCAAAATCCCCGGGATTCGACTTCGGTCCTGACGTCGATGGATATTTTCTTCCGGAATCTGTGCCCGCCATCTTCGCTGCCGGAAAACAAAATGATGTCGCCATGATCGCCGGATGGAACCACGATGAGGGCAGTTTCGAAATTGCCTACAACCCAAAGAAGCCCACGGTAGAAAGCTTCAAAGAGGACGCCAGGAAAGATTTCGGCGACAAGGCTGACGACTTTCTAAAACTCTACCCCACTGACACGCCAGAACAATTCAACCGTTCGCTGCAGGACTATGCGGGCGATAAATTCATCGCTCTGTCCACATGGGCATGGATCGACGCTCAAGGTAAAACCGGCAAGCAGCCGGTCTATCGTTATCGTTTCGACCTCGCTCCCTTCATGAAAGACCCGAATGCGCCCAGGTTGGGTGCGTATCACTCCGCAGAAATTGAATACGTCTTCGGACAGCTTGATTCCAAGACAGACGTAACGTGGCGCGAGAGTGACCGCCAAGTCAGCCTGATGATGCAGAAGTATTGGTCAAACTTCGCCAAGTCCGGAAATCCGAATGGCGCCGGCCTCCCGAACTGGCCGCCCTACACGGCTGCTGATGGCTGGGCAGTCATGATCCTCAACGCCCAACCCGCACCGCAGAAAGACACCTTGCGCGACCGTTACCTGTTCCTGTCAAAGGAGTGGGGCAAAATGAAAGAGTAGAACCAAGAAAAAGATGGGTGCCCCACTTCTGGCCGACGTTGCCAGAAGTGGGGATTTTAGTCAGAGAGAGAAACACACGTCCACTTTTCGAGTCCTCCGTGGCGAGTGCTCTCAGGCTTTCTTCCTCGCGAACTCGCTGTGACGCCGGCTGTATAGCGCGTAAATCAGCAGCCCGAGCACCAGCCACACAACAAATCGTACCCACGTAATGATCGTCAGCCCCGCCATCAGTCCTACGCACAGAACAATCGAAATCAACGGGAACCACGGCACCATAGGTACGCGGAACACGCGCGGCCGGTCCGGCTGCGTGCGACGCAAAATGATCACCCCCAGCGACACTAGCGCAAACGCAAACAGTGTTCCAATGTTCGACAGATCCGCCGCATCGCTGATCGCAAAAATTCCCGATGGCACTCCTACCACGAACCCCGCGATCCAGGTGGATATGTGCGGCGTCTTGAACTGGGAATGTACTGCAGAAAACAATCGAGGGAACAATCCATCTCGCGACATCGCATACCATATGCGTGCCTGCCCGTACTGAAACACGAGAAGCGACGAAATCATCCCCATCAGCGCGCCCACGACGATGATCGACCGTGACCAGCGGCTCGCTCCCAGCATCTTCAACGCATATGCCACCGGTGCTTCCGCCGCTTCGCCGGAGACAAATGTCGTGTACTTCATCATCCCCAGCAGCACTACGGACACGCCCACATACAGAACAGTGCAAACAATCAACGATGCAATGATTCCAAACGGCAAGTCCCGTTGCGGATTGCGCGACTCTTCCGCCGCAGTCGAAACGGAATCGAATCCAATGTAAGTAAAGAAGACGATTGCGCCCCCGGTCACAATACCGCCAAATCCAGAAGGCGCAAACGGCTTCCAGTTCGATGGATTCACCAGCGCCCCACCCACAACCAGGAACACCAGAATCGCCCCGATCTTGATCGCAACCATGATGTTGTTGGCTTTCGCCGATTCGCGGATGCCGCGCACCAGCAAGACGGTCAGAATGAAAATGATCAAGAATGCCGGCACGTTGAAATACGCACCGGTCCAGTGTCCCGCCTCCCAGACAGGGGTCGACCATTTGTCCGGCAGATTTATGTTGAATGAAGCCAGCTGCGCCTTGGTGTAGGCGCTAAAGCCGATCGCAACGACCACGTTGCTGACAACGTATTCGAGTATCAGATCCCATCCGATGATCCACGCGAAAATCTCTCCGAGCGTAGCGTAAGAATACGTGTACGCGCTTCCGGCGATCGGAATCATCGATGCCAGTTCTGCATAACACAGCCCGGCAAAGCTGCAGGCAATCGCTACCAGGAAAAATGAAATCGCAATCGACGGTCCCGCTGGCGGACGCCCATGCATCAGCACGTCCGCTGTGCCCCCACCACGCAGGAAATTCCACAAGATGTCGAGCACCTGCGCGTGCAGAATCGATGGCGCTTGAAAGTTCTCACCAGCTGCTGCGGTCCCGGTGAGAATAAAAATTCCGGATCCGATGACTGCGCCGATGCCCAAAGCCGTTAGCGACCAGGGCCCCAGTGACTTCTGCAGCCGGTGTCCGGGCGTTTCCGATTCCGAGATCAGCTTGTCAATCGATTTGCAGCAGAAAATCTGCTTGTCTGAGGTCCGCAGAACTTCGTTCGATGGAGGCTCGCTAGTGGTGGGTTGTGACAAGAGGTTAGTTTTTCTCCCGAGTACTGAGCACTATTACGGGTGCCCCGCTTCTGGCCGACGTTGCCAGAAGTGGGGATTTTATCCGACCCGTAAACTGCCGAGGATCCCCCACCCTCCGTGCTTTTCGAAGGGTGAGAATCCCGAATGCCGATAGCTACTACCGCTTCGCCTGGCCACGGGCCAGCTTCTTGACCTTCGGCTTCTTCGATCCCCGCGGATAATCTCGGGGCTTCAGCGGCTTGTCCGCTTTGCGTTTCTTGCGCGCAGTACGTTTTGCTTTCTTGCGTTCGTCTCGACTCAGTTTTGTTGTATTTGCCATGAACTCTTTCTTGAAATGAATTTAGTAATTGGGAAATTGAGCAATTGTGTAATTGGAAAATCCTCTGTGGAGCCGAGGTGCAAATTACTCAACTACCAAATTACACAATTCCCCAATGCTCTCAGGCTCGTTCCAGCTGTGCGTATTTCTCCACCAGCTTCTTCAAGCCGAAGCGTGGAAATTGTACCGTAATCTTCGCCTCTTCGCCCTCTCCTTCGCGCTGATAGACCGTCCCTTCGCCATATTTCGGATGCCGCACTCTCTGCCCCGGACGAAATCCGCGCTTGCCCGTAGGCTCCTCCACAGGCGGAGATTTCGGCACCGATAACTTCTTCCCCCGGCTAGCAAAAAACTCCGCAATGTTTTCAATCGAGTTATACGGACGCGCCGGAACCGTAGATTTTGTGGGCTGCCCCACTGTGGGGTGCCCCGTGCCTGCCCTGAGCGGAGTCGAAGGGTCTCGCCGATTTTGCGAGAAGCGGGAATCACGCTGGCCGGCACCTTGGGGATTCCAAGCCGAGCTCTGATCCTCATCCTCATAAGAATAATGAGAAGTTCCGGAGTCGTAGTAGCTTGTGTGGGGACGGCCGCCTTCGGCTGTCCGGCGGAGCGGAGCTCCGCTGCCGCGGCGAGTGCCAAGCTCCTCGATCAGCGGTCCGGGCACTTCCTCCAGAAACCGTGAAGGCACGCTAGCCTCCGGCAAATCCGTCCCATACCGACGTCGATAAACGGCCCGAGTCAGGATCAACTGATCCATCGCCCGCGTCATGCCCACATAACAAAGCCGCCGCTCCTCTTCGATATCTTCCGGCACCAGCATCGTTCGGGAATGTGGAAACAGCCCTTCCTCCAGCCCGCTCAGGAACACCAGAGGGAACTCCAGCCCCTTCGCCGCATGCAGGCTCATCAAAGTGATCTGCGCCCGCGCATCGTAATCGTCCGCATCCGCAATCAAAGCCGCATGATCCAGGAACTGATCCAAAGTCTCCGCCCGATCCCGCGAGTCCATCGCCGCATTCACCAATTCGCGCAAGTTCTCAATCCGCGAATAAGCCTCAGGCGTGTCCTCTTGCTCAAGCAGCTTGATGTATCCCGTCCGATCAATCAAAAACTTCAAAATGTCAGCCGTACTCACAGTAGGAACAGGAAACGAAGCCGTAGCCGAATCAACAGTCTCGGCAGCGCCGCCCTCCGTTCCCCCAGCACTGTCATCCCGAGCGAAGTCGAGGGACCCTGCGTTCGTTTCCGCCTGCTCCGACCCTTCCGCCCCAAAATCAAACGAAAAATTCCCAAACTCCGCCGGATCAAAAGTCGTAGCGTCCTCTTCCGCCCCAGAAGTCTCGTCTCTCCGTGTCTCCGCGTCTCCACGCGGATCTTCCCCCGACTCCTCCAACCGCTCACTAAATGTCCCCGCCATCATCGCCCGAGCATCTTCAATCAGCTGCTGAAAGCTCTTCAGTGACGCCACTGCCCGCGGAGGCACCAACTGCCCCTTCACCGCCTCGCCAACCGCTCCCCACAGCGACATCCCGGTTTGCAGCGCCAGCTGCTCGAGCGTATCGATCGTCCCCTTGCCGATCCCGCGAGCCGGCGTGTTAATCACCCGCAAAAGAGAAATCGAATCATCCGGATTCTGGATGACCTTCAAATACGAGATCATGTCTTTGATCTCAGCCCGCTCGTAAAACGAAAACCCGCCCACCACGTGATACTTCAATCCATACCGCCGCATCGCCTCTTCAAACAATCGTGATTGCGAATTCGTCCGATACAGCACCGCCGCCCGCGGAGTCTCTCCTTGTTCCGTCGCTTCCCGCACATACCGTGCAATCGCATCTGCCGCAAACAGCGCCTCGTTCTCACCATCCGGCGCCTCGTAGTATCCGATCTTTGCCCCGCCCTGCCGCGACGTCCAAAGATTCTTCCCCTTACGCCGAACGTTATTCGCCACCACCGCCGACGCACCCTGCAGAATGTTCTGCGTCGATCGATAGTTCTGCTCCAGCCGGATAATCTTCGCCTCCGGGAAATCCTGCTCGAACTCCAGAATGTTGCGGATATCGGCCCCGCGCCACGAATAGATCGACTGATCCTCATCACCAACGGCGCAAACATTGTGATGCTCGCCCGCCAGCATCCGCATTAACTCGTACTGCGGACGGTTCGTATCCTGATACTCATCAATCAGCAGATACTGAAACCGCTTGTTGTAATACTCCCGAACCTGCGGCGCAGACTTCAGCAGCCGTACCGCATCGAGCAACAGATCATCGAAATCGAGCGCATTCGCCTTGCGCAACTCCTTCCGATACTCCTCATACAGATGCGCGACCTTCTCCGTCTTCGGATCCGCCGACTGCAAATACAGCTCCTGCGGATCGAGCATGTGATTCTTCGCCCAAGAAATCCGACCGAGCACAGTCCGAGGCGTGAGTTCCTTATCATCAAGCCCCAGTCGCTTGATGATCGACTTCACCAGGGACTGCTGGTCAGACTCGTCATAAATCACAAAATTCTTCGTATGGCCGATCGGCAGCTGCCCCGGCACCGTCGACGGAATGCGCATCGCCTCAATATCCCGCCGCAGCATCCGCACGCAGAATGAATGAAACGTCGAAATCACCGGCTTGGCGATACTCAACCCGCCAACCAACTTCTCAACGCGCTCTCCCATCTCGGCCGCTGCCTTGTTGGTGAAAGTCATCGCCAGAATTGATTCCGGCCTCACGCCCTTGTGCTCGATGAGATACGCAATTCGATAAGTAATCACGCGCGTCTTGCCGCTGCCCGCGCCGGCCAGAATCAACACCGGTCCCTCGGTAGTCTCGACAGCCTCGCGCTGTTGCGGATTCAGTTGGTCAAGAAATGACAAAACAGAAGTGGCTCCGGGAGTAGATGTTTCAATTTTACAGGAACACGGAAGTGCCCCATCTCTCACCGATTCCAATCGAGACAAACCGGGTGCCCCACTTCTGGCCGATGTTGCCAGAAGTGGGGGTTTTGAAGTCGCGCACAAAACATGTGGGGACAGCCGCCTTCGGCTGTCCGTCGAGCGAAGCTCGACTCGCAGATTTCCCACGCAAGCCGCGCCCCGTCCCACGTTCTTTCCACGGAGTCGAAAACGGCCAGCGCGCCCGGTCCGAGTTACGCCAGTAACTCGAACAAGCCTTCCTCGTTAGGAAGTGGGCGCGCTTGCCTAACGAGTCCTGTGTCGTGAATAGGGTGCCCCGTGTCTCGCCGCATTTGCGAGACGCGGGAACCGCTCGCGCTGCGCTTGCAAAAAGAAGTCAGCTTTCCAAGTGTCAGCTGCGAAGCGGCGGAAGAATGCACCACGGCGCAAGCCGTGGGAATGCAAACGCAAACCGATCCAGCCCGAAGGGGAGAAAGAAACGACACAGCCCGAACGAGAGGAGTCTCCATGAACCCGAAGCTCTTTGTGATTCTTGCTGTACTGCTGATCGCAGCTGCATTTGTGATGACCGATCACCATCCCGTTCAGGCCGGTGAAGTCACGCCCGCCCTGAAGGTTCTCGATCCCATCCACCACGGCAATCTGACGGTCTTTCCCGTGGTCGCAGCTAGAAACTATCCGACTGGAGAATTCCTCACACTCGACGAAGGCCTCCGCTCCGGGGAAGTCGTAGTCACCGAAGCCGGTAGCGTTCAAGGGCTTGTCCGACGTCACGGCGCACCAGTCCGTCACGACGGCGCCGAAGTGAACCGTCTTGTTCTCGTCAACAATTCGAAGCGTCCTCTCCTCCTTCTCGCCGGAGAAGTCGTCTCCGGCGGCAAACAAGACCGCGTCATCGGCAAAGACCGCATCGTTCCCGCCGAAAGCGATCCCATCGATCTCAGCGTCTTCTGCGTCGAGCCCGGACGCTGGGTCGCTACTACCGACCATTTCGGCGCGTCGGAAGCACTGTACAGTGACGGCAAGGCAGGCGGGACTGGCGGACCCGCTCACGGCGCTCCTCCGATGGCTCTCATGGTCCAACCGTCCGTCCGGGCCAAAGCTATGGCCGAAAAAGATCAAAACCAGGTCTGGAACGAAGTCAACAAACAAAAAGCGGCGATGGCGGAACAGGTCGAGGTTGCAGGCTCACCAGTCGCTATCCAGTTAGAGCAGACGACTTCTTATGCCAAGGTGAATGAAAACGCCGAAGTCCGGAAGCAGGTTGACTCCATCGCTCGCCCGATCGAGCAAAGCTACCAGTCCCTGATCCACCAGCTGCGCGATCGCAACGCCGTCGGCGTGGTCGTCGCCGTCAACGGGCGCATCATCTGGGCCGACGTCTTCGCCAGCACCGATCTGCTCGCGAAGTACTGGCCGAAACTTGTTCGCTCCTACGCTTCGGAAGCCGTAGTCACCCGCGCCAAAGAGATGCCAGTCACCATGAAGCAGGCCGACGAGTTCCTCGCCGCCATGGAAGGCCGCCACGAAACCATCGAAAGCGAACCCGGCGTCTATCGCCACACCGAAATCAACGGCGATGGATTCAAAGCCTTCGAACTGACGTCGCTATTACCCAAGACAGGCTTCGATGTGCACGTCGCCAAGATGGCTGAGTGAAGCAGCAGGGACTAGGGAATAGGGAATAGAGGTCAGATCTGGACGCAACCATCTGCGAGTAAAATGCAAAACCGCACTGAAAACGATGTACGTATTGGCTGAGCTAAGAATGGATTGAGGTCGCCCGGATTTTACGTTGTTTCCTAGACCCTAAGCCCTAGCCCCTACCTCGTCGATTCGTACCAGCGCCGCCACGCACCGGCATCATTCCCCAGTCTCTGATGCGCAATGTCCCCCAACGCCTGAAACGCCCAGCCATGCGTCTGCGCGTCGAGCGAAGGATCTTCGCTATAGTTCAACAACTGCGGCACAGCAGTCATACGCTGCGCGTGCGTAAAAAGCCCCGACTCCGCCACGCTGCACGCCGCCCGCTCGCGCACCAGCGGCGACGCATCGTCATGCATCGTCGCCAGCAGCGGCTGGATCGCGTCATCACTCCCAGACAGCGCCAAACCCTCCACCGCCCACCGCCGCGAATCCGCGTCGGCATCTCGCAGGTGAGAATTCAGGACTTCCACGATCCGTCCCGTCTCAACTCCCCGGTTCGCCATGAGCCCGAGAGCCCATAGCGCCCAGACTCTTTGCGCATGGTCGGAAGACTCGACGGTTCGAAGCAGATACTCCAGGCTCTGGGAGTTTTTCGAAAGGCCGTACGCCGCCAGCTCCACTTCAACGCCCGACTCGCGCACACGCATGTCACTCGAATTCAACGCCGCCGTCGTCAGAGTCGCAATCTGCGAATTCCATTCAACTCTTCCGTTCCACCGATCCACACGCGTCGAAATCTGTTCGACCGCTCTTTCTGAATGACCGACCGCCAGTTCCAGCAAGGTCTCTGCCTGCTTCTGAGGCTTCATCCGGTCCAGTTCCCCGAGATCCTTTTCTGAAGCAGGGCTGGTTTTCTGTGGCGATGCCGCTTGCGTGAACTGCGCCCACACAGGATAGGGCGAGCGCGAACTGGCCACCAGCATCGCACCCAGCATCCCGATTGCGCCTGCGAATACCATTCCGGCCAGTGGATTCTTTTTCCGCGGGTTCGTCGATGTCGGACTTGCCACCGGCACAGACACATCCGATCCAGGCCCCAATGTGCCGTAGTCCGGGGTAGGCTTAAGGCGCGGGTCGGTCTCAGCTGAAAGGTTACTTTCAGTAGTAGGGGAAAATGTCGAAGAGAAAGCCATCTATAAGAAGAGTCTAGGAGGCCACCCGAAATGCGGTAAAGTTACTTCGGTTCTCAAACCCGGCGGTTGGTGTTATAGGTCTCTGCACCAGCAATAGACCTTCACCTCGGGTTCGATTCAACCCGATTTCAGGAGGTAGTCATGCGTAGAACGATCATTTGGTTGGGATTCATCCTCGGCATCTCGCTGACGGTCCCCTGCTGGGCTGCATCCGGCCCTGGATACCACGTATCAGCGACTTACAAGATCGGCGGCGACGGTGGCTGGGATTACCTCACTGCCGACGCCAGCGCCCGGCGCCTATATATCTCTCGCGGCACCCACGTCATCGTGTTGGACCTCGACTCCGGCAAGACCGTCGGCGACATCCCCGACACGCCCGGCGTGCATGGAATCGCACTCGCTCCCGGACTCGGCAAGGGATTTACCAGCAACGGACGCGAAGGCACCGTCACCGTCTTCGACCTCAAGTCGCTTACTCCCATCGGTAATAAGATTAAAGTCGGCGACAACCCCGACGCCATTCTGTTCGATCCTGCCACCAACCGCGTCTTCACTTTTAACGGGCGCAGCCAGGACTCCACCGCCATCGATGCCGTCAGCAATACTGTCCTTGGCACCATCAAGCTCGATGGCAAGCCCGAGTTTGCCGCTTCCGACAACCAAGGTGGTGGAATCTTCGTTAACATCGAAGATAAGAGCGAACTGGTCGCGATTGATCCCAACAAACTCCAGGTGAAAGCGAAGTGGCCCCTCGCCCCGTGCACTGAGCCAAGCGGACTCGCCATCGACCGCAAAAACCGCCGACTCTTTGTTGGCTGCGATAACAAGATGATGGCAGTCGTCGATGCCAATAACGGCAAAGTCCTCTCCACGCCCGCGATCGGCGAAGGCGTCGACGCCACCGCGTACGACGAAGAAACCGGATTGGCCTTCGCCTCCTGTGGGCAGGACGGCGTGCTCACGGTCGTCAAACAGGATTCGGGTGATCAGTACAGCGTTGCCGAAAACGTGACAACCCAAAAGAGCGCCCGCACGATGGCGCTTGACACAAAAACGCACGATGTTTACACAGTGGCGGCAAAGTTCGGCCCAAAGCCCGCCCCGACTCCACAAAACCCTCGCGGCTATCCCCCAGTCCTTCCAGACACATTTGTAGTGTTAAAGCTCACCAAGAAATGAAGATGTGTGCCCACTTCGAAAATGGGTGCCCCACTTCTGGCCGGTTTTGCCAGAAGTGGGGTTTTTGATTTCCCAAACAGCAACTCCCAGCGCCAGGTTCGACATCCAAGCCCCTTCGAGTGTGGGCTTGTGTCAGCGAGGACTCCGTCCGGTTAAAATGATCCGTCCTCGAGACTAAGCCAACGACCGACAACGGTTCCCATGACCATGAAAGTACGCAAAGCCGTTTTCCCCGCCGCCGGCCTAGGCACCCGATTCCTGCCCGCCACCAAAGCCCAGCCCAAGGAGATGCTTCCGGTCGTCGACAAGCCGATCATCCAATACGGCGTTGAAGAAGCGGTCGCCTCGGGCTGCGATCAGATCCTCATCATCACCGGGCGCGGCAAGGTCTCCATTGAAGATCACTTCGATGTCAGCTACGAACTCGAGAAGATGCTCGAAGAACGCGGCAAGCACGACCTGCTCAAGATCGTCCGCGCCATCTCCGACATGATCTATGTCAGTTACGTGCGCCAGAAAGAGGCACTCGGCCTTGGCCACGCGGTTCTCACCGCGCGCGAAATGGTTGGTAATGAACCATTCGCCGTCCTTCTAGCCGACGACGTGATCGACAGCCCCGTCCCCGCGCTCAAGCAAATGGTCAATGTCTTCAACGAAAAGCAATGCAGCGTAATCGCTGCGCAGGTCGTAGAAGGCCGAATGATTTCTTCTTATGGCGTCCTCGATGCCCAGCTTGCCGAGGGACACAACGGACGCCTCTTCGAAATCCGCAACATGGTGGAAAAGCCCAAATTCGAAGAAGCTCCGTCGAATCTCGCAGTAATCGGCCGCTACATCCTCACTCCTGCAATTTTCGATTGCCTCGCCAAGACCCCGACCGGTGCCGGAGGCGAGCTCCAACTCACCGACGGCATGCGCATGCTGCTCAAGCAAGAAAAGATGTTCGCCTATGTCTACGAAGGCCAGCGCTATGACACAGGCGACAAGCTGGGATTCCTCAAGGCAACAGTAGAATTCGCCTTAAAGCGGCAAGACCTGGGCGGCCCCTTCCGCGAATACCTGAAGACCCTAAAGCTGTAACTTGGAATCGCAGGTCTCGTAAAGATAAAAGGGGGTGCCCACCCTTGTCGCGTATTTTGCGACAGGGTGGGGATTTTGACTTTCTGGAGGTCTTCAACACTTATGTGGCAACGGCCGCCTTCGGCCGTCAGCAACTGCCGTTGATTTCCTTTGTGTCCCCTAGTTTCCTTAGTGGTTAGAGCTCTTGGAAGTTAGCCTAAGCCCCGCGCAATTTCTTCGATTTTTCCTCCACTCCCTGCGCCAGTTTCTCCTTATGCGCATACATCTTCTTAGCAACGCCCTCATCCGCTAGTGCGATCATCTGCGCCGCCAGAATCCCCGCATTCGTTGCTCCCCATTTCCCGATCGACACCGTCGCAACCGGAATCCCCGGCGGCATCTGCACCGTCGAGAGCAGTGAATCCATCCCATTCAGCGAAGTCGAAGGAATCGGCACGCCAATCACCGGCAGGATCGTATGCGCCGCAATCACTCCCGCCAGGTGCGCGGCCCCGCCCGCTCCCGCAATGATCACCTTGATCCCGCGATCCGCCGCCTTCTTCGCGAAATCCGCGCTACGATCCGGCGATCGATGCGCCGAAGTCACATCAATCTCCCACGCAATCCCAAATTCATCGAGAGCCTTTCCCGCCTCCCGCATGATCTCCAGATCCGAATCACTCCCCATCACGATCGAAACCAGTGCCTTGCTCATTGTTCTCCTCAAAATATGTATTTGTTTTTTGGATTGTCATCCTGAGCGAAGCGAGAACGAGCGCAGCGAAGTTCTCGCCTAGTCGAAGGATCCCTACCTTCGCACCCAACTCTGAAGCTCTTTTGAAACTCTGAAGCCTTGAAACTTCGAAATCTACTTCTTCAGCGCTCTCCCCGCAATATCCTTCCGATAATGCGCCCCGGCAAAGCTGATCTTCCCACAAGCCTCATAGACTCGGCGCACAGCGCTTTCCAAATCCCCAGCCCGCGCCGTCACTCCCAACACGCGTCCTCCGGCGGTGTAGTGAATTCCATCCCGCTTCGAAGTCCCCGCATGAAACACCTTGACGCCATCAATCTTCCCGGCGTCCTCGAGCCCATCAATCCGCTTCCCCTGCTCGAACGTCCCCGGATATCCTCCCGACGACATGACCACGCACACCGACGCATCCCGCGACCACCGGAAATCACCGTCACTAACCCGTCCCTCGATCGACGCCTCCAGCGCGTCCACCAGATCGCTTTCCAACCGCATCAGGATCGGTTGGGTCTCCGGATCGCCAAATCTGCAGTTGAATTCCAGCACCATCGGCCCGCGCGCCGTCATCATCAGTCCGCAATACAGCACGCCTTTGAACTCCGTACCCTCGGCCTTCATGCCTGCCACCACCGGGCGTGCTATGTGATTCACCAGCCAGTCGCGCATCCGGTCGTCCACAAGATCTGCGGTTGAATATGCGCCCATGCCCCCCGTATTCGGCCCGGTATCGCCATCGCCCACCCGCTTGTGATCTTGCGCCCCCACCAGCGGCGCCACCCGCTCTCCATCGCTGAACACCAGAAATGACAACTCCTCGCCATTCAGGCATTCTTCCAGCACGACTCGCGTTCCGGCGTCCCCCAGCATCTTGCCGCTAAGCATCTCCGCCGCCACACTCGCGGCTTCTTCCTTGCTCTTGGCGATAACCACACCCTTGCCTGCAGCCAGCCCGTCCGCCTTCACCACGACCGGAGTATGAAAGTGCCCCAATGCCGAGCGTACCTGCTCGATCGAATCGCAGATCGCAAATGGAGCCGTCGGAATGTGATGCCGTTGCAGAAACTCCTTCGCAAAACTCTTGCTCGACTCCAGCCGCGCCGCCGCCTGCGTTGGCCCAAATACCTTCCAACCGCGTCGCTGGAATTCGTCCACCACGCCCAACGTCAATGGTAGTTCCGGCCCGACCACGGTGAGATCCGGCTGCAGACGCGTGGCCAGCCCCACCACGGAATCCAGGCTCTTCAGATCCGCAGCTACACACTCAGCATCGTCCGCAATGCCGCCATTCCCCGGAGCGCAATACAGGTTCGTGATCCGCGGCGATTGCCGCAGCTTCCATACCAGCGCGTGCTCCCGCCCGCCCCCACCTAGAACAAGAACTTTCATAAGAAGACAAATCAGGTTAGAAGTTGACGCGAATGCTGTCAAACCGGTCCGATGAATGGGTACCCCCACTTCTGGCCGATTTTGCCAGAAGTGGGGATTTCAACTCATAAATTCGGAACGTTCTGCTCCCTGTGTATCGGACCCCAGGTTCTTTACATCTCGGTCCCTGTAACATTGCTGTAACGACTTCTGCGTACCCTGATGCACGCCTCATCTTGAAGAAATACTTTTTTGATATTAACTATGATTAACTTTAATTATGTTCTATAGTTAATAATAATTCTGGGGATTTCCCAATCGATGTGGATCATCAGGCCAATAGATTACCTCGCATGCCCGCGCACCATTCGGTGCCGGCCCCGCACCGCTTCCACATTTCTTTTCCTCCTCCTGACCCTTGCTGCTCCAAGCCACGCCCAGCAAACCGAGTCTCCCTCCCAACCGCAACACTCTGACTCGAACGCCGCCGATCCGCCCACTCCACCGGACACCAATAATCCCGAATCTCTTTTTCCACGCTTCAAGAATTCCCGCTACTGGCTTTCCGGCCAGGCGAACTTCATCTTCCAGACCCATCCCGATTTCCACGCTCCCTACTCCGGCCCCCACAGCCTGGACCCGGACTACGAGAAAGCCACTTCGCGCCTCTTAACGCTCTACACAGGCGTCCGTCTGACCAATTCCATTGAATTTCTCGCCGACATCGAAGAAGCCGGCGGCGCCGCCCTCACGCAGGGCTTTGGTCTTGCCGGCAACACCGACCTCGATATCGTTCGCAACCCCTCCCTCAGCAAAGCGCCCTATCTCGGCCGCGGCATTTTCCATAAAATCTTCTCCCTTAGCGACGACAAAGTAGAAAACCAGCGCAGCTTTCTCTCCCTCTTCGACGAACTCCCGCGCCGCCGCCTCGAATTTCGTATCGGCAAATTCAGCATGCCGGATTTCTTCGACATCAACTCCGTCGGTTCCGACACCCACTTCCAATTCATCAACTGGACCACCGACAACAACGGCGCCTGGGACTATGCTGCCGACACTCGCGGCTACACCGTCGGACTCACCCTAGACTATGAAGACCGAAACTGGGGATTCCGCTTCGGCGAAGCTCTCATGCCGAAAGTCGCCAACGGCATTGATCTGGTCTGGAAGCCTTGGCAGGTACACGCCGAAAATTTCGAATACGAACTCCGCCGCGGATTCATTCCGCATAAATCCGGAGTCATCCGCTTTCTCGCCTACACCAACTCCGCCAACATGGGCATCTACCGCGGCCAGGTCATCAAAGCCGCTGCATCCGAAACAACTCCCGACATCACCGATCATCCCTGGCACATCACCCGCAAGTACGGATTCGGCGTAAACGTCGAGCAGAATCTCACGCGCTATCTCACTGCTTTCGCCCGTTTCGGATGGAACGACGGCCACACCGAGTCCTTCGCCTACACCGAAGTCGAACAAACCTTCGCCGAAGGAATCGGAGCCAGTGGCTCCTGGTGGCACCGCAAGCAGGACCGCGCCGGCGTCGCTTTCATCAGCAACGCAATCAAAAAGGATCACCAGAACTACCTGGCCGCCGGAGGACTAGGCTTTCTTTTAGGAGATGGCAACCTGAACTACGGCCGCGAAAATATTCTGGAGACGTACTACACACTCCACGTCTGGCGCGGACTCTACATCGCCCCCGGCGTCCAGCACATCAACAACCCAGGCTACAACCGCGACCGCGGCCCAGTCGTGGTCCCCACCTTCCGTCTCCACACAGAATTCTGATTAAGTAGCAAGAACTATGTGGCGACAGCCGCCTTCGGCTGTCAAGCGAAGGCGAAGCCGAGCGCCGGGTGCCCCATCTGGCCGTTTGTACCAGCAAGGACTGGGTGCCCCACTTCTGGCCGATTTTGCCAGAAGTGGGGATTTTTCCTGACGCCCGAAGCCCGAAGCCCGCTCCTACCCTACTTCGCCATCTCGGCATTAAATTCCTGAATCAGCCCATAACACTCGCAAGCCGATCCTTCCAGTTTCTTCCGATTCAGCACGCGAACGCTGCCATGCGTGTACTCGATAATCCGCTTTTGCCGCAGTCCTCCCGCAGCAAGACTCACGCTCGGACGATCCGTCCCCAGCATCATGGCCAGGAAGTCATGCGTGATGCGCAGCAGTCCTGACCCGACACGATCCTGGATCAGTAACAGCCAGCGAGACAGTCTCTGCTCCAGATCGTGCAGCCGATTGCACCCCGCCGTTTGGGCGGTTTGCATCCCGTGCAATGTTGCGTACCGGTTCAGTAGTTTTTGCAGCTGAGGACTCGCGCTCAAGGCCGCCTGGAAATCCTCCACCTCCATTCGAAATCCGTCTCCGCTCACCTGCATGATCGCCTGATGCGGACCGTGCCGCAGTCCCGCGGCGGCCGGTATCGGGGTGAATCCCTCTTTCCCGATTACCCCTACCTCCACGCTATCTCCTCCGTTGGTGTTGAACACCAGAGACGCCATCCCGCTATTCAAAAAAAACGTATGCTCCAGCTTCTTGCGTGGTTCATGTAGCACCGTGTAATGAGGCAGGTCGACGTATTGCAACTTTTCGCGGATGCTCAGAAACTCGTCATCCGGGATCGCTAGCAGAATGGAATTGCCAACCGCCTTTCCTTCGGTGTTAGTGCGCTCTCCAGGCTGAGCTGCCTGTATTTCAGAATTTTTTCCGGCTGTTCGTGGACTCTTTCGCAAGGTACGCTCCGCTTACGGTGGGATCTAAGTCTTTGATCAGATGCCCCAGACGCCCACCGGAGGATTCCAGATCATCGCCTATAAAAAACGCTCTTTGCCCGTAGGGCATACAGTGTTTTACCTATTCTTCGGTTCGTATAGCTGTGGCTTAATTCGTAGGGCATCCGACAATCGTAGAGAAGATCGAGAAGCTACCCACTTCGCCATCCGGAATTTTGCGCTTCGCCGTCTAAAGTAAAACCTTTCTTTTCAATGCCCCTGCGAATCCTGATCGCCGACGACAATGCCGTGTTCCGAGGTGCACTCCGCCAGCTCCTTCAGGCAGCCGACCATTGGGAACTCTTCGAAGCACAAGATGGTCAAGAGGCCGTCTCCAAGGCTCTCGAGATTCAGCCGAATGCGGTCATTCTCGATCTGGCTATGCCGTTGAAAGACGGTCTGTCAGCCGCCCGCGAAATTTCGCAGATCCTCCCGCAAACTCCTCTATTGATGTGCACCATGCATAATTCGCCCCAAGTCGAAGCTGAGGCGTTGAAGGCCGGCATCCACAAGGTGCTCTCCAAATCCGAAAGCAGCCTTCTGGTAGAAGCCATTCGCCAACTTCTCCGGCCCGCGGAAGCACCTGCCCCGGCAGAACCATCCGCAGATCCGCCTCCTCCCCCACTCCCCAAAATGTAGCGTAGCTGCCCCGGGTGTCCACCCGAGTGTGTTTGCCAACTCGGGTGTGGGTGGCCCCACTTCTGGCCGACTTTGCCAGAAGTGGGGATTTTCCTCGCCCGGCGATCTCACACGACACACCCATCCTCCCCACTCCAAAACCCTTTGACGCCTCCCCATCCGCGGTGTATCTATAAAGCGCCCACTTATGTTCCGCGGCCCCCTGCCAATCCTGTGCTTCCTCGCACTTTCCCCGATTGCGGCCAGTCAGTCCGACACGTGGTTGCAGGTCCGCACCCCGCACTTCCAGATCGTGAGCAATGCCTCCGAAAAAGATGCCCGTGTAGCCGCGCATAAGTTCGAAGCCATGCGCTCCGTGTTTCAGAGGGTCTTTCCCGAAGCCGATCTCGACACCGCATCCCCCATGCTCGTGTTCGCTGTACCCGACATGCGCTCGATTCGCGCACTGGAACCTGCTGACTACCTCGGTCAGGGACAACTCAAACTCGCCGGACTGTTCCTCAACGCTCAGGAGCGAAATTACATCCTTATTCTCATCAATGCTCCGGGCAATCACCCCTACGCGCCCATCTACCACGAGTACGCTCACTTCGTCTTCAGTCGGCTGCATCAGTGGATGCCCCTCTGGCTTACCGAGGGCATCGCCGAGTACTACCAGAACACCGAAATCCTCGAAGACCGCATTCGCCTCGGGAAAGGCGACCCCGGGATTCAATCGATCATCGATTACAACCCTCTCTTGCCGCTGTCGACTCTGTTCTCAGTCGATCCCCACTCGTCCTACTACCATGAGCAGGATAAGGGCTCCATTTTCTATGCCGAATCCTGGGCGCTCACGCACTACCTCAAAGACAAGGACGAACTCGACGGCACGCATCGTCTCAATGACTTTCTCGAGCTCTTGCAGCAAAATATGGATCCCAAGTCTGCCGCCTCTCAGGCCTTCGGCGACCTCGACGAACTGGAGTTGAATCTCCGGAGGGCCGCAGCCGGATCCAAGTTCGCCGTCAGCGAACTCTCCGGCGGCATCGACGTCGACGACTCTTCCTTCATCGTTCAGTCGCTTTCCCAGACGCAAGCCGATGCGCTGCGCGCCGACTTGCTGGCCCACAACGCACGCGAAACCGAAGCGCGCGCCATCTTGCAGGACGTCCTGCACAATGATCCCGCCAACATCGGAGCTCGCGAGACCCTGGGATATATCGCCTACCGCCAGCACAACTTCGACGAAGCCCGCCGCTGGTGCCAGGAAGCGATCAAGCTAGATCCCAACAGCTACATCGCACAGTATTTCTTTGCCGCCGCAACTATCAGAAAAGTTATCTCCGACAAAACCTCGCAGGCGACCATCGAAGAGAGCCTGCGCGCAGCCATCAGGATCAATCCATCGTTTCCCTTCGCCTACGACGCTCTTGCCATGTTCTATGCCACTCGTGGCGTCCACCTCACTGAAGCCTACGACCCTATTGAGAAAGCCGTTCAGCTTGGCCCCGGGGTCCCCGAAATCCGCATCGACGAAGCGCAGGTCCTTGCCAGTATGAGCAGAAGCAAGGAAGCGGCTGAAGTTCTCCAGCTTGCCGTGAAGATTTCACACACACCCGAGCAGATCGCCGCCGCGGAAAACATCTTGGCTAGCATGCAGAAATTCGATGCTTTCGCTCCTCGATTCATGCACAGAATAAGGTGATGGTTCCAGCTCGCATCGGTTCATCGCCCGGCAGCGCCACCTCGAAGAGCGCAGACGCGGAGACGCCTCCCCGCGCCATCTTTTCTCCCGAAGCCGAGTACACCGAAGAAGCTCGTGCCGCCAAATTTGAGGGCACTTGTGTCGTGCAACTCATCGTCGGCGTCGATGGCAAGCCCAGCAATGTTGTGGTCACCAAGAAGGTTGGCTATGGCATGGACGAGCGTGCCGTCGCAGCCGTCAGCAAGTGGAAGTTCGAGCCCGGACGACGCAATGGCCGTCCCGTTCCCAGCCGCTTGAGTCTTTCGCTCCAATTCAAGATCTTTGGCACTGATACGCAGAAGTATCTCAATCTCTCCGAAAAGGCCCGCTCCGGCGATCCTGCAGCGGAATTCGAACTCGCGAACGCATTCTTCGAGGGACGCGATATCCCCAAAGACGAATCTCAGGGAATGGCTCTCCTCGAACGCGCCGCCCGCAGTGGACATCCACAGGCGCAGTTTCAAATGGGCGAGCGCGCGTACGGCGACGGCACCAATCCCACAAACTACGTCGTCGCGTACTACTGGTACGTTCAGGCGCAGCGCAGCGGCGCCCAGCACGCCGACGCCAAAGTCACCGAACTCGAATCTCGCATGACCCCCGACCAACTCACCGAAGCCCGCAAGCGCCTGGAAAGCTCCCTCAACTCCTCGAAGTAATCCGCCGATAAAAGCTGTGAAAGGTGCACGAGGGCGATCAGTCCGGCTCTTCTCCGCGACCTCTGCGGGTTTTCTCCGCGTTCTCTGCGGTTCAAAGGTTTCCCCCGCCGGGCCACTTCTGGCCGATTTTGCCAGAAGTGGGGATTTTCAGAGCTCCCCGTGCTGACGCAAGCCATCCATATGCGCTATACATAGAGGTCCCATGTACGACAAAATTCTCGTGACCCTCGACGGCACCCCAACCGACCGGGCTATCATCGAGCACGTAAAGCACCTCGCGAAACTCGCTCACAGCCGCGTGGTCCTTCTCCACGTTGCCGACGGATGGGCCGCCCGCACCTACGGGCCCGACGCGGTCAGCCGCGAAATCGTCGAGGACACCGCTTACCTCAAGAAAGTCCAATCCGAACTCCTGGCCGAAACCATCCCTACCGATGCCGAACTTGCCTACGGCGAGCCCGCCGACCAGATCATCAAATGGGTCGAGAACAAAGGATGCGACCTTGTCGCCATGAGCACCCACGGTCACCGCTTTCTGGGTGATCTTTTCCTTGGCACCACGGCCTCCCGAGTCCAGCACCGAATCAGCGTCCCAGTCCTCCTGCTCCGCGCCCGCTAAGGCTCGTGTAGGGACGGACGCATTCGTCCGTCCAGTGAAAGTCCCGGTGCGGGTGCCCCGCTCAAGCCCGGTTTTGGCTTGAGTGGGGATTTTCGCCAGTTCGTAAGCAATACTCCAACTCATGTGGGGACAGCCGCCTTCGGCTGTCCAGCGAAGGCGAAGCCGAGCGCCGCGTCCACAGGCTCCCAAACCCTGCCCCTCCGAGTCCCCCGATCTGTACGTCCCAACCCACCACAGGCGTATACTTTTAATAAGTAGTACGACAACCGCCGTTATCTGACGCTCCTCGTAGAGATGTTTTGGGTTGAACGCGCAATCGTAGTGCAGCGAGCGTTTTTCCGATGACCCCTACTTCTAAATCTTTGAAGCGGCGTCCTTCTCGCCTCAAAACAGTCGCGATAGCCATTGCGCGATATACTCTCGGCATTCTCGCCGGCATCGGAGCCCTTTTGCTCCGTGACTTTCTTCGTCCTCTGCTCGGCGAACACAACCCCTATCACACCGTTTGGCTGGCAGTCGTATTTTCGGCGTGGTATTGCGGTATCGGCCCCGCCATCATCACTGTGATCATTGGCGCAGTTGGAGTCTGGTATTGGTTCCTGCCCCCGGTGCATTCCTTCACAGTCAAGGACCCTGCTGAAATTTCCGGACTCATCGGCTTCCTCATCTTCTCCGCTATCGTCATCGCTTTCGGAGAGTCCACACGCCGCAGCATCGGCCGCCGCGAACAGGCCGAACAGGAACTCCGCGACGCCCAGGAAGAACTCGAGCAGCGCGTCCGCGAACGAACCTCCGCACTCGAGCAGCGCACCGCTGAGGTCGTCGAAAAGGCGACTCTTCTCGATCTTGCCAATGACGCCATCTTCATCAAGACCAAGACAAAAACCGGAACCTCTGGCGGCATCATCACCTATTGGAATCAGGGTGCCGAGCGACTCTACGGCTTCACCGCCCGTGAGGCTTTAGGCCGCGATCCCGCTCACTTGCTAAGCACCACTTACCCGATCCCGCTTGAACAAATAGAACAAAATGAAGTCTGGGAGGGGGAACTCAAGCACTCCACCCGCGACGGGCGCCGCATCGTGGTCGCCAGCCGCTGGACTACACTCCGCAGTAAAGCTGGCAACCCCATCGGCTGGATGGAAATCAACACTGACATCACCGACAGGAAACGCGCCGAACGCGCGGCCCGCAGTCTCAGCGTGCGCATCCTCACCCTGCAGGATGACGAGCATCGCCGCATCGCCCGAGCTCTTCACGACAGCCTCGGACAATACCTCGCCGCCCTCAAAATGCAACTCGGACTCCTCGCCAGTCCCGGCGCCAATCGTGAGCAGTTGATCTCCGACGCCTCGGACATCGTCGATCGCTGCCTCGCCGAAACCCGCACCGTTTCCCATCTCCTGCATCCTCCGTTACTTGATGAGGCAGGGCTCGGTTCCGCCGCCCGCTGGTTCATTGAAGGATTCGCCGAGCGCAGCGGCATCCCCGTCAATCTCGATATCACTCCTGGATTGCGCCGTATGCCCGCGGAAATCGAGATCGCACTATTTCGTGCCCTCCAGGAAGCGTTGACCAACGTGCATCGCCACGCCTCCACTCCCAAAGTCGACATCCACCTGACGCTCGATCCAAGCCAGATTCGTATGCAGATCCAGGACTATGGCCAAGGCATTCCTCCGGAAACCCTCCGTCATCTCGAAACCGGAGTCGGAAAGACCGGCATCGGACTGGCCGGAATGCGCGAGCGCGTACGCGAACTGGGTGGATCTCTGACGATACACTCAAACAACCAAGGCACACTCCTGACCATTGCTCTCCCCCTCCCCGCCAACTCGGAATCCGGCCCCACCGAAGCATCCATAGACCAAAACCAAGTCCCCGCCGCCTAAAGAGCTCTTCTCAGCGTGATCAGCGGTTCCAGCTTTTCCCTGTGTCCCTCTGTGCTCCATGTGATGAATGTCTGTTGTCCGCGAGCCCCAGCCCTACAAATTCCACCTCCAAACGAATTACACTATGAAATTGCAATCCATCCTGTGACCCCGCAAGGAAGGCCATCATGTCGTTGAATAGTTTCAACAGTCGCGCGTCCCTGAAAGTTGGCAACAAGGAATACGAAATCTACCGCCTCGACGCGCTCGACAAAGCAGGCATCTCCACGAAACACCTGCCCTTCTCTCTTCGCATCCTTCTGGAAAATCTCCTTCGTACCGAAGATGGCCGCAACGTCACTAAGGAAGAAGTGCGCGCGCTCGCGAATTGGAACAGCAAGTCCAAGCCCGACAAAGAGATCGCCTTCACACCCAGCCGCGTTCTCCTGCAGGATTTCACTGGAGTCCCTTGCGTAGTCGACCTCGCCGCCATGCGCGATGCCATGAAGCAACTAGGCGGCGACGCATCTCTGATCAACCCGCTCCAGCCCGTAGAACTGGTGATTGATCACAGCGTGCAAGTAGACGAATTCGGATCTTCAAACGCCCTGGACATGAACGCCCTCCTGGAATTCCAGCGCAACAAAGAGCGCTACTCTTTCCTGCGCTGGGGCCAAACCGGATTTCGCAATCTAGCCATCGTCCCCCCCGACACAGGCATAGTCCACCAGGTCAATCTCGAATACCTGGCGAGAGTAGTCTTCATCCACGAGAGCCCAGGAAAGCGCCAGGCGTACCCAGACACGCTAGTAGGTACTGACAGCCACACAACCATGGTGAATGGGTTGGGGGTGCTGGGGTGGGGAGTGGGTGGGATTGAGGCCGAGGCCGCCATGCTCGGGCAGCCGGTCTCGATGCTGATTCCGCTGGTTGTAGGCGTGAAGCTCACTGGACGTTTGCGCGAAGGAGCGACCGCCACCGATCTCGTACTGACGATCACCGAGATGCTGCGCAAGCATGGTGTCGTCGGAAAATTTGTTGAGTACTTCGGGCCTGGGTTGCGCGATCTTCCTCTTGCCGATCGTGCCACGATCGCCAACATGTCCCCCGAGTATGGCGCGACTTGCGGTATTTTCCCGATCGACAAAGAGACTTTGAAGTATCTGAAGCTCACCGGACGCTCCGACGAGCAGATCGCTCTCGTCGAAGCCTACGGCCGCGAGCAGGGACTGTTCCACGATGAGAAGACTCCCGAGGCCGAATACTCCGAGCTGCTCTCGCTCGATCTCGCGAGTGTTGAACCGTCGCTCGCCGGACCCAAACGTCCGCAGGATCGCGTGATCCTCTCCCAAGCGGGAGAGTCGTTCGTCAAAGCGCTGCCCTCGCTGATCAAGCCGAAAGCAACCGCCAAGACCGGGGGTGCCCCGGGCCTCGCCGAAGTTGCGAGACCCGGGAACGGCGCGTCCGCGACAACATCCAAGTCCTGGGAAGCCGAAGGCGGCAGCCCTGCCGCAATTGGCGTTGAAGACCCCAACGTCCACGAGCACGTACCCGCGTCGGTGAAAGATTCGCTCAAGCACGGCAGCGTCGTCATCGCCGCGATCACATCGTGCACCAACACCTCGAATCCTTTTGTGCTGATCGGCGCCGGACTTCTCGCCAAGAAGGCCGTCGAAAAAGGTCTCACCGTTCCCCCGTGGGTGAAGACTTCTCTCGCTCCGGGATCGAAAGTCGTCCGCGACTACCTCGAGCAAGCCGGACTCATGCCCTATCTCGAGAAACTGAAGTTCCATCTGGTCGGCTACGGGTGCACAACTTGCATCGGCAACTCCGGCCCGCTTCCGGAAGAAGTTTCGAAGGCGATCGACGAGAAAGAACTGGTGGTTGCATCGGTGCTTTCCGGGAACCGCAACTTCGAGGGCCGCATCAACTCCGAAGTCCGCGCCAATTACCTGATGTCGCCTCCTCTGGTCGTAGCCTTCGCGCTCGCCGGACGCATCGACACTGATCTTCGCAAAGATCCACTCGGCAATGGCCGCGATGGCCAGCCGGTATTTCTTGCCGACATCTGGCCAACGTCGCGCGAGATTGAAGACACGATGCAAAGCTCCATCACCTCCGAAATGTTTTCCAAGTCATACAGCGAGGTTTTCCAGGGCGACGAACGCTGGCGCGGCCTGAGCGTTCCCAAAGGCGAAACCTACGCCTGGGAACAGGACTCTACGTATATCCGCCGCGCCCCGTACTTCGACAACATGGACGTGAAGCCTTCGCCTGCGCAAGAGATCAAAAAGGCGCGGGTACTCGCGGTTCTCGGCGACAGCGTCACCACCGATCACATCTCTCCCGCGGGCTCGATCAAGAAAGACAGCCCCGCCGGACGGTATCTGCAGGAGCATGGCGTGAAGCCCGCCGACTTCAACTCCTACGGTTCGCGCCGCGGCAACCATGAAGTGATGGTCCGCGGAACGTTCGCCAACGTCCGCCTGCGCAACAAACTGGTCCAGACCGAAGGTGGCTACACTCGCCACCTGCCGACGAACACCGAGATGTCGATCTTCGACGCCAGCGAACAATACCGCGCCGACGGGACGCCGCTGGTCATCCTCGCGGGCAAAGAGTACGGCTCCGGATCCTCGCGCGACTGGGCAGCAAAAGGCCCGGCCCTGCTAGGAGTCCGCGCAGTAATCGCCGAAAGCTACGAACGAATCCATCGCTCAAATCTAGTAGGCATGGGAATCCTCCCCCTGCAATTCCCCGCAGGCCAGAACACCGACTCGTTAAAGCTGACCGGAGAAGAGACTTTCGAAATCGCCGGCATCCGCAACGTAGTAGAGAAATTCTCCACCGGCCGCACGGTAAAAGTGACAGCCAAGGTGCGAGGCAAAGACCCAATAGAGTTCGAAGCCCTGGTGCGGATCGACACCCCACAAGAAGCGCTCTACTACGCCAACGGCGGCATTCTGCAGTATGTTTTGAGACAGCTGCTAGCAAGCAAACCGCAACCAGTAGGAGCGTAGACAAAATACCGTGCCCTATCTCAGGGCGGGTGCCCCACTTCTGGCCGGTGTTGCCAGAAGTGGGGATTTTCCCATCCATCAAGAAACTGCCGACGATCGAATCCTCTCCTCCCACCAACCCCAATCATTCAATTTAACAATTCCGCTATCCCCACCCGCGTAAGCCCTAAAACTGCTCCACTCCCACTCCTCAGGATGTTCCACCAACCCGCGTGCCACCGGATTCTGATGCATGTAATGAAGCTTCTCCGAGATTTTGGACTCGCTGTAGACATTGAAGTCGTAGTACCTCTTCATCCAAAAATGCTGACTACCATCCGACCTCGGGTGCCCCACTTCTGGCCGGTGTTGCCAGAGGTGGGGATTTTGAGACAGGATCCTCCGAGTAAATCCTACTTTCACAGCACAAATGGCGCTCGCTGTGTTTCCAATCAGAGGCTCGGATACGAGCAAATGCACATGCTCCGGCATCACAACGAATCCGACCAGAGCAAATCGATATCGATTTCGCATTTGTTCGAGCACTCTGAGAAATAGATCTCTGTTGGCAGAACTATTCAACAACGGCTGTCGATCTTCACAACTCCACGTGACGAAGTGCAATGCACAGGTCTGATGAAAGCGCTTCAAGCCCCAAGGCATCCATCCACATTAAACACGGAACATAAAAGTGTCGGTGATTCTCACGCGACCAGATTCGAACCTTTCCCAAATCCGGAATTTGGCGACTTCCGAAAATCCCCACCTCTGGCAAACCCGGCCAGAAGGGGGGCACCCGTTGCTGTATGTGCTAGTTACTCCAGCACGCCGGATTAAGGAACCCTTATGAATAAAGTTGTAATTGCCATCACTGTTCTTTCCGTCGGTCTGATAGCTTGGTTTCTGTGCGGAAGCCAAGCTCCGGCCTTTGCACAATCCTCACCTGCTCTAGAACGGTCATTACTCATTCGGCCGGACGCCATTCCAGAAATTCCTGAAATCAATTCGCATTTCTCACGAACGCATGCCGCAGGAGGCAGCCAGCAGCTGGACGGAATGGACATCAGCAATTCCGAATTCAAAGACATAACCTGGGAATATTCCGGAGGCGCCGTCTCATTGAACGACGTAACAATTTCGACTCCGATGCGGGTGCGCTTCTCCGGAGCCGCGGCCAATACATTGGCAATGCTGTACTTAATGCAACAAATAAGTGCGATTGACAGATCAGGCGAACCGATTTCGACCTTACCTGCATTCAAAATAACCAAAGGCCCCAACAACACAATGACGGTTAATTTCGAGAGCCCATACAAATAAAGGTGTTTCATCGCGAGAAATCTCTCTCTTCCCCCCAGACACAAAAAGGCGCGACCTTAGGCCGCGCCTCTTCAAGAATCTTGTTTTCTACCCTCTACTTCCAGAATAGCAATTTCGACAGGGTAAACCGGCCAACTTTTTGAATTTTTCTTCGCAATGATTTCAGCAACTTAGGTGCACTCGTGCAATTTCTGCCTATTGACCAGATTTCACGTGCGACGGAAAAACACTCACATTCGCCGCAAGCGAACTCGATTGAACAGAGCACATCGAAAACAGTGGTCCGTGGCTAGTGGTCAGTGGTCAGAAATTCCCGTTACTAGCCACTGCCCACTGACCACTGATCACTAACGCGTTCATCCGCGTTCATCCGTGTCTATCCGCGGAAAAGAAGTCTCCGCTACTGGACCATCACGCGCACCAGGTTGGAATCCGCCGCGGTCCAGTCGTACGTCCCGAGATAGCGCGCGTGAATCACGTTGTGGCCCTTGGGAAGCGTGACTGGCAGCGTGAAGATCGGATTGCCTCGGTTGCCCGTGGTTAGAAATCCCGAACCGATGCGCCGTTCCGCTCCACCGTCGATCGAATCGTAGAACACAACTTCGCCGTAGGGCAGAGACAGAGCCTGATTCCATGGTTTGCCGATCGTGGAAACAGTCACACTGGTCGCCGTTCCTGCAGCGACCTGACCGGCAGCGGCAGCGAGTTGTACCTTGGGCGTTGCGGGCTTGACCACCGTTACGATGAAATTGCTGTTCTGCGCGGTGTAGTTCGAGTCTCCGGAGTAGGCGGCCACCATCCCGTTCTTATTGGTATATGTCCAGTTGAGCGTGATGTTGGCTGTTCCATTCACCAGGTTCACCGCATCGCTAAACGGACCGCCGTTCTCTCCAACAAGTGTGACCGTACCCGTGGGCACAGGCGCTCCGGCTTTTCCGGCCTTCACGGTTACTACATAGTGCGACTGGTCACCCAGCGTGACGGTCGGCTGCGACTGCGTCAGGAAGACGTGATCGGCCGCGCCGGTTGCGGCGTTCACGCTGACCCGCGCCGGACGATTGCTGAAGACCTGTGTTCCAAGGAACGAATAATTGGAATCTCCGGAATACGAAATCTGCAGCGCGTGGAAGCCTTCTTTCAATCCGGAGAACGTGTAGCTCAGCTGCGCCAGGCCGGTGCCAAACAATCCGCTCGGCGCCAGCGGCAAATTAGTGGCGACCAGCTTCCCGTTGTCGTACACGTTGACCGTGCCGGTCGCCGGCAACATGCCGTCGACTCCGACCACAAAATTCACGTGCACACTCGACCCGACGGTAATCTGGTCTGGGAAGGGAGATCCGTAGGCGCGGGGAAATCCTTTGCGGACATTAAACGCAATTTGCTTCGAGATCGACGGACCGAAACTGTTGTCACCGTTGTATAGCACTTTCACGCTATGTCCGCCCGGTAAAAGGCCGGTGCGCAACACGTTGTCGATCTGAGCCCATCCTTTGCCTCCCTCGTTGAGAGGGAAGGTGCCAAGCTTGATGGTCTTGTCGAGCATGATTGTCGCCTGGCCACTCGCCGAGCCGACGCCAGATTTTCCACCCACATCGAATTGGATCGCCATGGGCTGCCCGTAGTTCACCGGCCCGTAGATCGGAACGACATAGCCGATCAGATTCACGACCCAGGCGCTGGCGCTCACGACCGACGGCTCAGGCGTCACATTGATCGATACCGGAGAGGAATCGCTCGAGCCGAACATTGCGTCTCCGGCATAGTGCGCCTTGATCTTGTACGTGCCGCCTTCGAAGCCGTTCACCCCGCCTGAAAACGCTCCGTTCGTAAGTGATCCGCCGAAGACGGAACCGTGCTTATCGCTGAGCAGCGAGAAATCTCCCGACGGAGATCCCGCGCCTGAAGTGGGTTGCACTGCGACATTCAAGGGAATCGGCGTGCCATGCTGAACGCTGACGCTGGCAGCTGACAATGTTGTAGCCGACGCAAGCTTCGTCGCCGAACTCCATGCGTTCACCAAGTTCGCCGCGTTCACCGATCCTAATCCGGTTCCCATGTCGTAGCCGCGAACCGCTCTGAATCCTGTTTGTCCGGGAACATTGTTGTTGCCGGCGGTCACGTCCTGGAACACGCATCCGCTGACAGTGTTCGGATCGGTAAGGTTGCTCGAATTGCAGAGCCAATATTTATCGCCCGCGGCAAGTTGGTAGAGTTCGTAATTCGCTAATCCTTGATACGCGCCGTTCTTCTGCTCGACCAGCGCCATGATGCCTGCCATCGATGGCGCGGACGCCGACGTTCCTCCAACGACAGCAGCGCTCGTCAAGATGGTTTGTCCGTTTTGCACCGTCCATTGGCACGCACCTTCGACGCACACGATGTAGCCATCGTGCGAACCGGCCGCTGCCAGCGCGAGATCGGGCAGATCGCGAGTGCCGTCAGCCGCGACGCCGCGTCCCGTCTGCCACGAGGGCTTCGCATATCCCGAAAGGCAAGTGATCAGATTTCCGGAGATGGTCGAATCCGTACAGCTGCTTTGTCCTCCGCTGCCCGACCACAGCATGTATGCGTACGTTCCGTCGCAGTGATTCGGATCAACCGTCGGATCGCAGGTCTCGTTCCACACTGCTTCCGGAATGTATCCCAACGCCGACGATAGATCGTCGCGGTTCTGCGTCGACCAGTAGGTCGAGTCCGCACCCTTCTCGTTGAATTGAGTTCCGCCGACCGCAACGTTATACGGAGTGGATGCAAGACCGCTGACATTGAGACCATTCAACGCCGGGTTATATTGTTCCGGAAAATCGCAGGCCGCAGGTCCGTTATCTCCGGACGAAACGAACACCGTGATTCCCTCCGCAGCGGCTTGCTGATAGATGGAGTTGTAGAACGCGTTCTGCGCGGGTCCCAGGTATGCTTCGCACTGTCCGTAGCTGATGCTCATGATCGGGGCCACGCGGTTGTCGACGATGTACGAAGTAGAGAGATCGATTCCATCTGTCGTGAACGTCGATAGCGTCGTGACGAACTTGATCGCCGCATTCGGAGCGACCGCACCAGACCACTCGACATCGAGATCCGATTCCAACTCATCGCCATTCACTCCCGGATCGGCTCCGTTCACGATGAATGTCGGATCATTCGCCGGCAATCCGAAGATCTGGCGGAACGCCTGCACGTCGGAAAGATTGATATCGGTTCGTCCGACGACTGCGATGGAAACATCCGTCCCGTTCACGCCGCTATTCAGCAAGGGCAGCGTGTTGTAGATGTGCGCATAATCGCCGGGCGTCAAGTAGTGGGTTCCTGAGCCTCCGGTGAAGTTCGGCGACGCCGCAGCACTCAAGCCCTTTTGTGCGGGCACCAATTCGGCGATGCGCGCCATCTTTCCGGTGGCCTCATTGCGCTGTAACTGGAACGCCTTTGAATGCGCCGCCTGCTTGCGGAAGTTATGCAGCGAGAGCACCCCTTCCACGACTGACGCGAGGCTCACTGGGAGCGAGATGTCTCCGGCATTCGCCACGTAATGCTCGCCCTTCACCATGTAGTGATGCATCTCGGTGTGAAACGCGTTCTCGACCTGCGCGGCGGTTCCGGAGAACTCGATCCACTGACGTCCTCGCGCGACGCTGTCAACGCGAAATCCCTGCTGCTGCAGCCATGCCGTGGTCTGCTGCAAGTCCTGCTCGGCCGGACCGAACTGCGCTCCGTACTGCTCGGGCGTCAGCCAGTTGTGATACGAGGACGATTGTTTGTCGTGCTGCCGATTGATGAGCCGGCTGAGCGCGGTTGCCTGATCTTTGCCTGGCTTCAGCACGAGCACCATGCGCTCCATCGCAGTGTCAGCGGTGACGCGGCCGAGATCGTTTTGCGCCGAGATCAGCGGATGATGCGTCCGCGGCAAGCGAACCAGCGCGCTGTTGTCGACGGGTGAGTTGATGCGGGCACGCGGTTCCTGCGCGGACACCGTCAACGAGTAGAAGAACGCTGTAACCAGAACTACCGACAGAACTGCCCTACCACTTCCGATTTTTGTCATAGCGAACCTTTCGCCTGGGAGAGCTATCCCTGCTTGTCAATGCCTCAGTTTTGGAGACCGCACTTTTTTGCGAACGGCGAGAATCGCCAGGAGTTAGTGCATGGGACGGATGATGAGTGCGAACGCCAACTTCTCGGCGGCGCTATCAGCCGCACGCCAAGAGAGACCGACACAGCCAGCGGTCGCTGTCACAGCAATATGCATGATGAACTTCGCCCCAAGAACGGCTTAACAGTGGAACTTAACGCAGGGCCGCACGTAATGGAGCGGAAGTATAAGCTAAGAATCGGAATCTCGGCAAGTTTGAATTATCTCCGGGCGAGACATCACATCGTGAGGCACTTTTGGATAGGGAGTCGAGCGGACAGGTCCAAGCAGATAGTGCACCCGGCGGACCGCTTCGGGGATTTCCCGCACCCTGGTGCCGCCAAAGCCAAGTATCAACCCTTGCCGAGATTCTCCTAAATACATACGCGAGAGGGGCCAGAGAGAAAGTCCGTGGTCAATCGCACGGTGGGCAAGGTCTTCATCGCTTTGTCCCTTGCGGAGCAGCACCGTCAAATGCATCCCGGCCTCATCGCCGACGACCTCAATGCTGTCCCCGAGTATGCTGATGAGGTTGTCCACCAACACTCGCCGCAAGGTGCCGTAGTGGATCCGCATCCTTCGAAGGTGCCGGGCGAAGTGACCTTCCTCGATGAAGTCGGCGAGCACCTCCTGATAAAGCGTCGGCGCACCGAGATCCATCACGCGCCGCATGCCCGCAAATCGCCCGATCAGATCCGGAGGAACCACGATGTAACCCAACCGCAGTGAGGGGAACACGACCTTGCTGAACGTCCCGATGTAAATCACGCGCGAGTTGGGATCCAACCCCTGCAGAGACGCAATCGGCAGGCTTTCATAACGATATTCGCTGTCATAGTCATCTTCGATAATCCAGGCGCCCGATCTCTGCGCCCACTCGATGAGCTGCAGGCGGCGCGAAGCGCTCATCGTGACGCCCAGCGGAAACTGGTGAGACGGAGTTACGAACGCAGCCCGGGCGCGGCGCTGCTTCCGGATGCCGTCCGCAACATTCAATCCTTCGGAATCGACGGGCACGGGCACCAATTGACATTCGCTGAGCGCGAGAACGTCGCGCAACAGGCGGTAGCTTGGATTCTCAATCCAGACTTGCGAGCCAGCGTCGAGTAAAACTCGTGCCGTGATTTCCAGGGCCTGCTGCGAGCCGTTCACGATCAGAATCTGGTCGGCCTCGCAGCGCACTGAGCGCGAGATTTTCAGATAGTTTGCAATCGCTCGCCGCAGCGATTCGTGTCCGATCGGTTCACCGTAATGCATGGACGCCGCGTCCAATCGGCGACTCCGGCGCGCGACCAGATTCGACCATATCTGCGCTGGAAATTCATCAACGGCCACCTGTCCGACACGAAACGGTCCGAAGTGAACCATCCACGGAAAGTCTTGCGTGCGCGGAAGCCGTGAGCAGCGCCGAGACGCCGGGCGAGGTCCACGCCGAAGTGACGGAGATTTCGTTTTCGCCGGCGCACCGCTCGTCGTCATCTGCTCAGGTAACGAAGCAGACACGACGGTCCCTGAGCCCGCACGGCTCTCCAGATAGCCTTCCGCCAAGAGCTGCGCATAGGCATTCAGCGCCGGAAAACGAGACACGCCGATTTCTCGCGCCAGGATGCGCGTAGAAGGAACACGTTGTCCGGGATGAAGGCGCCCGTCAACGATGGCTGCACGGAAGGCGTTATAAATCTGGCGGTGCAGAGGCTGGGAGCCCCTCCGGTCGACCACGATCATCGGTAGAAAGCCGGACGCCACGCGCTTCATCAGCCGGGGATGATAGTGGTCATGTTGAACGACCGTCAAGTGGGTATTGAGCGTGACCACTTAGAATGCAACACTCAGCCCAACGGACGGGCCACGGCCGGTCTCACCGTGGCGAAATCATCATGGTTCGCATTCGCCATTGCCTGGAGTGTCCCACTTGCAGGCTTCGATACGTCATCTCGCTCAATCCATACAGGAACGGCTCCCGCATCATCAGCGCAGTGAGTAACGGGCAGGAAGAGTACTTGCTCTACTGTGCATGTCGGCGAGGCGCAAGCCGCTGGATCGAAAGTGACGTCCTGCTCTGCGATGTGTCCACAGCGGCCTTCGATCGCGGCTACGGAACGCCCACAGAAATCTGGTGCCCGCGCGCCAGGCGCGGAATCGCTGGAAGTTCTGACGACGCAAGCGCTTCAACAACTGAGATCGGCTGAAGCAGATTACTGACCCTGTCCAAATCTTTTGTCCGCAACCCCGGGTGCCCCACTTCTGGCCGATGTTGCCAGAGGTGGGGATTTTGATTTTTCTTGAAAGCTTCCCACGACCGCGGCAACAAGAACGCCCCGATCAGGGATCGGGGCGCAATGAATCAGCCGGCTAAAGACGACGAGTCTTTAGGGGATCCGGCGGAGCGGGCCATTCAGTGTCGCAAAGTTACGCGTGCTCAGCGCCTGAATTCCAGCCGTGTGAGTTCCATTGAACGGAGTCACATTATTCGGGCAACCGGCAGCTGCCGCAGCCGCAGCCGAGCCAAACCACAATCCAACGTGGTAGGTGTGAACCGGTCCTGTTGCCGGATTGGTGTTCACATCCGGGAACGGCGTGTTGGTGAAGACGACAGGAGCCGGAGCGGTTCCGGGAGCCACGATGAACGTCTCGATGCTGAAGCGGCCAATGAAATCGGCGACTCCGACACCATTGTCGTCGGTCGTCAGGTCACCCTGGTACCAGGAGAGTCCGAACGGCGCATTGGGTACCTGGATCAGGAAAGCATCGAACTCCGTCTTTGGAGGGAGTCCGGTTGCTTCCATGTGCATGACTTCGACGTTGCCAAGAGAGTTGATGGTCACCCGCCCCTTTGCGCTGAGAATGCATCCCGCGGTTACTGCCGCCGCGGAGGGAACCATGCTGAAGGTTGTGCTCTGCGCCAACGCACTGATGCTCATAAAGCTGAGTACGAGGCCAATTGCTAACGAAAGACGTTTCTTCACTGTATTGTTTTCCTTTTCTATAGATTCTGTGCGCGTGGCTGCCTTGCCATTTCGTGCACGGGTTACTGCCCAAAGCCGGAAGCCTGCCCCACCAAGACCGGCCGCTCCGGCTCCCTTTCTGATTTCGCCACTCCCCCACAACAGGAGGCGGTCACTCACCTTGCCTAGATCGAGCGATGGCACTTAGAATTACTCAACACTCAGCCTCGGGGGCGTGTAACGAGCTCAAGGGTGCAGTAACCGCGCAGTCGGCGTCCTTAGGGAGCTCCTGAAAATCTCCAAGAAGTTTCCAAATATTTTCCAAGTTTGCGCGGCTGAACAGGTTGTATGGTTTTGAAACTGCGGCATTTCTACGAGTTCGGCCCGTTCCGCCTGGAACCCGACGAACACCTGCTGAGGAACGGCGATCAGCCGCTCGCCCTCGCGCCAAAGTACTTCGACCTGCTGGTTTTCCTTGTGCAAAACAGCGGACGTTTGCTGACAAAGGACCAGATCATGCAAACCGTCTGGTCGGGAAGTTTCGTCGAAGAGGCGAATCTGACGGTCGCAATCTCAGCAATTCGCAAAACGCTGGCGGAAAAGGAATCGGGCGTCCAGTACATCGAAACTGTGCCCAAAAAGGGTTATCGCTTCACTGCGGGAGTGAGGGAGGTCGAAGAGGCCCCAGCGACATCGTTGCCAAAGCTCGATGCGTCCGTTTCATCGAG
>Ga0207693_10000256_pt1 | contig 48996 bp, 54 predicted proteins | sample LARL81metaG_FD_184347 | JGI IMG/M metagenome (GOLD analysis project Ga0207693, IMG submission 184347) | Corn, switchgrass and miscanthus rhizosphere microbial communities from Kellogg Biological Station, Michigan, USA - LAR L8-1 metaG... | ecosystem: Host-associated > Plants > Roots >... | reverse complement strand
CAGCCAACCGAAGCTGTCGCGAGGGCTCGCTTCCGATACAGCTCTGACGTCATCCTCTCGGAATCACGGATTCGCGGCAGTTATCGAACCTAACCTACAGCGCGATCGTTTCGCTTAGGAACAGCTCCAACCTGCGGGCGGGCTTACGCGCGCCGCTTGCTCCGGACCCCAGGTCCCGGGCGCATACTCATAAACCGGCGTGTTGCTCTTCAGCACGGGTTCGACAATGCGCCACGCCTGTTCAACGTAATCCTCGCGTGCAAACAACGTGCTGTCTCCGGCCATTGCTGCTCCTAGCACACGTTCGTATGCATCCATTTCGTCCGCAACTGGAGAGTGGCTGGCCACCATTTCGCCTGTCTGAAGCGCAAATCCTTCTGAGCTTGGAAGTAGGTTCATCATCCCCATTGCGATCGTAATGTCCGCAGCTTCGCCACTTCAGCCCATGCGGCAGACTCGCTGGGCAAATTGCCCACAAGACCGATTGCAATCTTGTGCTCAACTCTATGCCCATCTGCTTCACGGGTTGCGTAGTAACGCAGCACCCATGTAGGTCCATTCTTGCGGGGGTCAACCCGCAGCCATCCACGTTGAAACCGCGCCATCAGTTCTCCTCGATTGGCGCGGGGAACTGCCGCGTAGAGTGTACTTTATGATGGGAACCTGCGATGGCAGAAGCGACTTCTGATAGGCGGAAGCGCCACACACGACGCTCCCCATCACCAAGCGGATAGGTAGGAATAGTGCCCGCACGCGCCAGTTCAAGCATGCGGCGCGGACGCAAAGAAAGAAATGCTGCGGCCTTCTCGGCGTCTACAAATGGCTCCGGAAAGTGAGCCTGCTGCCCTGTATTCATTATCGGTTGGGGCGCGGCAGCATGCGCCTTGCCCATACGCGTTGCTATGTTCATGCTGTTTCCTCTGTCCATTTCGTACAGGAATAATTCATCAAGATGAAGCTACCGCGGTCCTTCTTTTTCTGCTCGGGTTCAGGTTCCACCACCTGACGCAGCGTAAAATTATTCATTGTGTCACCTTCACCTTTTCCAATTTTGCCTTTAGCGGGGAGAAATCTTTGAATGACCCTTTGCTTCGACTGGGATGATGCCACTGCTGCTTCTGATCGACGGTTACGTCTTGCAATGCCCTCGACTGCCCCAACAATTTGCCAACCCCGATACCAACTTCACCTCACCGACATTCGGTGTCATCAGTAGCACGGCTGTAAATGCTCGCGTCGGACAACTGGCGCTGCGGTTCACGTTCTAGGCTTAGCTAAGCTAGCAATCTCCTGAGTCGTGGGATTATTGTGGGGACCTAACCCTGTCACAATTAACAGTTACTCAGCTCTAGTCTCAAGAGGTACATTTGTAAGTTGCACGAACCTGTAATTCCTTCTAAAGCATTCAACCGTGAAAGCAGGAGATAGATTCACGATTGCCGACTGTCTGGTCAAGACTGATCGGTTACTGCTCATGTTGGGCATCAGCCTGTTGGGCATTTACTTCGGTGCTTATCTGCACTCTCGGCTCTTCTCTCATTTTGCTTTGTGGCGATTCGAGGAGGTGGTTGCAGCGGCGCAGAGACCACCCGATCAACCCAGCCCATCAAAGTACGACGTCGATGTGAGCCATTGGGCAAAGGGGCGTCTTAAAGCCTACGAGTCAAGCCTGGCAAACAAATTGCCCTATCCCATCGCGATTCTAACTATTCCTCGCCTCCATTTGAGGGTGCCCATTTTCGATGGTACAGATGAAATGACTCTCAATCGGGGTATTGGCAGAATCGCTGGCACCGCCATGCCGGGCGAGGATGGGAATCTCGCCATAGCCGGTCACCGCGACGGATTCTTTCGAGGGTTGAAAGACATTGCAATTGGCGACCAAGTTGAGATCACGAGCCCAGTGGAATCGGAGACTTACATCGTCGATGGTACAGAGATTGTGACCCCGAGCGACGTTCGCGTGCTGCAAGGGGGATCCATCCATACAGTCACGCTGATCACATGCTACCCGTTCTATTTTCTTGGCGACGCCCCAAAACGATTTGTCGTGAAAGCATCACTAATTCATCGAAGTCTGTTGCAAGAAACGCATGCGTCAGCACGGGAAACACAAAATGCAGGACAAGCAGAACAGCAGAAATGAGCGATTAAAGGCTATATCACGAACGCGCAGTTCCATTTCGACTGAGGCTGTGTCGTTTATGGCTTGCATGTTGGCGTTGCGTCAGTCAATGCTCAGAGGTTATTGCGATGTCGACTCTATACGGTAGCCGACTGATGCGCGTCCCGCTAGTTCGCGAAAGGAGCATGTAAGTTTCGTTAATGGCGCATTGGCCTCGTGTGGTTACTTAGGGCGCACATACGCGCCTTACCACGTTGTGATCATCAGCAATAAGGAACACGGAATTTACTCATTGCCTTTACCTCCAGGCAAGGACAGCAGCTTAGAAACGGATGCTTCACCTGCATCGGGTGTGGACTCGCTGATTCGGGTGACCGGTGCATCATCCAACGGTTCCGATGATCGAGTGCACGGGCCTAAACGATAGCGTGCGCGCTGCTAAATCAACTCGGTAAGCATCTGGCATCGCCCGAACCAGCAGGAACTGTGTAGTCCAGTCGCACAGTGGTTCCCCCAAAGTCAACTTGCGAATGAGTCACAACCTTTTGCCAGAGTTTGGGAGTCGGCACTCACCTGTTCAGACGGCAGACTAACAAAACCGGGGCGGGATTGCAGGGAATTTACTAAAGCCGTCGCGGTCTTCTTACGATGATCTTTTAAAGTAGGATCTTTCCTTTGGAAAATAGTCACTTTTATCTAAGGGCACGTAGTCCGAACGAGCCGCCTAGAGATAGCATGCCCAACAATCCGATCAATGGAAGAGGACTTCCTGTTTTCGGGAGCTGCTGAGGCTTGGTTTGCAGCTCGGCTACTTCAGTGCCAAGGCCGGTGGCCTTGCTGTCAGCCGAAGTGGCTTTAGTGTCGGCCGCCGTGGCTTTACTGTCGGCAGCGGTGGCAAGCTGCTGTGCTTGCTGCGCCTGAGCCGCTGCGTCTGTAGCCTTCTGATTTGCTTGATCGATACTAGCCTTCATGCTTTGATCGCTCTGTTGAGTACGTGCATCCAAATCCTTTATCTGATTGCTGTTTTGAGTGGTAGATGCCTCCAGTTGACCAACCTTGTTATTCAGAGGTTCCGTCTGCTTCCGAACATATTTCCTGGTAGCACAGCCGAGACCCACAATCATGCTGAATGCCAACAAACCTGCGACTAAGACCCTGTTCATAAAAAAGTTCCTTTCTGGTCACGAAAGCCATTTGCATGGTTTCGCTTCGCATTTTCGAAGATACTGCGGTCCCGGCTATGGGCCACTGTCAGAGCTTACAGTTGAAGGAATCACATGATGGGCTTGGTGGAGGATTTCCAACCCAGAGAGGCCACGAAGGGAAGGTTTGTTTCGCCACGCTAGTCCCGCCCTCCTTGCGTGGATCAGATCCCACTCTGCTCAGGCAATAGCTCGACACTGAAGTAACATCCGGACAAAAAAGGACATTTTTTATTGCCTGGAACATTTGTACTGCGATTACGCAACGAAATGCCAGTAGGTGTGATCAATGCTTCGAGAGTCTGACATTTGCGGGATATGTAGCAAAAGATTCAGAGTCGGTCAAACTTTGAATATAACCCTGCTAGGGGACGGGACCCAAGAAGGTGAACGTGATCACATTTATGTGCATATCAAATGTGCAATTCCTTACCACGAAAAGGAGCAGAAAAAGAAAGAAGACCTGGCGCGATTGGCAGAGGAGATTTCCCGGCTCGATTACTTGGCGAGCGCAGTAAGAGGCAAAGCACCGAACTCAATCAACAATAGAGACATTACGCCGGCAAAGACGAGGGGCGCGTTTAGTCGGCGTCATATCTCACTGATCAAGATGAGAAAGCTTGCATCCGCGCGACATCCATGGTCACTGATCCCGCCCTGAACTGATCAGAGTTTGCAGGTTAATTTCGTCCGTTCCACCAGCAACCACGATGGCGCTGCCGCCAATAGTTTTCCTAACCTGAATCTGAATTAGGAAATCGCTCTGCCATTTCCGAGACATGGAATGCTTAGTGGCGGGACTATTGCCGAAGAGCAGTGTTAGGGGAAGTTAGAATGAACTGCCGTCTGCTGGGTCGGGCCGATCTCAGGCTCGATTCTCCTCGTTAGTGATCTAGGAAGCGGATTAGACTTGGAGACGGCAATGCAAGGCCGAAGCCTCGGTCTCACGAGCATGCAGGAGCGCCTGCGGTTAGTGCATGGAGAGCTTTCAATCTACTCGCAACCGAAAGGTGGTACTACGATCCACGCTCGCGTTCCTTTTCGTTCAAGCAGCGATTCTGTACAGGCGGCAGGTAGGAATAGCGGGTTCGCCGACAAGTTTACAGGCACTCCATTCTTCCGGGCACCGGTTGCGCAGCTCTCCGGTCTGGGACGTGAATGTGGTGAATGAATCCAGAGAGAGAGAGAGAGAGGAAATTAGCATAACGACTTGATCCCGAGATTCTTGCCTGCATCACACGACCGCGCTATAACATGGGCCATGCGAACGCCCTGCCGTTTTCTGCTGGCAGCCGCTTTACTTCTTAAGCCCTGCGTCCCGCTGAATCCCGCCGCCAATTTGATATCCGAGTCATGGCTTTCACGCGCGCAAGCCGCGGTTCTTCCGATCGCGCTGCATAATACACGCTCTTCGCCCTCCGACCTCGAGTTGGGCGGCGAGATTGCGGGCCTGCCGGCGGGCAGCACACGCTACATTACGCGCGACGGCCTGCTGGCCCTGCCGCAAGCGACCTATACCGTAACCGGTGATGCCAACTTCGCCGGCCCAACCGAGATCGGCGGTGTGCTTCTGGAAGAACTAAGCCATCGTCTTGCCGCGGCCCCAGAGTCAATTCTGATCGTTGCCATATGCGTGGACCGGTATCGCGGCAACTACTCCCGCGCATACCTTGCGGCACATCATCCTCTGCTGGTGCTAAAGATCAATGGAAAATCGCCTGCAGGTTGGCCGAAACCACCTGAAGGGCACGGCAGCGACATGGGTCCTTACATGATTTCCCATCCTGACTTCACGCCGACCTTCAAGATTCTTACAGAGGAAGAAGAGCCGCAAATCCCCTGGGGAGTGGTACGAATCGAATTCCGCAACGAGAAAACAGTCCTTAGTGCGATTGCTCCGCGCGGAGGGAACGCCGCGGAACCGGAGGTCCAGGCCGGATATCGTCTCGCGCAGCAAAATTGTTTCCGCTGTCACAACATGGGAAGCGAAGGCGGAGAGAAGTCCGGCCGTGGCTGGGATGTGCTCTCGGCCTGGGCGGCAACCTCGCCCGAGTATTTCGCCGACTACGTGCACAACCCTCAGGCCAAAAACGCAAGAGCGCAGATGCCTGGCAACCCCGGATACGATGACGCCACCATTCGAGCCCTGATTGCTTACTTTCAAACCTTTTCGTCACAGGAAAAGGAAAAACCATGATGCTCCGTACCGCCAAGATGTCATTGGTCTTTGCCGTGGCTTTGTACTATTCGTTCGTTGTGCTTGGTAACACGACCGACTACGACTCCAATTACCAATTTATCCGTCACGTCTTGATGATGGACTCCACATTTCCCGGCAATCGCGATATGTGGCGCGCCATCAACTCACCGGCATGGCATACCGTGTTCTATTTGTCGATTATCACGTGGGAGGCAATCACGATGGTCCTCTTGTGGTGGGCCGGGATAAGGCTGGCCAGGAGCCTGCACGCATCGGCGAAAGTCTTTCGTCAAGCCAAGAACCTGGCGATTGCCGCGCTTACTCTCAGCCTGCTCATGTGGCTGGTGGCATTCTTAAGCATCGGCGGTGAGTGGTTCATGATGTGGCAGTCACAGAGGTGGAATGGCCAGGAAGCCGCCTTTCGCATGTTTACCGTCGTGGGCATCGTACTGGTGCTGGTGGTGCAGCCGGAATCAGAGGAGCCGGCCTAGCACGCAATCGACCGTAAACTGTGGGCCTCAGAACATGCGGTCAGAACGTATACTTCAGGGCAAACTCGATCTGCCGGTTATCGGTCGAGGTGTTGGTAATGCTTGCGCCTCCCGGCACATCTACCGCAACTGCAGAACCTCCGCCGGGCAATCCGAAGTTGGGTTGTTCAGCAAGTTGAAGAATTCCGCACGGAACGTTAGATTTGTATGATGAAATAGCGGCGCGCCGGCGAGATTCGTCTTTAGGCAATTTTCGCTTCACACCACTGACAGTTGCCGGTTTGTCGACCACCCACGAACTTGGTTTGCTTCCAGATCACAAGAAGCGGCGAGCGACACTAGCATTCGCGAGGGCTTCATCAGCCGTGCTTTTGTTGGACGCTGTTAAGGATTTCGTCGGAGAGTCGTGGATTCTGCACGGCGCGAGCTAGTACTACGCCACCCATCATCGCCGCTGTCCGAAAAATCGCTTCTTTTCGGTCCGCACCGCTCGCCGAAAGAATTGCCTCAAGTCCCTGCTCGAACGCGGCTTTGAGTTCAGGGGTCGAGCGAGCCACCTCCTGGGCCAGCGCTGCCATGGTGCAGCCGTCGCCTGGATTATCCCGTGCCACCGCTCAGGTACCGATCAGCAAACGATCCTTCGCTCTTCTTATTACTATTGCTGCGCTGCGCGCGCCCTAGCGAAACCTTTTGGCCGTAGACCTACTTGGGTCAAAACAGCTCAGTTTCGCCACCCTGCGAAACCACGCGGTATTCAACTCCAGCCGCCACACGATTGCTCGGAGTGGTCGGTTAACAGGAAGTGATTTGATGACGGCTTACTGGGGTAGTGGTGCAGTTTGAATGTGTTCAAGAAGGCGAGTCCGCAACTTGCTTTCGATTGGATGAACTACTCTTTGCCTTCGTCCTCGTGAGAAATATCTAAGCCGATAATTTGTGATCCGGGATGCTGTCCCTTGCAATGGACCTCGAAATCTTTATTTATTTGCTCTGTCGATTTCTTGGTGAGAATCGCATCTACACGGTCTAGTGCGAAAACAGTTTCACAAGCGGAGCACACCCACGCAATTGGTTTTTGGGTTTGGTCATTGAAAACCGTAGCCGTAAGGACTGGCATAGCGACAGTTTCCCACAGGCCGATCCAGGGCGCCAGCCTTGTGGATTACAAACTGCACCACTGGCCCAACACCGAGTCTTCACGCTCGCTCAATTTGTACTCTGAGTGGTGCTGGGCTGAACTATGTTTTGGCCCACTGCACTGAGATAGAACCTGCTTGGTCGCCCGGAGCGATATTCAACTGGCATGTTAAAGGCAGCTGTGTACTTCCAACGGCCAAAACCACGGAATTCGTGTCAATCACGAAGTACGGCTGCACGAGATCAGAGTCGTGGACACCCGCAGTGTCTGTCAGGTCGCGACAACGAATCTGTTGCCCCGCCACGCTAATGCCAGTCACGATCAGGGTTGAAAGTGTGCCATCCTCGTAGATTAGAGTTCCGGGGTTGGTGAGCGTTCCGGCTCCGAGCGTTCCACCGCCGGGCGTAATAAGGCTCGTGCCTCCGCCAATCTGAGCGAAAACGCCCCAGCAAATAGTAGAGATGATCGTGGATGGCGGCTGGCCTTTTATGAAGGGATCGCCCATGACCTGAATCGGAATAAAACCGGTGCTAGCGCCACTCCAGTTTACTTCAGCTAAAGGATCGACGAATGCGTTACAAGACAACCCCTGAAAGCTTTGCTGGATCTGTGACGCCTGCTGCTGCGAACCCTGGAATGCCATGGCTATCAGCGGTGGCTGGGTGCTCGACCGAGGTAATGCTGCCGTAGTCGGGGAAAGATGGCTCAGTATCCGGGCGAACTTGGCGTTGGGACCGGTGAGGCTGTTCGAAAGGGATGATCCTCCGCCTCCGCAAGAAACCACCAATCCAAAGAGGATGGCACAAACGGCTGTGCAGGTGGCCGATTCGATCAAGTGCTCTTTCGCTGTCAGCGACATAATTTCTCCAATTCCGCAGACCTGAAGGAAACCACGAAAAAAAAGAAATCGGTGCCCGGTTCTTCAGGTAGTTATCGCTTCTACCATAGAATTGGACTGTCCGAGCAAAAGAATCTTAAGTGTTGTTAACGCATTATAAGAGGGCGTCCCTTAGGGAATAGGTTATGAGCGCAAGCATCATTCCCTAGGAAAGGAACACCCTCCATGAATAGCGAAAAGTATATTGGGCTCGACGGCGCAAGAACTGCTCTTGGCTGATGTTCGTCAGCAGAACGTCGCCATATTCATCTTCGAGATACTGATGATGTTCGGGGTCGGAAGTCTTATCCATCACGGCTTTTACCTTCGCCAATCGTTGAGCCTTCTCAAGCACACGAGAATACTTTCTCCGTGTGCGGGCTTCCTTTAATAAAACCTTCTTGGACTCTAGGTTGATTCTTGAGCGTTCGGCTCTCGCGGCTTCAACAACAGCACGGGACTTTTTCCGTAACGCCTGAGTCCTGTCAGATTCCAAATCTGCTGCGAGGACTCGTTGATAAATACTCATGATCGTATTCGCCGCCTGCAATCTCTTGGATGACGAAGCCGAGGAATCAGAAGCGATTTCTTGATAGACAGCGAGGGTTTGAGGCATTCAGGAGACGGTGTTTTCGGCTGCGTCAACCGTGTGTTTGTGGACGTTGATGAGCGTTACGTGACCTTTCGCACGCGGGCGTCTGAATACGACACAGCGTCCTGGTTCTCCAATTCACACCGCGCCAGTTGATCAGACGTGGGGACTGCGTGAGTTTGTCGGTGACTGATCCAGACCGCAACAATCTTTGTTTCTGCACGCCCAAAACATAACTGATCAGGCGGGTGGCCCACTCTGGAAGATGCCAACCTGCGTCAGAACTTCACCGTTAACAGCACTGCAAAAATATCCATCGGCCAGTGGGCCACGATCAGTGGAGGCAATCGTCGAGTCAGCAGGTAAACCAACGTAAACACAACTACTCCCGGCAGAAAGGCCAGGAAACGCCAGGCGATGTAATGCCAATCTAAGATCAATGGAAAAAAGCTGTGTTGGAGCGTCCACCAGAAAGCCACCACCGGAATGGCGATCCACTTACTCCCAGACAGCGCCAGGATGCGGGGTAGTACATATGCCTGGTACGTCATCTGTTCCGTCGGGGACCAGACAAGCCACCATGCGCTCAAGCTGTAGACTGTCGCCCAGATTGGTAACGATCGCGCGGCCAGTAATCCCGGATATAGATTGGGTTGTGTAGAGCCATATACCAGTTTGCTGCCGAATGAAGCACCGGCCATGAAAAACGGGAAGACCAGAAGAAGGCACCCAATTCCGATGAAGATATCGTGCCCCCATCGCAGGCGTATCCTGCCCAGCAAGTCACGCAGTCTGATACCTTCCGCGCGTGTAAGCCACGTCATCAATGCCAGACAGCCAATATCCACCAGCGTTCCGTATATCGACCACCACGGAGTCGCCGCCTGCCATGGCGATGGGTTACGTCGTAACACGTAGATCAAGGCGACAATCGCCTGCGCCACCACCGCCAGCACAGTTCGGCTCGTCACCAGCGACAGTGGCCCGGCCCAGGAGAATTGCCCCAGGGCCAACCGTTTCTCAATCTCAACTTGAGAGTTGGCGAGGGCGAGCTCCTCGCTTGCGGGCAGGTTCGCTTTCTTGATGCCCATCATTCGGACACCAACTATACGATAACGCTCAAACTATAGCCCGGCGAATTCTTCTCGGTTGACGGCCAGGTCGGAAATTTAGACCTGAGTTCATCTGACGGTAGCGACCGCATCCGACAGCATGGAGTGCAAGATCTAGTCTCGGTATCACAATTTAATTCACCCCGCAGTCAGCCTTTCAAGGGTGCGCTTGCAAGGACCTCCACTTTTTCCCCTGGGAGGAACCGCAGCTGTGGTGTGCACCATCAGATAGATTCCGGCTCCCAAGGAGGTCCCTGTGATTCAGCTCTGTTTGGTCATCGCAAGCGACGGGTAAAACTCAGTCGAGACCCACAAACAAGCCCCCGGTTCAACCATCTACCCCTCCCACAAATACCTCGAACCCAAATATCTCGACCAAAAGAATCCTTATATAAGGGTACTTCATCTACATTTATGTGTGCGATATTCTTGATTCGCACGGAGAAAATTCTCAATGTTTAGAAAATTAGTAGTTACTAATAATAATGACTACGCGACATCGATTCTCCGCCTGGTTCTCGGTGTGATTTTCTTTGGTCATGGTGCGCAAAAGATGCTGGGTTGGTTTGGCGGATACGGTTATAGCGGCACTATGGGCTTTTTTACCGGGGTCATGCACATCCCAACGCTGTTTGCGTTCCTTGCGATTGCGGCGGAATTCTTTGGCAGCATCGGTTTGATTTTCGGATTCTTCACCAGGATCGCAGGTTTTGGAATCTTGTCGAACATGCTAGTCGCCATCGCGATGGTTCACCAACGCTTTGGTTTCTTCATGAATTGGACTGGACTTCAGAAAGGCGAAGGCTACGAGTATCACCTGCTTGTGCTCGCGTTAGCGGTCTATCTCATGATCCGCGGCGCAGGAGCAGTTTCCGTTGATCGCCTTCTATCCGCGGAAGCAAGTCTTTAGCTCAGGTCCAGACCGCCCGATAATATAGAGCTGTGAGAGACATGAACAAACATCTAAAGGCACCTGGGCTGTGGCTGGTGATGATGCGGAGTCATCACGACCTCAGGCTGTTGGCGGAACAGAGCATCGCGAGTGGCGGGCTATCCTCACGGACTTTGCGGTTCTTGAAACCTTGTCGCATAAGGGACCGCTCAGCATATCGGAGCTCCAGGATAAGGTTCTTCCCGCTAGCGGCTCCATGACGGCAGCAATTGACCGTCTGCAGGAACGGGGACTGGTGGTACGCAAATCGGCGTCAAAGGATCGGCGCGCACGAATCGTTGAGCTGACGCGTGAAGGGAAACTAGCAGCAGCAACGTTCTTCGAAAAGCATCCAAGAGATCTTGAGGCGCTATTGTGGGGGTTGTCCGCAAAGGAGAAAAAGCAGATGTGCGAGTCTTTGAAGAAACTGGGCTGCACGCAGCACAACAACTCGGTGACGCTCGCCACGTGCTGGAATCAAAACATCTTCGAGAAGAAAGTCCGCGGTAAGGAGTTTTAGAAAATGCAAATTGGTGTGGATAGCTTCGGAGCGGTTATTTCGGACCCATTGTCAGGGCTCTCTGTCAGCCCAGTCCAGCGACTGGAGAATCTACTTGACGAGATTGTGCTAGCGGATGAGGTTGATCTCGATGTGTTTGGCGTGGGCGAGCACCATCGAAAGGAATTCGTCGATTCTGCTCCAACGGTTATTCTCGCCGCGGCTGCTACCCGCACGAAGAACGTTCGGCTCAGCAGCGCTGTGACGGTTCTTAGTGCGGCCGATCCGGTACGCGTATTCCAGGAATTCGCCACGCTCGATCTGATCTCACGTGGCCGTGCTGAGATCGTGGCCGGGCGTGGTTCGTCTATCGAAGCGTTTCCCCTGTTCGGGTTCGACCTGGACGACTACGACTCGCTGTTTTCAGAAAAACTGGATCTACTGCTGCAAATCCGCGAGCAGACCCACATTCATTGGGCAGGTCAGCACCGTCCTGCGCTCACCGGACAGCCTATCTATCCGCGACCGCTGCAAAACCCTCTGCCCATTTGGGTCGGTGTCGGAGGCACTCCCGCCTCTTTCGCCCGTGCTGGGACTCTGGGCCTTCCCCTGATGGTCGCCATCATTGGCGGCGAATTCAAACGTTTTCGCCCACTCATCGAGCTTTACCGGGAAACCGGTAGCCTTGCTGGCCACTCGGCTGACAAACTCCGTGTCGGGCTTCACGCAATCGGCTTCATAGGTGACACCACCGAGCAGGCTGCAGAGGATTTCTACCCTGGTTACGCTCACACGTTTACCGAGATCGGTAAGGAACGTGGCTGGCCGCCAGCCACACGCGCGCAGTTCGATGCTCTACTCGCACCGACCGGTGCGTTGCTTGTCGGCAACGCTGAAACCGTAGCGCAGAAAGTACTTTACGCGAACGAGGTGCTCGGGGGCCTTTCTCGCATTACGTTCCAAATGGGTGTTTCGGCTCTTCCGCATCAGAAGATGCTGCACTCCATTGAACTGTTAGGAACCCGCGTCCGTAAACAGCTAACGACCGTATCCAAAGTCGTAGCATAGACGAGCCTGGAAGGACAAAAGCGGGAGCGCAAAATAGATGTATCCCATGCCCGTAGTTCAGGCTGAAGCCATTGGATGGGCACACCGAAAACCGGAGTAAGTCTGACAGAATGTCTCCGCCGCCAGACTACGAAAGCGATTTACACTTGTTTCACAAACCTTAACGATGCGGCATTCATACAATAACGCAAGTATGTAGGTTTGGGGCCATCGTCAAAGACATGGCCAAGGTGTGCCTCGCACTCGGTGCAGGAGACTTTTGTGCGAGTCGTCCCCAGGCTCGCGTCCATGGAGGTTCGGATGTTTTCTTTCGCAATGGGAGCCCAGAAACTTGGCCATCCGGTTCCTGAGTCGAACTTCGTGTCCGAGCTGAAAAGAGCGTTGTCGCAGCAGATGCAACGATAAAGCCCTCTGTCATGTATATCGTACTGACCGCTGAACGCTCTTTCGGTGCCCTCCTGGCGCGTCACCTGATATTGCAACGGGCTTAGCTGTTGCTTCCATTCGTCGTCGGTCTTATGAACTTTCTTTACCAGGGCGGGACCGAGATTTTGCCCGGAATCGCTGAATTGAATAATTTTTACTGTGTCTTTGTCAGCCGATGACTTGGCCTTTGCTGCGATCGGGCTTCCGAGCCACGTGATTAAACCCGTCCCGGTAAAAGTCACGACGGAACTGGAGAGAAAACTTCTGCGATTCAGCATAGCTCACTCCACCTTCAACACTAACCGAACGTAAACGCGAATGCCTGCACGCCGGGATCGAGGAACTCGATCTCGTCCTGTCCTCGACCGCTCCCTTTTGGCGGATGAGTTGGTAGAGGCGGTGTTCTTCAACTGTCCCGACGCCATTCGCATCGGCGTCGCTGCCGTGATCTTCTCCGGGAGGAGTTCCGTCCAGAGTGACTTTGAAGCGGACTGGCTTGCCATCCTTCACAGGGCCTAGCACCAGATGCAGATCGCGAGCGTGAAACCGGAACACGACCTTGCCAGAAGCTGCCTGAAGCACCGCATTCTCCGGACTCACCTTCCAACTTCCTCCGAGAGCCCACTGGTTCAGGGACAGGCGGGTACGAGGGGTATAGACCTTGCGCGAATCTGCGAGCGATCAGGTCGGTGGAGGCGACATTCTCGGCACGCTGGTATCCGATATATGTTTCCGGCGAGCGGACGTTGTCGCCGCCCGGAGCTGCCTCGACGCCTGTAGCGGAGACATTGATGGTGCCAGCCGGGAGCGATGTCGATCCGTTTTCCTTGAGCAGCTGCTGGATCACCCGCTCGGACTCGTCGTACTCGCCTTCGCCGAAGTGTGGTATGCACGGGCTCAAGATTGTCAGGACGCCGCCAACAAAGGCCAACAGGTAGATCAACATGGGTCTGTCGCTTCCACTCTCACGACCTCCGAGTTCTATCCCCACTTCTTGTAAAGGTCCGAAAATCGCTCGCGCTGTAGTTCAATCTTCGTCGCGTCGTTGCGCTGGTATCAGTTGAAAAGTTACAGACTTCGACAACGCTCAGGTCCAACGGGCGGCGGAATCATTTGTTGACCGGATGATCCCTGAGCCATCGCAACACATGATCAGCGCTTTCATTCGTCGGAAACACCGGATACAAAACATGCTCGATGCGTCCGTTCCGAACCACCATTGTCAGTCGCTTCAAAAGCCGTGTTCTGGCCACAACAAACGTGGGCAATCGCAAGGCATTGCATAGCTGGAAATCAGCGTCGCTAAGAACCTCAAACGGAAGGTGGAGGCGCTCGGCCATCTCGCGTTGATACTCAGTGGTCTGCGTACTTAGACCGAATACCTCTGCCCCAAGTTCAAGGAATTCCTGATTGCGATCGCGAAAGTTGCACGCCTGGGGAGTGCAGCCACGGGCGCCCGGAATTGCGTCCCAATTCTCGGGGAGGGGTCTTCCTGGCACGCCAGTCATGGGATAGCAATAGATGACCGTCCGAAAGGCAGAGAATTCTGAAAGGCAGACTGAGCGATCGGCGGTCGAGCGAAGACTGACCCTGGGCATGGTCATTCCCACGAGATGGTCTGCCGCGCCGTCATCTGTCGGTCGCGGTAAATCAGAAGGCAGCGGGAAATCGGTTTGCTGAGGCATATGATGAATCCCGTACAGAAGGCCGTTAGTGGGCTTGTTCTATCTCAGACCTCGGCTGGCGGGGAATCCGCTTGCAGGATCAAATTCTTCGTTCCAGGCCACAAATGCCATTTCCCTGGTCGGACAAAAGAATTCAAGTTCCTCCGGCTAGCAGCACCACGATTTGCCACAATCCGTGGGTTTCGTTGAGCCACAATGGCAGCTACTTGTTCTCCTGATCGGTTGAACATTGCGGTAGTGTCCCGCATCATGGCATGGCTCCTAGTCAATCATTCTACATTTCGACAAGACCTAGCGAAGATTGCTTTATTCGCGCTCCGAGTCTGTCGGGTGGCCTGTTCAACATCTGTGCTATATTTTTTTCGATTCTGGGGCTTCGCATCTCGCCGTTGATCTTCTGGAGGGCTAAATGCAAATGCAACGCTGGAGTGGGACTCTGCTATCTGCCATTATTGTACTGACGGCATCCTGCTTAAGTCTTTCTTCGGCATCGGCTCAGAATCAGGTCAACTCAGACCAAGACACCAAGAGCCAGGCGTGCCCGAATGACGACAGCGAATTAAGGCTGCCTGCGGGGTTTTGCGCAACTGTGTTCGCCGACGGGATCGGCCACACTCGCCACCTGGTGGTGGCGCCGAACGGAGTGGTTTACACGAACACGTGGTCAGGCGAGTACTACGACAACACGCCTGTGCATCCCGGCGGATTTCTTGTGGCGCTGCAGGATAAGTCCGGTGCGGGCAAAGCGGATGTGATCGAACGCTTTGGTGAAACCGTCCAGACCGGAGGCGCCGGTGGCACAGGCATTGGCATATATAAAGGATCGATTTACGCCGAGATCAACGATCGCATCGTGCGCTACTCCCTGCCTTCCGGTGGCATCGTACCGAGCAGCGCACCCGAAACCATCGTTTCCAAACTGCCTCTGGGCGGTGATCATCCCATGCATCCATTCATCATTGATGCCAAAGGATCTCTGTTTGTGGATGTCGCTACCGCCACCAATTCCTGCCAGCCGAAAAATCGGCAACCTAAAATACCCGGTGCAGATCCCTGCACTGAACTTGAGACTCGGGGCGGCGTCTGGCGTTATGACGCGATCAAAACCAACCAGACGTTTTCACCCGCAGAACGATTCGCCACTGGGATACGCAACGCCGAAGGTTTTGCCATCGACTCAGCGAGCCGCTTGTTTGTTTCGCAGCACGGGAGAGATCAACTGCATACGAACTGGCCTGATCTTTATAAGGCGGACGAGGAAGCCACCCTGCCTGCTGAGGAAGTAATGCTTTTGAAGTCCGGCGGCGACTACGGATGGCCAGGGTGCTACTACGATCCCTTCCAGAAAAAACTGGTACTTGCCCCGGAATATGGTGGTGATGGAGGCAAGACGGTTGGCGTCTGCGCGAGCAAGCTGGCCCCGGCCGCGGTATTTCCCGCCCACTGGGCGCCGAACGCGATGGTGCATTACGAAAAGAAACAATTTCCCGCCCGCTATCGCGATGGAGTATTCATCGCTTTCCACGGTTCGTGGAATCGGGCGCCGTATCCCCAGGGCGGCTACAACGTAGTCTTTCAGCCGCTCAGCGGGGACCATGCCTCCGGCAACTGCGAGATTTTCGCCGACGGCTTTGCGGGAGCGGTAATGACCCCCGAGGGTGCAACGCATCGTCCCTCTGGCCTCGCAGTCGGACCCGATGGTGCGCTCTACGTCGCCGACGATGTGGGTGGAAGGATCTACCGGATCGTTTATAAGGGTGGCTCCGCTAGTAGTGCGGGCGCCGTCACGCCATGCCCGAGTGCCACGGCTCCGGCCGGCGATGTTGTGGCAGCCTCTGCCAAACCGCCGGAGGGCACTCATCCAGATGCCGGCACTCCTCTTCCAGAAGGTGTAACGTCGCAGATGGTTGCCCTGGGCGATCGCGTCTACCACGGTCAAGAGGGCGGTGCGCCCTGTGCCGGATGCCACGGCGCGGATGGCACTGGTTCTCCCTTGGGCCCTGACCTCAGCGGCAGGAAATGGTTGTGGAGCGATGGCAGCTTCGCCGGAATTCTGAAATCGATAACTGAGGGTGTGCCAAACCCGAAGCAATATCGCAGCCCGATGCCGCCAATGGGTGGGGCGCAACTTACCCCGGATCAATTGAAGGGTTTGGCGGCTTATGTCTGGAGCCTTGGCCATTAGGCCGCTTCACCGGCGAGTATGAACACAACCAGAACTGGTCATACCGGGGGAGAAGATTTTCACTGAAAGCATCACGTCGGCTGCCGACGGCAAGTCTTTGTCGGAAGCGTAACCGGGCGAACCATATTCTTAACGCAGTCCGGCGCGTCGAGGGCGGAACCTTGGATCACTCGCCCGATCCAAATGCGCAATCCAAGCCATTCCGTGCAACTGCTGTCGAAGTAACCAGAATCACTAGCGAGGCAGGAAGCGAAACTCCATAACAACGAGGCTAAAAGTTGACGGACAGAGTGCGGATCAGTTCGCGGTTACGGCTGGTTGTCATTGTCCTCATCGCATCGGTCGGCGTGATTGCAGCCCAGGTGAAACCGGCGCCGCGTTCTCACTTCGTGCTCTCCAGTCCAGACGCCCGGCTTGCAGTACATGTTCCAGAGGAATAACGGCGAACGTTTTCGGATGCACGGGCGCAAATATGTCGCCCGCATTGCAATGGAGTGGTGCGCCGGCGGGAACCAAGAGTTTCGTCGTGACTTTGTTTGACCCGGATGTGGCGGAAACTGGCTCGGGGTGGTGGCACTGGGTGGTTTACGACCTGCCGGCAAATGTCAACAGTTTGCCCAAAGGAGCGGGCGCCGAGCACAGCTCAGTGCTTCCCAGCGGAACTCAACAAGGCCGAACCGATCTGGGGAATGATGCTTATCACGGTCCTTGCCCCGATAAGGGACAGCCTCCCCACCACTACAGGTTCACGATTTATGCGCTGAGCGTCGAGAAACTGGAGGTGCCGCTTGAAGCCAGCGGAGCGATGGTGACGTCGACTGCCAAAGAAAACGTACTGGGGAAGGCGGTTTTCATCGCACGCTACGGGCGTTAAAATCTTCACGCCTTCGACCTTCCACTTACTCGAATACTGTAGTCTTTGGTTCTATGGACCAGTCGGAAGAAGCAGTAGCCGCGGCTTTGCTCGATGCCCAGGGAAAGGCCCAGCCATTGTTTGAAGAAATTGACGCGCGGAAGCTCATTCGTCCTGGCGTAGCCGAAACCAAGATTAACGAGGACATTTATGTTTTGGCAGGGAAAATGTATGGCATCGAGCGCTACTGACATAAACGCATTGTGCGGGCCGGACGCAATACGCTGGCGCCTTACGATGAGAACCCTCCAGATTTGACTGTCGCTGAAGACGACATCGTGTTCCTCGACTTGGGTCCAGTTTTCGAGGAATTGGAAGCGGATTTCGGCCGTACCTACGTGGTGGGCCGATCCTTGGAAATCGAAGCTTTGCCGGGACATCAAGGAAGCATTTGCCAAAGCCAAACAGTAAGTCTCTATGTCCATCCCAAGAACCACAGCCGGATGAGGATGCCGGACGCCTCAGGCTGAAAGCGGCACTGGATATTGGAGATTCACTTTGTGGATCGCGTCCCGGAGATCGGCGGATTCTACGAAGAATTGCTGACAATCGGTTGAAGGTCCCGTTTCCTGCATACACGATGGTGATGATTCTTCCAGAAGTTCGTGGCATCAATCTTGATCGGCAGACCCGTTGCGAGCACTATCACGGACCCACTGACATCATCGCGATCAAGATGAGGTGCTGCGGCGTCTACTATGCTTGCAAGGATTGTCATAACGCGCTCGCCGATCATCCGATCGAGGTATGGCCCGAGGCGGAATGGGGCAAACGAGCCATACTTTGTGGCGCCTGCGGCGTAGCGTTGACCATCCAGCAATATATGAAGAGCGAGAGTCGCTGCCCAGGTTGTCGTGAGCATTTCAATCCCAGATGTCGCAACCACTACCATGTTTATTTCGCGGTCCACCAGGTCGCTGAGCCCCGGTGACAGGATCATTTTGCAAGTCGCGTTAGATATGGGAGTGCCTATGAAGAACACAGTATTTAGGGGACTGCTCGTGAACAGATCAAGAAGAATCAATGGGCACAAATAACAGTTCAATTCCTCTCGAACAAAAGCGAGAGATGAGAATCTGCGTCTTCTGCGGTTCGAGCGCAGGGAACAATCAAGTCTATACGGACGCCGCGCGTGAAACGGGCACGACGCTCGCCCGGCGGAGGATTACGTTGGTTTACGGCGGCGGGCGGGTGGGTTTGATGGGTGTGCTCGCCGACGCCGCGCTTAGCGCAGGGGGCAAGGTCATCGGCGTGATCCCAGAATCACTTCTGCGGCGGGAAATCCAACACACGGGCTTGTCGGAACTCCAGGTTGTTTCGACAATGCACGAGCGCAAAACCAAGATGGCCGAGTTGGCCGACGGATTTGTTGCTCTGCCTGGAGGGGCCGGAACTTTAGAAGAGATCTTTGAGCAATGGACTTGGGCTCAACTTGGCATTCATCGTAAGCCATGCGCATTCTTGAATACCGACGGCTATTTCGATCCGCTGTGCCAAATGATCGACAAGATGACTACCGAGGGATTCTTGCGGCCAGAGCACGCCTCAATGCTGGTATTCCATAATGAACTCGCGGTGATTGTTGACGCATTCCGTGACTATTTACCGCCAGCGGCCAAATACCAGATCTCGACAAATTGAACCGCACATCAGTGCATTATGGATGGTTGCCTTTTCGTACACGACGAAGCTGGGCAAGTATTGCTCGTTGGCGAAGAAGGGACAAGGGCAATCATGCAGCCGGGCGGAAAGCCAAGATTCGGAATGGCACCTTGACGTGCTCGACCGCGAACTCAGAGCCAGAGTGTTCGTTCCGGTCAGGCGTGCGCAATCCCAACCTGCATGACTTGCCGACTGCCGAGGAACTTCGACAGTTATTACAGTTGCGACGGTGTGTAGGTATCCGCGGTTCGAGTTGAGTCGAGTTGCTGGCATTTTCAGAGGGGTCTGTACGCCAGCGTGCAGACATTGAACGCTTACGGTACTAGAAATGAAGGCGTGATTTTTGCTAGAAATTAGAATAGAAACTTTGTAACCAAATTTAATTTGTAGCATCGAAGCAGATTATCGCAATTCGCAAATGCTTTCGGAAACGCTGCGATTTCCTGAAAAGGAATTCCGTCGGCCTGAGACGTACAAAACAGAGTAAAAACTCTGGAACCAGATTTGACTTTTCGCATCGAAGGTCAGTATCGCAACTTGGAAGTGTCGCGAAACCCTGAAAGGAGTTCTCGCGGCTAAATTTCGAACCCCCTAACCTGCTTTTGGAGTTCGGATGCTGTGCGGCAGTAAGTTCGTCGTGATTGGGCGGCCGTTTCACCTCGCTTTGCCCTGTACCCCTCATCCGTTTGCCCAGGTCTGTTCCCATCCTTTGATTTTTTGCTCCAACGAAAAACTCATCGCCAAAATTCAGCTTAAGGCCGGAGGAAGTCATGGCTACAAATCTCGTCCAGATTGAAAATGACTCGGAGCTCAAACAGCGACTGCAAGCAGAGCGCGCCCGCCTGCGGAAGATTGCCGGACTCGATCAGCCCACCCACTTCCACCGGCCGGTGGAACGGGCGTTCACCGCTGACGAGCGCAGCCAGGTGACCATTTTGTTCGGCGGCTTTACCTGGAAGCACGAGGATCTGATTCGCGCTGTCTTCCAGGGCTGCGGTTATCGCTGCGAGAAACTTCCCGTGCCGAACGTCGCCGCCTTTCAGACGGGCAAGGAATTCGGGAACAACGGACAGTGCAATCCGACCTACTTTACGGTCGGCAATCTCGTTCAGTACCTGCAATTCCTGGAAAAAGAGGGCCTGCCGCGCCAACAGATTCTGGATAACTACGTCTTCTTCACGGCGGGGTCGTGCGGCCCCTGCCGCTTCGGCATGTATGAAGCCGAATACCGTTTTGCACTGAAGAATGCCGGTTTTGACGGCTTCCGCGTCTTGCTCTTCAAGGACAGCGACGGGATCAAGGCTGCCTCGGGTGAGCCCGGACTGAAGTTCACTGTTGATTTTGGCTTCGGCATGCTGAACGCGATGCACTTGGGCGACGTGATCAACGACCTGATCTACCAGATCCGGCCGTATGAAGCCAATCATGGCGAGACGGACCGCGTCTTCCGCGAGATGGTCGACGGTTTGTGCGATGACCTGAAGAACCGCAAGTCGTACGAAATCGAGCAGATTGCGCCGGAGTGGGCAAAGCCCAAATTCAAGAACAACAAAATTTTACGAAACACCTTCAACGTATTCGGCAAATGGCACGAGCACATGTGGGGCAAGGACTACCTCAATGCGCTTCACGCCGCACGGGAAAAAGTGAACACCATAGAAGTGGACCGCACGCGGGTCAAGCCCCTGGTCAAGATCACCGGCGAATTCTGGGCGCAGATCACTGAAGGCGACGGCAACTTCCACATGTTCGATTTCTTGGAACGCGAAGGATCGCAGGTTATTGTGGAACCGATCGCAACCTGGGTCGCTTACCTGATGTATCAGGCGAAAGCCCACGCCCTGGCCAAGTGGCCGGTAAACCGTCCGCATCGGAACCCGGAGTGGTACGAAGCGAAGAAACAATTCGCCAATTACATCGGCCTGCGCAAGAAGTTGTGGGGCATCGGCGCGGGCGAGCGCATGTGGAATTTCTTCTACCACCGCACCATCAAGCAAATGGGGGGCATCACGCATCAGCTGGTGCCGCAAACCGAGTTGGCCGAGATGGCCCATCCCTTCTACAACCAGTTCGCGAGAGGCGGCGAAGGACATCTTGAGGTCGGCAAGAACGTGTACTACACGATGCACAAGCTGTGCCACATGGTGCTCGCGCTGAAGCCGTTCGGGTGCATGCCATCCTCGCAATCTGATGGAGTGCAATCCGCGGTCGTCAATAAATTCAAAGACATGATCTTCCTGCCGATCGAAACTTCGGGCGAAGGCGAAGTCAATGCCCATAGCCGGGTGCAGATGGCGCTTGGGGAAGCCAAAGTGAAGGCGAAGACGGAATTCGAGCAGTGTCTGAAGTCCACCGGCAAAACACTACCGGAAATCAGGGAGTACATCGAGGAGCACCGCGAACTGAAGCGCCCGTTCTACCACGTGCCGCACCGCGTTGGAGTCGCTGGCACAGCCGCCCAGTTCATTCTGCACGTCAACGACCGCATCAATCGGGATACCCGGTTCTGGAAGCGTTCGCGCGTGCCTGGGGCCGCGATTCCCGCGACTTCCGGGGACTGAGTCGGACAGCCTCACCGACTGAGGCCGTTGGATCCGATAAACCACTGACACCGTTTCTGAGGAGACCGAGTAATGCACGACCACAAGGCGCCCCAGTTGATTCAGATCGCCCCGCTCGAGTCGCAGATTGCTCCGGCACAACGCGAGACTCACGGGCACAAACCGCTCGACCACGAGACGAAATTCCTGGTAGGCCTGGACGTTGGCTCAACCACGGTGAAAGCGGTGGCGGTCGAAGCCGCCAGCGATCAGGTGCTGTGGCAGGACTATCAGCGCCACGAAACCAAACAACCGGAGAAGACGCTGGAGTTCCTCAAGCGCATGGAAGCCGAGGTGGGAATCAATCGCCATAACGCGCGCATGTTCCTGACCGGCTCCGGCGGCGGGGCGATCGCCGACCGGATCGGCGCCAAGTTCGTGCAGGAAGTCACGGCGGTTTCCCTGGCGGTGGAGAAACTTCATCCCGAGGTTTATTCCGTCGTCGAGCTGGGCGGTCAGGACGCGAAGATCATCGTTTTCAAGGATGACGACGAGACCGGGCGGAAAAAGAAAATCCCTTCGATGAATGACAAGTGCGCCGGCGGCACAGGCGCGGTCATCGACAAGATCAATGCCAAGCTGAAGATTCCCACGGATTTGCTCGCCGAACAGGGCTACCACGGCATCAAGCTCCACAAAGTGGCTGGCAAGTGTGGCGTATTCGCGGAAACGGACATCAACGGTTTGCAGAAGGTCGGCACCCCGCCGGACGAACTGATGGCGTCCTTGTTCGAGGCGATTGTCCTGCAGAATCTCAGCGTGCTCACTCGCGGCCACACTCTACGGCCGCACGTATTACTTCTAGGCGGCCCTAACAGTTTCATTCGCGGCATGCGAGAAGCGTGGCAGGCAAATATTCCCCGCATGTGGCAGGAGCGCAAAGTTCCGATTCCCGACGGGGCCAAGCCGGAGGACTTGATTAAGGTCCCGCAGAATGCACAGTATTTTGCTGCGTTAGGTGCCATCGAATTCGGACGCGCCGAAGACGATGCCGTCGGATGCTATCGCGGCTATGACGATCTGATTCATTACATCGAATATGGGCGCCAGGATGAGAAGGCGAAATCCGGCGGCAAGGGGCTGGTGGAAAATCCCGACGACCTGCCGCGCTTCAAGGAAGCCTATCGCCGCAAGAAATTCTCCCCCGCAGTTTTTCAGAAGGGAAGCACAGTCGGAGGCTTCATCGGCATTGATGGCGGCTCCACTTCTACCAAGGCAGTGCTGGTAGATGAGAACGGGACCATCCTCTGCAAGGCCTACCAACTTTCGAACGGCAACCCGATTCAAGACACAATCGAAATGTTTGAAAACCTGCGCGGGCAGGTGGAAGCGCAGAGCGCCAAACTCGAAGTGCTGGGCGTGGCTACGACCGGCTATGCCAAGGACATCCTGAAAGATGTTCTGCATGCGGATGTGGCGCTGGTCGAGACTGTGGCCCATACCGAGTCGGCGCTCAAGTTTTATGAGGATCCGCACGTGATTGTGGATGTGGGCGGCCAGGACATCAAGATCATCATCCTGCACAACGGCCGGGTCAAGGATTTCAAGCTGAACACGCAGTGCTCGGCGGGCAACGGCTACTTTCTGCAATCCACGGCGGAAGGCTTCGGCCTGGGAGTCGAGCAGTATGCCGACCTGGCTTTCTCGGCCCAATCTATGCCGGTGTTCGGATACGGCTGTGCCGTGTTCATGCAGTCCGACATCGTGAACTTCCAGCGGCAAGGCTGGCGTGCCGAAGAAATCCTCGCCGGACTGGCCGCGGTTCTTCCCAAGAATGTTTTTCTGTACGTGGCCAGTATTCCGAACCTGGCCGCGCTTGGTACGCGTTTCGTTCTGCAGGGCGGAACGCAGAACAACATGGCGGTGGTGAAAGCTGAAGTGGATTTCATCACTAACAGCTTCCGCGCTGCCGGCAGAAAGCCAGAGATCATTGTTCACGAATTCTGCGGCGAATCCGGCGCTATCGGCGCTGCGGTCGAGTCCCTGCGGCTGTGGCGCAACGGCCAGCAGACTACCTTCGTCGGGCTTGAGGCTGTCCGCAAGATCGAATACCGCACCACCCGGAACGAAGCTACGCGCTGCTATTTCTGCAAGAACAATTGCCTGCGTACCTTCATTGATATCCGCACCGCGCCCAAGAACGATCTGAGCTTTGTGCCCATCGAGAAAGTCACCAAGGTCCCGCTCATGAACGGCGAGCAGCGCCTGATCATCGCCACCTGCGAAAAAGGCCTGGTCGAAGATGTCAACGATATGAAGGACATCAAGGCAGGAATCGATGAAATCAAAGACAAGCACCCGAATTTTGTAGAGATCGCCGCGCACGAAGTGTTTCGGCCGGTCAACTCCAAGAGCGTGGCCGATTCCATCCCGGCCACGAAATTCTGGAACAAGGCCGCCAAAGAACGTATCCCGCTCATGGAAAAGCGTAAGAAACTCCGCATCGGTATTCCGCGAGTTTTGAACATTTACACCTACGCGCCGCTCTTCAACGGATACTTCGAAAGCCTGGGCGTGCAGCCGGAAAATATCATCTACTCCGATTACACCAGTTCGGATCTCTACCGCGCCGGCGCGAGCCGGGGTGCAATCGATCCTTGCTTCCCCGCCAAGATCGGCATCTCCCACGTCTACAACCTGATTCAGGAGAAGCACCGCAAGAAACCGCTGAACGTCATCTTCTTCCCGATGTACGACGTGCTTACATCTCCTTTGGTCAAGATCGTGGGCACGAACGCCTGCCCGACGGTGACCGCAACGCCCGAAACCGTGAAGGCGGCATTCACCAAAGAGAACGACGTCTTTGGCGAGCACAATGTGACGTATGTAGATCCGGTCCTGAATTTCGCCGACCGAAAATTGTTTGCCCATCAGATGCTGCAGGCGTGGCAGCCGATTATGGGTTTGTCGCTGGAAGAAAATGACCGCGCAGTGGAAGTGGGCTTCAAGGCGCTGGCGGATTACGAGGCCAACATTCGCAGGCGAGCTCGCCACGTGCTCGACCAACTGGAACGCGAAGACCGGATTGGCATCGTCATGCTTGGCCGGCCCTATCACCATGATCCCGGCCTCAATCACGAGATCATGGAAGAGTTCCAGAAGCTGGGCTACCCGATATTCTCGCAAAACACTTTGCCGCTGGACGAGGACATGCTGGAGCGGCTGTTTGGAGACGAAGTGCGGGCGGGAGTTATCAGTCACCCGCTCGACATCGGCGACGCATGGAAGAATTCCTATTCCTGCAGCACCAACCACAAAGTGTGGGCTGCAAAGTTCACGGCGCGACATCCGAATCTCGTTGCGCTTGAAATCTCCAGCTTCAAGTGCGGACACGATGCCCCCATCTATGGCGTGATTGAAGGCATCATCGAGCAGTCGGGCACACCCTACTTTTGTTTCAAGGACCTCGATGAGAACAAACCATCTGGCTCGATTAGGATTCGCGTGGAAACTATCGACTATTTTCTGCGCCGTTATCGCGAAGAGGTTATCCGCAAGCGCAAAGCCTCGCAGGATATCGAGGCTCAACTCGCCACACTCGAAGCGCAGTTGCGGCGGGAGCAAGCCGGTGCGGAAGGGCCGACCGAAGGAGAAGCCTGGGAGCAATCGGCGCATAGTATGGCCGCCGACTAGAAGCGATTGTTCGTAAAAAGCTAATTCAGGAAGGTGTTAGAGGAAAGACCGTATGGCCACCGCCCCGAAATTCCGCATTGACGTGGACATCCATAACCTGCTGATGAATTCAGCCCCTGCTCCGGTCCCTATGCCGCCGTCTAAGGGGCTGATTTTGCCCGAGCCAGTGTTTCCCCGGTACCCGGAGAAGCTGTCCGATCCCGGCCCGGCCGTGGCCCCCGACAAGCGCGACTGGACCATGCCGCAGGTCTATCGCAAGATGCGCGGCTGGCTCTTTCCCTACATCCGCTCGCGGATGCTTCCCGGCGATTTTCATCCCATCACCTCGTACTTATTTGTCGAATACAAGTGCAACCTGGACTGCTGGTATTGCTGGGCTTACAACAACAAAGTGAAGGGAATGACCGAAGATGTCGCGCGGCGGTCCATTGACTGGCTCTACGATAACGGCTGCCGTGTGCTGGCTTTGATGGGCGGCGAACCTCTGCTGCGGCCGCAGTTCGCGCACAAAGTGGTGTACTACGCGGCGAAAAAGGGGTTCTGGATCTACATCGGAACCAACGGCCGCCTGCTTCGGCCCGAAGTTGCCGACCGTTTGGGTGACGCTGGCGTGGCCGTTCTCAATTTTGCGGTCGATGCCTGGGACGAAAAGCCGAGTTTGCCAAAGGCCGTGGTGCCCGTGCGCAAGCATCTGGATCATCTCCTGAAGAAGCAATACGTGTACGGCTACATGGTCTTCTTCAACATCAACATTTGCCGCAACAATATGGACGATGTGCGCCAGATTACTGAATACGCACATGACAACCGCATCGCCACTGACTATCACATCAACGAAACGCCCATGCTTGAGCAGGATGAGCACTTCAAGCATCTGAGTGACAATCCAACCTACATTCGTCCGGAAGATTGGCCTCAAATCGATTCCCTGGTCGACTGGCTGATCGAGAAAAATAGAGCTGGATACCAGATGGTCAATTCTGTGCAACGCCTACAGGAGATCAAGGCGTTCGTGCGCATGGCCAGCGGCAAAGACCTGTTGCGTCTCGGATGGAACGGGGACGGAAGCGCTACCAATGGCAATGTTACAAAGCTATTGCAGGATATGCCCGGAATTGTACGGGACGAAAACGGTGAGCTCCACTTTGCTCAGTGGAATTGCCGGGCCGGCCAGAACAACGTAATCATCCGCACCGACGGTACGGTGGCGCCATGCTTCCCGATGTACGCCTCAACCTACGACTGGGGAAACATCGACCACCACAAGTTCGAATCGGCCCAACTCGAAAACATGAAGAAGACCTGCCAGCAGCATTGCTTCTCCACCCTCAACCACAATCTTGCGTATTGCTATAACGATGCCCGAGTGATCAACTTCGTTTGGACCAATCTCGTCCGGAACCGGGCAAAGGGCGGCGCTAGGAGCTTCGAGGACTAGGGATGTACTGAGACGACCATTCCAAGGACTTGATCACGTGCCCGGAATTGGTTGAGGTCGCGCTCGACTGTGTTGCCGGTCGTGATCGCGTCCCCTCGGGGCAATCTGTCGGTTCCTACTTGTTTGCCGTTTAACCGACAGTGCCGCATCAAGGTTAGTTCTGTAGAAATCTCAGGGTCTGCTCGAGAAACGCACTGTGATGCTGGAAGATAGCTCCATGTCCAGCATCAGGAAAAATACTCAACTCAGAGTGCGGCGGCTTGCCCGCTAACTCCGCCGAATTCGCAAAGGCGAGGAGACACGGCAGAAATCAGTCGTTCGAGGAGCGGCACCCCGACGCGCTTTAATCTCGTGTATCAGGGCTCGCCGAAGATGCCTTTTGTACTCACGGTTGAATTGGCGCGCCTTCTCGGTCGACCTCGAATGCCACACTGATTGCATCCCCTCTGCGGAATGCGTGCAGCCTGAATTGCAGCCAGGAGTCATACTAATACGGCTGGCGAACTCAACCGTTCTAGCCGATCTGAGGTTAACGGATTGTTGTTTTGTGTTATAAGCTGAGCCACGATGCCACGATTGGGCCTTCGTATTTCAGTATTTGGGATATTGGTTGTTGTTCGGTTGATGGCGTTTTCAGAGTCGCCCCGGATTTCACCACTTCAAACTATCGAATTGCTTCATAAGGCACTTCGTGAAGCTGACGCCGTGGCCGTGGGTTCGCTTCTGCATCAAGAATATCGAGGCATCTCACTCCAGGGTCCGCCCGAGAATCGCCAGATATATGTCGAAACGCGAACGAAAGCGATCGCTGATGTCGCGGGCCTAAAGCCTGGCGCCTGGAACGTTCGCATTCTGAAAGCTTCGACAAGAATCGATCCGAATGGCATGGCGCATGTGTGGGCGAGATATGTCTTTTATCTCAATGGTCAGCCGAGCCATTGTGGGTATGAATCCTATTCCCTCTACCGGAGCGGCGACGGTTGGAAAGTCGTGAGTCTTGCGGACACGGACAATCCTTTGAACGGTAAAAGCGTCGTAGAAATATGCCCGACTCACTAATTTCATGCAATCAGGGTTTCGTGAAGTGCCTGCCGCCGCAATGAGGTGGGTGCGGTAAATCATTTCATTGTCTTCGTGCTCCAGAATGGGACAATGCCAAACGTACCTAAACTCCTGCCCTGGCATAACTGATGTTCCCTTTCACCAGGTCGGGAGCGACGGCGGTCTTTGCCCGCTCCCGTGAGGATCCATTAACTGATCGCATCACCATGGAACGGAGATAAACTATCAAAGCCTGTATGACCACGCCCAAGACTAGCGTTCGTATCGCCATGTTGGGATCTGGGTTCGTCGCTGGCTTTTACATGCAGGGCCTTGCGAATGTTGGAGGCCAAGAGGTTGTCGCGAATTACTCCAGGAAGAAACACCGCGCCAGGAAGTTCGCACAGGAATGGTCAATTCCAGAACCAACGACAGAACTCAACAAGCTCATAGAGCGAGACGACATCGACCTGTACGTCATCGCCGTTCCGAACGAAGAGCATCTGCCGGTGTCTTTGGCGCTTTCGCGTGCGAAGAGAAATCAGATCTGCACGAAGCCTTTGGCGCGCACACCGCGGGAGGCGCATGCCATGCTCAGGGCTGCTAGACATTCTGATGCTCTGCATGGCTATGCCGAAACAGAGGTCTTTTCTCCTTGCGTCGTCAAAGCTCGGCAGATCGTGGCAGAGGGCGGGGTTGGGAAGGTTCTCTGGGTGCGTTCCAGGGAGTCGCATGGGGGGCCACACAGTCTCCACTTTTGGGACTCAGAAAAAACTGGCGGTGGCGCCATGCACGATCTTGGCTGCCACTGCATCTCTGCGGCACGTTTGTTTTTTGGTAAGGACAATACCATCGTGGAAGTAATGGCGTGGGGAGGACGCCTCGTTCACCACAACACTAACTGTGAAGACAACGCTCTGTTGCTTCTCAAGTTCGCAGGTGGTGGAATCGGCCATTGCGAACTCTCGTGGACGACAAAAGGCGGGCTCGATCTTCGAAACGAGATACACGGCTCCGAAGGATCTATCTTTACAGACGTCACTAGAAGCACTCCCATTTCCGCCTTCACAACACGATCTGCCGGCTACGTAATTGAGAAAGCTGACATCGACCTCGGCTGGACCCGACCGTTGCCTGAAGAAGCGTTTGCATACGGCTATCAGGCGGAAATGCGTCATTTCGTTGAATGCGTTCGTGACGGAACGAGTCCTCGCGAGACTTATGAAGACGGCTACGTAGTGAATTGTGTTTTGGCTGCCGGTTATCAGTCGATGCGCTCCGGCCGTTGGATCCGAGTGAGATACAGGGCATAGGGGCGGGGACATCTTCCGAGGCCAAAATCCGGAACGTGTTCCAAAAGCGCGGGAAATCTCAAATCTCCCGCGCTTCTTTGCCTCCCCCTCGAAAAAAGAAATTACGGTTGTGCTTCCGGTTGGACTCGGAGGTCGGGGTTCAGGTGCAAGGTCTTGCCAGCGGCGACGTACACCTTCTTATCGAAAGCAGTTTGTCCGGACGCGCGCACTTCGATGTCGTAGCGACCGGGTCGCAGATTCATGGTTTTTAGCTTTCCGACGGTGCCGGCGTAAGCGCCATTGATGTATACCTCGGCATCCTTAACCTTGGTATCGAATTTCACTGCGCCAGTTGCTGGAGCGTAACCGTAATATCCATATGGATAAGGGTACGCCCCCCAGTACGGCGAGTATCCCCACCCGAAGCCCGGCCCAACAAACACGCGAACCGGTCGTGCGTAGGCCGCAAGTGGCGCCATCATCACCGCGGCTGTTAGACATATTAGTAATAACTTCTTCATAACTTTCTCCTACGCAATTAGATGCACCAGTTTCGCGTTTTCATCGTAAAGAAGAGTAAAGGCGGCGAACCCCCCTGCTGCGGCTCCAAATCCGGAGAGGTGAAAACATGCTCCGCCGTCCCTCTCGGTCTGATACTTCCCCTTAACGCTTCGGATGTATCGAAGCCAGCTCGGGGCTACCAGAAAGGGGAAGCGGAACGTTGACCGCCGCAGCCCGATTGGCCGTCAAAACTTGGTCCAAGAAAGCCACATAGGCCGCAAGCAGTCGGTACGTCTCATAGTAATTATCGAGCCGTATAGCCGAAATCTTGTCCTTCGATGTGTGAAGGATATGGGCGCTCCAATTTTCCTGGGTCAGCGAGTGAATTGTGATACGAGGAATCTTGCGCTCGGCAAACTGCTCTGCATCGGTGCTGCCCACCTGTTCCACATCAACACCCGTGATGGGAAGGTTCAATCCTTTAGCGATATTGACTAGTGCGCTAGTCAATCGCTTATCCGAATGGCTGGCCCAGACCTCGGTAGGAGCAAGGCCAAGAGTGTCCATGTTTACCATGGCTTCAGTCGCAGCGACCTGTTCCCCTGTCATTTGTTGGACGTAGAAACGCGATCCCACCATACCTTTTCTTCGTCAGTGAACCCAACGAAGATATAAGTATGCTCGCGTGTCTGGCCCCTCACCGCCTCATAAATCGACGGCAGCAAAGATGCACCGCTCCAATTATCGACGACTCCATCCCCGTCGGACACCCGGTCGTAGTGTGCTCCGACAACGATGACCTTGTCAGAAGTGCCCGTTAACAAGCAAACGATATTGGGGAGCTTCGATCCCTTTACCGACTGTTCAGAAAGGTGTTGATCGTTGCACCCCACATCAGCGAACATCTGCTTGAGCGTCGTCTCGCGTTGCTTATTATCGCCATCGTATTTTCGCAATCGTTCTTCGACTACTTGGCGCGACGCCGGACTATACCGGACCGTCGCGGCGAAAACCACGACCCACGAGGAAAGCGCCAATAGGGTGGCCACAATAAGGAAAGCCATTGGTCGGGCGATACGAATGAACATGCGGGTAGGATAGCGTATTGACGCAATAGTGAGACGTTCAGAATCAGAAGACGGTTGGTGATTGCAATTGATTCCATGACAATTGCCGACACCTGCCCAAGACCTGCCGCGTTCCCAACTAAAGCTCAGCTTGTTTTCGCTGCGAGCGCCGCCGCCACAGTCAAACATAATGTAATCAGGGCTGAGAACACGATGGGGGTAGTGAAGGCGTATTTCCAACTCAAAACTGTGACGGCTACAAAGCAACTGGCTAGCGCCCACGCAATCCCGCGCACCCGCACCAAAGTCTCTGCCGGAAGTCCGCCCAGCAGCCACGCCAATACCGCCGCGAACAAAAGAAACACGGAGAAAAAAAGCCCGAACGCGCTGAAGAAGTCCCAATAGCTCCGGGTAAACCCTTGCGCGTCGAAGTGGACGGACCGCATTAACCCGATAACTGCACCCGCTCCCCACTCCGGATTATTCTGGCGAAAACCAAACGTATGTCCGGCGGCAAAAAGCAGCAGGAGCACGGAAGAGACTCGATAGAGGATTGGCGCTTTCACGTTCTACCTCCCGAACGCTTGCCGCGCGGCAGTTTAACACATCGGTCAACCTGGTCCGGCCTTTGCTGTCGAGAAGAGACCTTGCTGCACAAATGATCGCCCTTCCGGCCTGCCCGTAAACCGCCAAACGAAGCAGCGAAATTGTTTTCATGTGTGAGCCTGCAGAGGCGCTGGCTGTTTGCCTACCTCGTCTCTCGCCTCGGTAAGGAACCGATTTGCCTCCTCAACAGATCGCGGTTTGGCATGTTCTCGGCAAACCGGTGCACCGAATACAGATTTCGCGTTCCGACAACAGCGCAGCGAGCCTGCAGTGCAGAAGTGCTTTGACTGCGGCATCACGAGTTTGCTCGGGTTGCCCAAAACTGAAGTATTGCAGGTATCCTTCTTCTTGCAGACTGTGCTACGGCTACCAGAGTCACTCATTCATGTGTCAGGAAGGCTGTTCAGGACGAGACAGACCTCTTTGGCTCGCGCAAGGCTGGCCCCCATCTGTTCCGAAGGGCACGGAAAAGACTGTATCGCGTCCCGACATTTAATATGCAAGTCTTAGCATCTCCAATTGCCATGCCACCGCGCAGTCTAGAAGAACGTGTCCGGGTTCTGTGTGAGCGCGCTATTGCTGCAAACACTCAAGAGGAACTGAACGCCACATTCATGAACTCAAAGCGGCTATCCGAGATCACATACGCTATGTTCGCGCCGTTGCCATCAAGACAATTCCCGGAGCGTTCGGAGTCCGGAGCGATGCGGCATGACAAAAAGGGTCAAACTCCTCAGGTTAAGCGGAATTTGCAAGCGCAATTGATACGTGCGGATGGACGGCCTTCGATCACGACTTCACGGATGCGGATCTTGTGAAGTCTGGTTTGGGTGGCGAGCAAATCGACTCAAACCATCGGCTAATGTAGACCTGCGCATGTGCTTCTCCGCAGAAATGGCGTGCGCCTGGCGCATTCGCGGCTTCTGGATTCCACTTGAGGACGGAAAGCTGAGAATCGCTGCACTGAATCACCAACCAATGGTTCGGGCTGCTCGTGATCCGTCCGCAGATTTCGCATCGGAATTCCTGAAGAGTTGTCATGTCGTGGCCCCAGGTTCGGAAACCTGCATAAAACTCAGAATCATATTAACGGTAGCCTCATCGCCGATCACAGTATTCAGCATTGCGTGATAAATCGCGCGATCCGGCCATTCCACATTGAAATACTTCTGAATGAAATCGGCACGTTCTCGATCGACGCTATCAACCAGCTCTTCGGCTTCCTTCTCACTCTTGCCACGCCCTAGAAGCCGGCGGACTTTGTCTTCTCGGGGGGCATAGAGGAAGACGCGAAGTGTGTCCTGCCGGTTTTTGAGAAATTGTTGTGAACCTCTACCCACAATGACGCAACTCCCTTTCTCGGCAACATGCTCAACGACACGTCTGGTGGTCTTGAGTATGGTTTCGCTATCGACCAAGTTGAGTTTCGGCGCGTTGATGCTGCCCTCGTAACTTCCGCGCAGGAATGATTTGAAGAGGCGGTAGTACAGCGGATCATTGCGTTCTTCCCGTGCTTCGACTGTGGCCTTGGGGCAATTCGCGAGTCTCGCGATTTCCTCAGTTAAGCGCTGGTCCCACAACCTCCACCCGAGCCGGGTGGCTACCAGCTGAGCGATTTCGCCGCCGCCGCATCCATATTCGCGTTCAATTGTGATGATGTTGGCCATAGACCCAACTCATTCTAAGTATAGATTACGCGTGGATCGCGAGCACTCACGGTCCGCAGCGGTGCCGCCCTACTCTGCCACTCTCACCCCACCGCCTGGATCATTTTTTTGCAGAACAAAACTCAGGCAGAACATGATGGCCGCCGCCACCGAGAGAACCATAAACGTGTCGACGTATGCCAAACTTGCCGCCTGGGCTTGCAAGGATTGGTAGATTCGCGCGTAGGCGGTTGAGAGAGCTTCATGCCTTCCTAATCCGCCACTCGCAAAGTGCCGCGCCAGTCCTCGAGCCGCGTTAGCAAAATTGGGGTTATCAACCCTTGCATTTTCCACTAGCCTTAGCTGATGAAACTGTGAACGGCGAGCAATCAAGGTCGTGACCAACGATGTTCCCACGCTGCTCCCCATGTTGCGCATAAAATTAATGATGCCGGCTACCGAATTGTTCTTCTCCGGCGCAATTCCGACGTATGCGACCAGGGTGATGGGCACGAACAAAAATGCCAGGCCAATCACTTGGGCAATCCTGAGCCAGACGGCCGCGCTGAAGCTAACTTGAAGGTCAATTCGCTTGGTCGAATAAAACATAGCGATCGACAAAGCCAGCCAGCCAAATGCAATCAAGCGCCGCGCTTGAACTTTTGTCGTTAGCTGACCGATGATCGGCGTTTCGATGAGCAAGACAAGGCCTCCAGCCGAGAGAGCCAGACCGGCCAATTCCGAGGTGTAGCCCAGAAGCGTCTGCAAAAACTGCGGCATCAGGACGAGACTGCTGAACAGCAGAATGCCAAGCATGAACATCATCAGGCTCGCGCTTGCAAAGTTAAAGCTCTTGAACATTCGAACATCGATAATTGGCGCTTTTTCGAACCATTCCCAAATGACAAGCGAAATCAGGCACACGGCTGAAACTACAATAAGTGTCGTGATCAAGCGTGATCCGAACCAATCATCTTCCTGGCCCTTGTCTAGCAAAATCTGCAAGGCGCCAATGCCAACGGTCAAAAACCCGATACCCACGTAGTCCAGCTTGATTCGGGCACCCCTGAGCCGCTGTAAATAAGGAGGATCCTCGACAAATCGGCGCACCAGAAACCATGTGATCACGCCTACTGGAAGATTGATCAGGAAGATCCATCGCCACGAATAGTTGAATGTGATCCATCCGCCTAGAGTTGGGCCAATCGTCGGGGCCATAATTGCAGTTATTCCATACAGAGCGAATGCGAGCCCGCGTTTCTCCGGAGGAAAGGTGTCGGCCAAAATTGCTTGGGCCATTGGCTGCAAGCCGCCGCCGCCCGCGCCTTGCATAACTCGGAAGAGAAGAAGAAAGCCCAGACTTGGCGCCACCCCACAGAGGAGCGAACTGACTGTGAAAATGCCGAGACAACTCATGAAAAATCGCTTGCGTCCGAGCGCCCCGGCTAGCCAGCCCGTCATCGGAAGGATGATGGCATTAGAAACTAAATAAGATGTCAAAACCCAGGTGCTTTGGTCATTGCTCGCGCCCAAATTTCCTGCCATGTACGGAAGCGCCACGTTGGCAATGCTTGTGTCGAGAACTTCCATGAACGCGGCAAGGGCGACGACGACGGCGACCAGCCAAGGGTTGTACCGAGGCCGCCAGATGTCCTGGTCGAGGGTGGCCGCAGTGGCCGTCATTTGAGGTATACGTCTGGAACTACATTCATGCCTGGGCGAAGCCTTCGGTCCCGATTTTCGCCAGGCTCGAGAACGATTTTTACGGGGACTCGCTGGACAATCTTCACGTAATTTCCTGTGGCGTTTTCGGGCGGAAGCAAACTGAACAATGGCCCCGTCGCGCCGGCGATACTGTCAACCTGTCCGTGCAGAGTCCTGCCGCTTGAATCGACGTGAATGTCAGCTTTCTGTCCGACTTGCATGTGCTTGAGTTGCGTTTCTTTAAAATTTGCTGTGACCCAGACTTCATCGAGAGGAACAACAGTGAGAAGTTGCTGCCCCGGTTCAACGTTCAACCCGACGACGACTGTTTTATTTACTTCTCCGCTGACCGGAGCAGCGATCTTCGTATATTGCAGGTTCAACTGTGACTGCTGCAACAGCGCTCGCTTTTGCTGAACATCGGCAATTGCGGCCTGCACTCGTGCCTTCGTGGACGACACTTGTTGTGGACCTGTTTGTGCGTACGCATGATTGGCCGTGGCTTGTGCTAATCGGCTCTGCGCCTGTTGGATGAACTGCTCTGCTGCGGACTCACTAGCTTGGGCGGCTGCGACGTTGGCGGTACTAGATCGGGCGGAGGCAAGCGCCTGATCGTAGATCTGCGGTGACACTTCGCGCTTATCGACAAGCAATTTGTATCGGTGCAGGTCGTCTTGCGCCCTTACGTCGTTGGCTTGTGCGGCTTCTACCTGTTGATGAGCGGCGGCAAGTTGCTTTTCAGCCGCGCTGACCGCAGCATGCGCATCTTCGATCCCCGACGCCGTGAACTGCAGTTGGCTAACACTGTTTACGGAGGTGATGGGCACCGTGATATTAAGGGACCGAGCTGTCGCTTCTGCGTTCGCCAAATTTGCCTGCGCTTGCGCCAGCGCAACCTGGTAGTCCGTGGGATCAATCTCGACCAGAACGTCGCCCTTATTCACCCATTGATTATCATTTACGTTGACACGGATTACGTATCCCGAAATACGCGCACTGACCGGATACAGATGCACGTCTGCCTGGGCATCGTCTGTTGATTCATAGCTGCTTAAATAACGCCACAACAGAAGTCCTGCGACGATCAGCACCACCGCGGTGAGAATAATGATGAGATTTCTGCGCCGCTTCTTGCGCGCTGTGGGTGAGTACTTTTTCTCTGGCGGAGGCGCTGAGTACACCGAAGCCCCAGTTTCAGTGAGCGAAGGAGATGCCTTTTCTTCTGCCATCTTATTTTCCTGGGAAGTATTCCCTCACCCCGTGTTGGCCAGCACCCAGGGCACGAATGAGAGAAATTTTCGCGAAATTATAGTTGTACAAACTAGAGATGTATTGCTCGTGGGCGCTGGCAACTGCCTCCTGCGACTGCACAACCTCTACTGTGTCGCTGACGCCCGCACTGAAGCGGTCACGCGACTGTGCGAGCGTTTGATCGGCCAGATCGATATTGCTGGTCGCAACCTTCACCCGCTCTGCCGAAGACTGAAGGTTGAGGAGCGCGGTGCGCACATCGGCCTCGATCTGCGCTCGCAAATTGTCGAGCCGCTCACGGGCCTGTTCCAGCCGCGCATCGGCTTGCTGAATATCACCATGAACGCTGTTGCCAGTAAAGATCGGGATCGAAAGCGTCCCACGCACGTCGTATACGCGGGTCGAATCTGAGGGATGGGCCCCTCCCGTGCCGTAATCCGCGTCGAAAGAAAGCGACGGAAAGTAGCCGGCAACTGCTGCCTTGCGCGAGAGTTCGGCGACCCGTACATCACTCATCGCTGCGCGGTAATCAGAGCGAGAGGCGTACGCCCGTCCCAGGCCCTCATCAATCGAGAGACTTTCCAGCGGCTGATATGGCGATTTATCCGTAAGGTCAAACTCCTGGCCGGGTGCCAAACCGATCACACGAGCCACCGTGATCTTTTGAATAGCAAAGTCGTTCTTGGTCTGGATCAACTGTTGCTGTCGGGTTTGCAGTTCCACCTTGGTACGGAGAGCGTCAATATCTGCGGCTGTGCCCGCGGTCACCTGGTCGGTCGCTTGATCGAAAAGCGATTGTGCGGTCTGCACCTGAGCTTGAGTAGTCTCAATTCGAGCTTCGTCAGCGACCGCTTGAAAGTAAACGTTCCCGACCGCCAGGATCACAAGGTCGTTAGCATCCAGCAGCGAGTAGTCCGCAGACTTCGAGTTCTCGCCCGCGGCACGTGCGGCATTGATTGATTTCCAATCGAATAGGGTTTGACTGACGGCTGCCCGCGCGTCGAAATAAGAAAATGGCCCGACCGAGGGAGAAATATGGAACAGGGTGCTAACACCGCCGAGGCCGGCTTCCTCAATATTGACCTTCGATTCCGCAATGAAGGGAGCCGCTGTGACGTGCGGCAGCAATGCGCTCAGTGCTTGCCAGCGCTGTCCGCGGGCCGAGCGAGTATCGGCGCGTGAAAGCAGTAGCCCAAGGTTGTGTTTCAGGCCGAGGTCAATGGCATCGTGCAGCGACAGCGGCATGGGTCCAGGAACAGCCTTGGTGGGGACGCTGCCAGAGAAAGGATTTGTTGCCGTTCCGGCTGGAATCCCTTGGCCCGAACTGCTGGTGGCAGATGTTGAATAGGTTTGCGCATGGCAAAACACCGCTCCACAAATCAAGGCTTTTGCGCACAACAAACGCAGCGAGGCTCGTGCAGGACCCACAAAAACCTCCTTGATTTTCTGACTTGCTCGTCGGAAACACAGAAGGATAGCACGCCCCGTTTAAGCAATTCGTCTCTCGAATTCGATTCAGGGCTCCGCACAGGCGGCGGCTGAACTTCCGAGTTTGCCGTTTAAAGCATGCTCTTTCATGCCTGTCGACTTCGATGAAGGCTTCTTGAGGATCGGTGCAGACTGCCTGAGATGAGCGAGGGAAGAAAGGCAACGCCGATGAACCGCTTTCAACCGGACGGCTGGCACACCGTGACTCCCCGAATTATCACCTCCGAGCCGGAACAAATGGTTCGTTTTGTTAAAGAGGCTTTCCAGGGGCAAGGCGAGTTCCAGGTCAATCGCCCGGCGAGATCCGGATCGGCGATTCGCTGATCATGATCAGCCACGGGGGTGGTCTTCGGGAACCGGTGTCGGGCTTTCTCTACGTCTAGGTTGAGATTGGATGAGACTCATCGCAGGGCAGTTGAAGCGGGAGCAGAAACACTAGAGCCACCGTCAGACCTTCCGTACGGGGACCGGAGGGCCATGGTGAAGGATGCATGGGGAAACCTGTGGCAAATCGCATCGCGCATTCATAGCAAGTAGGAGGGGAGTAGTTTCCAGCCAAGTCAGGGACGAACCTTTTGGCTGTAGGGTACTGTGCCGTACAGGGGACCAATTATCTTTCCGCGAAGTCGGTGTCGCTTGACAAATGAATTATCGAGGTCTAAGAAAATGAAGTAGGGGTTGAATATTCCTGAACGGATGCGGAGGTCCCTCCGATGCAGACGTCCCGAAGAGACTTTTTCAGGGTAGCAACTGTTGGCGGAATTGCAGCCACTGTGTTCGGATTTGACCTCCAGCCTGCTTACGCTCAGCTAAAAGAGTTAAAGATTGCACGCGCGAACGAGACCCGCTCGACTTGTCCGTATTGCGCGGTTGGGTGCGGTGTCCTCATTTACACGATTGGCGACCGGGCGAAGAACGTCACGCCGCAGGTAATTCACGTCGAAGGCGATCCCGATCATCCTACCAATCGCGGAACCCTGTGCCCGAAGGGCTCTTCACTCGAACAGGACATGCTCAACCCGAGGCGGCTCACCAAACCACAAGTCCGTCGCCCGGGGGCGACTGAGTGGGAGGACATCTCCTGGGATAACGCCCTGAGCGAAATTGCGCGCTGGACTAAGAAAACTCGCGACGACACCTTCGTGGAAAAAGACGAGAACGGCCACACCGTGAATCGTTGCGAAGGCATCTCGTTCATCGGCGGCTGCACGGATACGAATGAGTTCAATTATCTTGTCGTAAAAACCATGAGGAGTCTGGGCTTGGTGTATTTAGAAAACCAAGCCCGTGTTTGACACGGCCCCACGGTCTCAGGTCTGGGACCAACATTTGGACGCGGAGCCATGACCAATGGCTGGATCGACATCAAGAACACCGACATGATGTTGATTATGGGTGGGAATCCGGCCGAGAACCATCCCTGCGGATTTAAGTGGGCGATGGAGGCCAAGCGGAACCGCAACGCCAAGCTGATTTCTGTAGATCCGCGATTCACGCGCACGTCTGCGACCGCCGATCTCTTCCTGCAAATTCGCGCCGGCACTGATATTGCTTTTCTGGGCGGATTGATCCGTTATGCAATCGAGAACAACCGGATCGCCAAAGAATATCTCATCAACTATACCAACGCGGCCTTCATCGTTAAAGAAGGCTTCAAACTTCCGGAAGACGGGCTTTACTCCGGGTTCGACGCCGCGACGGCCAAGTACGATCTGTCCACGTGGAATTACGAAAAAGCAGGAAGTTCTGGCGGGCAAGCTGGCGCCACTGGGACGGCTGCTCAAGCGCCCGAAGCAGTGCCGGGCAAGGTCGGAGGAGCGGCACCCCCTCCCGCTCTGCCTCCAAACGTGGCGTACGATCTCACGCTGCAACATCCGCGTTGCGTGTTTCAACTGCTGAAGCAGCAGTATTCCCGATATACGCCAGAAGCGGTCGCGCGGATAACCGGCATTCCGAAGGAGCAGTATCTCAAGGCAGCCGACTTGTTCACATCCGTGCGCAAAGATGGGGACATGAAGAAGGTGGCGACAATCATCTACGCGGTGGGCTGGACACAGCACACTTTTGGCACGCAAATAATCCGCACTGCCGCCATGATTCAACTTCTTCTCGGCAACGTTGGCAGAGCGGGCGGGGGAGTGAATGCACTACGCGGCCATTCGAATATTCAGGGAGCCACGGATATGGCCGGGTTGTACGACAGCCTCCCAGGATATTTGAAGACGCCGGTACCTGCTGACGCGGACCTTGTAACCTACCTGAAGCGGGTTACGCCGACGGCCTCGAAACCCACGCCGTGGGCTTCGATGAACTATTACTCGAACACCCCGAAATTCTTCGTATCGCTCCTGAAGTCGATGTACGGCGATGCTGCGATCAAGCAGAACGGATTTGCCTTTGATTACCTGCCCAAAATCGACCGCGACTATTCGTGGACCCACATCTGGGATGACATGTACAACGACAAGGTCAAGGGCATGATGGCATTCGGAATGAACGGCGTGATGATCGGCCCGGATACGAACAAGAACATCAATGCGCTCAAGAAGGCCGATTGGTTGGTGGTGGGTGAAATTTATCCCGACGAAACCAGCGAGTTCTGGCGAGCCCCGGGCATTACGACCGATGAGCAGAAGACCATCAAGACTACGGTTTACCGCTTGCCATGCGCAGGCTTCGCGGAAAAAGATGGCAGCATGACCAACTCGGCGCGCTGGGTGACCTGGAAATACGCCGCGGTTCCGCCTCCCGGAGACGCGCGGCTCGATCAGGACATAGTCGCGCAGATTTTCCTTCGCGTGCGGGATTTATACAAGAAAGAAGGCGGAAAATTTGCTGATCCGATTCTGAATCTGAATTGGGCCTACGCAGATGCGTCTCATCCTTCGCTTTCCCAAGTTGCCATGGAACTGAATGGCAAAGCGCTCGCGGACTTGACCGATCCAACCACCGGACAAGTGATCAAGGCTGGTCAGCAGCTACCCGGTTTTGCGTGGTTGAAAGATGATGGAACAACCATGTGCGGCAATTGGATCTATTCCGGCATGTGGACTGAGGCAGGGTCACAGATTCAGCGGAGAGGCACTGAAGACCCTTCCGGTCTCGGCATTTATCCCAACTGGTCGTGGTCGTGGCCGGCTAATCGACGCGTGCTTTATAACCGCGCCTCTTGCGATCCGGATGGAAAACCTTGGGATCCGGAACGAAAGCAAGTGTGGTGGAACGAAGCGGCCAAAAAATGGGCAGGCAACGACGTTCCGGACTTCAAACCGGATTCTGCTCCGACCGACCACATGGGGCCGTTCATCATGAACCCGGAAGGCGTTGGGCGGCTCTTCGCACCAATCGGAGTGCTCGCAGATGGACCGTTCCCAGAACATTACGAACCGATCGAGAGCCCAATCAAGAATCCGTTTCATCCCGATCAGTCGAATAATCCGCTAGTGAAGAAGTTCAAGACGCCATACGACAAATTTGGCACGCCTGAGGAGTACAGCATTGTCTGCACGACGTACCGCTTGACCGAGCATTATCACTATTGGACGAAAAATAATCCGATGAACGTGCAGTTGATCCCGGAACCGTTTGTGGAAATTCCCGTGGAGTTAGCGGACGAAAAAGGGATTCGTGGAACGGACGTGATCAAGGTCATCAGCGCTCGCGGGACATACATAGCGAAGGCCTTCGTCACCCGCCGACTGAAGCCGATGATGATCGACGGCAAAAAGGTTTACCAGATAGGACTGCCAATTCACCAGGGCTTCCGCGGGATTGCCGAGGATAAAGGAAGGGACGCGCGGACGCCGGCGAATTTCTTGACCCCGGCGGTCACTGATCCAAATGCCCACACCCCCGAATCCAAAGGCTTCTTAGTGAAAGTCGAGAAGGCGTAGGAAAAGACAATGAGCCAGGCCGCAACAGAGCTAATTCGAATTTCGGGTCACGCTGGCCCGGTCCCCGGCGCTGGTCTGAACCGTGAATTCCGGGTAGCCAAATTAGTGGACACCACGACATGCATTGGCTGTAAAGCATGTGAGGTGGCTTGCCTGGAATGGAACGGTTACTCGTTCAGCGAAACCACTTTCGACAACACCTACCAGACCATGCCAGAGACGGCCTGGAATTATTGGAACCTGATTAAGTTCAACGAGCACGAGCGCGAAGACGGCACCCTGATGCTGCTAATGCGCAAAGATCAGTGCATGCACTGCGAAGATCCCGGTTGCCTTGCGGCGTGCCCGGCGGACAGTGCCATCGTTCAATACGCCAACGGCATTGTGGATTTTCAAGAAGCTAACTGTATCGGATGCGGCTATTGTATGACTGGCTGCCCGTTCAACATTCCGAAATTCAGTCCGAAGGCGCGCAAAGTCTTCAAGTGCACGCTGTGCAATGATCGCGTGTCGGTGGGGCTCGAACCCGCCTGCATCAAAGCGTGCCCCACAGGCTGTTTGCATTTTGGTACGAAGGCGGAGATGAAGGAACTGGCGGAGACGCGGGCGCAGCAGCTGCGCGAAGTTTCCGGATTCGCAGCTGCGGGAGTTTACGATCCACCGGGAGTTGGCGGAACGCATGTGATCTACGTTCTGCATGACGCGAAGCATCCTGAGTTGTATGGCGGGCTGCCGAAGGATCCGCGTGTCCCTCTATCGGTACGGCTGTGGAAAGGGCCGCTGAAGTGGATCGGGAATTTGGCAATGGTCGCGGGCATCGTAGGCATGGCTTTTCATTACATGCGATTTGGGCCGAAGAAAGAAGAAGAGATCAAACCGGACGATCGGAGGCAGCAATGACCACCGACGCGATTTCACGCCCAAATACCGGTCACAACGAAGAGATGGTTCCGCGGTATACGCTTGCCGAGCGTGTGAATCACTGGATCGGAGCTTTTATTTACATCTATTTGTTGACTACCGGTTTGGCATTCTGGTCGCCATATCTGTACTGGTTGGCGGCCGTCGTGGGCGGCGGTCCAGTGGCGCGAGCCTGGCATCCGTGGGTGGGTCTAATTTTTACGGTATCGCTTTTCTGGACGTTCAAAGAGTGGCACGCCGACATGAAATTTGACGACTCTGACCGCGCCTGGGCAAAAGCGATCCCATATTACATAGAGAACGAAGACGACAAGCTGCCCCCCGTCGGTCGCTTCAATTACGGACAGAAACTGTTCTTCTGGGCGATGCTCTACAGCGTAATAGTGCTGCTGCTCTCCGGAATCTCGTTGTGGTACACCGAGGCGCTTCCGTGGAGCTGGCGTTTCGTGCGCTATGCCGCAATCTTGATTCACGCGAGCGTAGCGATGATCACGATTGGCTTGTTCCTGATACACGTGTACATGAGCGCGATCCTCGAAGAGGGCAGCTTTGGGTCAATGGTGCACGGTTATGTCACGCGCGCCTGGGCCTGGACCTTTCATCGCTCCTGGTACGAGCAGGTCAGCGGCCGGGCCCGACGCACTTCATGATCGATAAGAAATGGGATCGTCGCATCTCTCGCGCGAACGAACTGACTTCCTGCTATCCATTTGCCACGGAAGGACTGCGCTTCTACTCGCACGTGGCGACATTTCAGAAGAGCTTTTACGGGGAAATTCATAAAACACTCGCGGATTCGCCGAAGATATCTTCCGATCGCCCTTTGCGAGATGAGTTAGATCTTTTCCTGCTGCTGCCGAAATTTCCGGGATTCCTATCGATGATCGAGCAGATCGCGCCAGTGCCGCTGGCGCAGGCCGCCGCCAGTTTGGCGCAGAAAGGTCCAGCGGAATCGCAGCGAGCGATGGAAGACTTCTGGTACAGAGACGCAGAATTGGCCGTGGGTGGCGACGACGCTGAACTCCAGTCCGCTGATGGAATTGCTGCCACCGATTCCGATGGGCTGCTTGCGTGGATTTTTCTTCAGCCGTACGCCGAATCTCTTGCGGACCATCGTGAATCCGCGATTGTCGATGGTACGCCCTCGACTTGTCCGCTCTGCGGTTGTAAACCTATCGTCGGCGTGCTGCGCAGCGAAGGGGACGGAGCAAAAAAATCATTGGTTTGCATGCTCTGCGCGCATGAATGGGATTTTAGAAGAATTTATTGTCCGGGCTGTGGAGAAGAAAGAGAACCTCAGATGGCGTACTATTGGGCGCCAGAAATCGCGCATGTCCGGGTGGACGTTTGCGACACCTGTCACACGTATTTGAAGAGTGTTGATTTGACGAAGACGGGGCTAGCAGTTGCCGTTGTAGATGAACTGGCGACCATACCTTTGGACCTCTGGGCACGCGAGCATGGCTACGAAAAACTTCAAATGAACCTCTTGGGAACCTGACAATCTGAAGTGAGAACTCACGCGTTTCTCACGTTGCCCGCGATCTTTCACCTCCGGATTGTGACCGTAAAGACATCATCGACCAAAACTCGTTAGGAGCCAGCCGGGTGCCACAATTACAGTCGGACGTCTGTTGAATATCGTTCAGCTTCCGTGGGGAAACGACAGGAAAGACACATGCAGCTAGGATTCATCGGAACTGGCGAAATTACCTTATCCATCGTCACTGGCCTGAGCTCATCTGGCGTCCCTGCCCACTCCATATGGCTGTCTCCCCGCAATTCTACTATCGCTAACGGACTTGTTAATCGTTTCCGTCGAATATCCGTCGCGTCCGGTAACCAGGAGGTTCTCGACCATTCTGACACAATCGTGATCGCAGTGAGGCTTTCAGCCGCGCGAGATGTTCTTTCGCAATTGCGGTTCCGTCGGGATCATCAGGTTATCAGTCTTGTCTCGGGGCTCTCGCTAGCGAGCTTGTCTGAACTCGTAGCCCCTGCCCTGCGAATCGCAAGGGCCGTGCCATTGCCGTCAACTGCAAAACGATTGAGTCCCACTGCAATTTATCCCCCCGATCCTGTAGCTTTTGAACTCTTCGCTTCGGTTGGAACTGTCTTTCCAGTTGAGAGGGAGAACGAGTTCGATGCAATCTGCGCGACGACCGCGACAATTGCGTCCTATTTCGCATTTAATGAAACCATTGCGTCTTGGTTGGAGCAGCAAGGTATTCCAGCATCACAAGCCAGAGACTACGTTGCACGACTCTTTTTGGGGGTAACGACTGGCGCTGTCGAAGCACCCGAGCGCACTTTCCAATCACTGGCCGCTACTCACGCCACTGCCGGCGGCATAAATGAACAATTTCTCAAAAACCTGGTTGAACATGGCCTCCTGACGAGAGTTTCGGAAGCGCTAGACGCGGTTCTGCACCGAATCGGGGCGGAATCATAGACTGTGATTGCGGGACAACTGTTTGGCTGAATAGCCATCAGCAGGTGTGGAGGGCGCCCGTTAGGATATGGGTGACGGCAGCCGGAAATAACCGGGATTCTGAAAGCTGGATGCGGACTGTCGCCGTGTGCCGGTTGCTACCCATAGCCCAGCCACTCGTTGTGCGTGAACGGTAGTGTCCTCATCCAGAAGGTTAGTAAGGGCACTGAGAGAAGAGTCTCCTCGCACAGTTAATCGACTGGGCGTGACTGCAAGTTCCGCCCAACGAATCCGATGTTGGGACCTGAATCGAGGCGCGAATGCAGGGATAGAGGCATGGCGGTATGGAAATACTTTTTGTAAGCCGCAATCCAATCGGTCGCGATGTCATGTTGAGCCGTAGGCAAATCAATTTTACCGGTACAGACCATTTCATGAAGGTGTTCTTCCAGGGCGTCCTTGATGTGCGCATTCCAAATCCGAGAGGTATAGGGTTCCGGCCATAGGTTATGGATGTCTTCTACCCCGCCCAAGCCAGGAGTAATCAGATAATCGATCTCATAATCTCCGCCGCGGGCATTCACAATTCCATATTTCTGAAAGACCTCTTTACGCAACGACACAGAAACGTCTCGCACTACTTCTTCGTGGGGCATTGAGCAAACGTCCCCAATCGTTACTCTCCTCGTTGCACCTGGTGTAAGTCTCCGGTCCGGCTCTGCTCCGCGCTCGAGTTGAAAAACCGATGAACCGGCTCGACGCAGGATGGGATGGAGGACAAGTGTGCTGACGACCGCGACAATGAAAACGGTCAAATAGATAACGGCGGCGGCACGCCTACCTGAAGTGAATTGGAATAATCGCGGCCAACGTCCGGCTCCCCGCACCGACGCCAGTTCCGCCAGTTGAGCTTTCAAAAGCGAGCGAGGCCCAGCGACGGGTGGCAATTGTGGATCGAGAGTCTCGCGATGGGCTCGTGTGAAATCGGCGATTGTCCTTTCGATTTCCGCCATGCGTCCGCGGCAGTTCCAGCACGCGGCAAGGTGGGCGTGAACTTGAGCCGTGCTGTGGGATGAGAGCTCTCCGTCTGCTGCTTGGAGTATCTCTTGGTCCGAGACGTGCCGATCCGCGTTCAACATTTGCGCTATCTCCCTGCAGCGCGGATTAACCGCGCTAGTGAGCGGGTCAACGATATCGATACGGCACCCAGTGACATTCCGAGTATCGCCGCTATTTCCCGGTAGCTGAGGCCCTCCGCACGCAACCGGAGACAACTCTGGTCGGCTTCTGGAAGAGCATGAACCACTGCCAGCAAAGTATGACGCCTTTGAGCGGATGACAGCAGTTCTTCGGGATCGGGTGACGGGTCAAACTGGTTTTCTACGATGGTTGGGTCGAATACCGTTTTGTCGCGTGACCGTTGGTTCGCGTGGCGCTGTCTCAATGCGAGATTATGCGCCACGCGGAAGATCCAGCCTCTAAGGTTCTTTCGTGATCTACGCAATTGGAGGTGCCGGAAGAGTGATAGGAACACCTCTTGGACGACTTCTTCCGCATCATGCACCGGAATCCCAAACGAGAGTGCGTATCGAAGCAGTGGGTTGCGAAATTGGTCAAAGAGTTCCAAGACCTCACGTTCGATATGAGAAGGCTCCCCCTCAGCGACGGAGGGGTACCGTAACCAGTTGATCGATTCCGAGGAAGCCATATCGTTCGTCCCTAGAATATACATTCCGCTCGTCATGCTTTTGTTCAAGTTTTTTTAAACTCCCAGGGTGCCCCTTGAAGATTAAAAAAACACTGAACAAAGCTGATAGAAATGGAATCCTTAATGTGAGGATCAAGAAGCTGAGGCTCGAATGGGAAACGCCAATCTATCCCCTCCTCACCAAGTGCCTAATTATAGGGACCCGAGTCTTCATGAAGACGTATGCTGCCTTATTCATCCTTTTTTGCGGGTTGCCGCTTCTCGGCCAAAGTAACAGCGGAGAATTGCGCCTAACAGTGACCGACCCGGCTGGCTTGGGCGTAAGAACATCGATTCAGATCCTAAGCGAGGCAAATCAGTATCGAAATACTCTGGCGACCAATGATCAAGGCCGGCTGGATGTACAGCGTCTCCCGTACGGGGTATATCAGATGGTGGTACGACAGGCGGGCTTTGCGAACTTCTCCGAGTCCGTGGATATTCATTCCTCGATCCCAATCGAATACACGCTGCACCTCCAATTGGCCACGGTGAATCAGCTGGTAACGGTCAGTGCGGCCAACACTCTAATCGATCCCGACCAGGCTGGCTCCGTCAATCGGATAGGCTCCGACAATATTCAAAACCGCCTTGGCTCGATTCCTGGGCGATCGCTGCAGGATCTAGTAAATTCTCAGCCCGGCTGGCTCTACGAAGGAAATGCAGTTCTGCATCCACGAGGTTCGGAGTATCAGACCCAGTTTGTGGTCGACGGCATTCCGCTGACGGATAATCGCTCGCCGAGTTTCGGCCCAGCGATTGACGCAGACGATGTGCAATCACTGAGCATTTACACCGCTGGCATTCCTGCGGAATACGGCAGGAAGATGGGTGGAGTGATCGAAGTGAATACCTTGCAGGATTCGCAACCGGGTTTTCACGGCCAGGTTGTGCTTTCTGGGGGCAGCTTCGATACCGCCGGCGCCTCCGCTCAGGGACAGTACGCGTGGGGCAAAAATACTCTTGGCGCCAGCGCCAGCGGCAGCATGACGGACCATTACCTGAATCCGGTAGTCCCGCAAAACTACTCAAACACGGGCACGCTGGGCGATTTCTCGGTCAACTACGAACGCGACGTGACATCGAAAGACCGTTTGCGGTTCATCGTTCGGCACGAGCTGTCGCGTTACGAACTACCAAACGAACGGCTTCAACAAGCCAACGGGCAACGCCAAACGGCGGACAACATTGAGACGATGGGCATCGCCTCTTACCAGCACACATTCTCTTCCGATGCGATCACTGATTTTCGCACGATGATTCGCGACAACGAGATTGGATTCGACTCCAATGCGGATTCGACTCCGATTCAGGTCTTCCAGCAAAACTTCTTCCGCGAAGCGTACTTCCGCGGGACGACAACCATCAATCACGGACGGCACGAATGGAAATTTGGATTCGAGTCTGACAACACATTCTTGAACGAAAATTTCCGCTATCACATCACCGATCCGACTCAGTTTGACGATGGCACTCCGATTGACTTCAGTTTTCTTGGAAACAGGCCCGACATTGAGCAGTCGATTTTTGTTCAAGATCAGATTCGCCTAAAGAACTGGACGATCAGTGCCGGATTGCGCTGGGACCACTATCAGCTTTTGTTGAATCGTCACGCGATTGATCCGCGAGTTTCAGTCTCCCGTTACTTTCCCTCCGCCGACCTGCTCGTGCATGTTTCTTATGACAGAGCGTTTCAGACTCCGTCGTTCGACAATATCTTGCTTTCCAGCTCTAACCAGGTGGAATCCATCGACCCAACAAGCTTTCTGCGTTTGCCGGTCGAACCTTCGGAGGGGAACTACTATGAAGCGGGTTTGACAAAGGTGTTTCGCGGCAAGGTCAGGCTGGACGCGAACTACTTCGAGAGGTTCGTCTCGAATTATGCGGATGACGATCAGATCGCAAATTCGGCGATAAGATTTCCAATCTCCTTCCGGAGGTCCACAATCTACGGAGCCGAAGGAAAACTCGACTTGCCCGATTGGCGGGGGTTATCGGGATTTCTGAGCTATTCGTATATGGTCGGATCCGCCTCCTTCCCGGTCACGGGCGGCCTCTTCTTGGGAGATGATGCCCAGCGCTTGCCCACCGGCGGACGGTTTCCGATATCGCAGGACCAGCGCAATACCGTTCGGGGTCGCTTGCGGTATCAGGTCCGCCCCCGGTTGTGGATAGCAGGCGGAATTCAGTACGACACGGGCCTACCCTTCGAGTTTGTTGGGGACCCGGCCACTGTACTGGCGCAATACGGCCAGCAAGTCCTTGACCGGATCAACTTCGCCCGTGGCCGCATCTATCCTTCATTTCAGGTCAATGCTTCGGCGGGTGCGGATGTTTACAAGTCAGAACGCTTGAACATCCGATTCCAGATCGACGGACAGAACCTGACCGATGTTCTGGACGTGATCGACTTCGGCGGTCTTTTCTCCGGTAACGCTATCGGCCCATCCCGAAGTGTCGCCATGCGCCTTACGTCTAACTTCTAGAGTTTGCCTTCGACCAGAGATCTGACATTGTTACAGAATCATTACACGACTTCATCCGCTATGAGGGAAGTCGAAATCTGTGATGATCCAAAAGTTAAGCTGTTTGTTTCGTTGGCCCAGTAGCCTAGACTATGGCTGTGCCGGA
>Ga0207693_10000255_pt1 | contig 49194 bp, 49 predicted proteins | sample LARL81metaG_FD_184347 | JGI IMG/M metagenome (GOLD analysis project Ga0207693, IMG submission 184347) | Corn, switchgrass and miscanthus rhizosphere microbial communities from Kellogg Biological Station, Michigan, USA - LAR L8-1 metaG... | ecosystem: Host-associated > Plants > Roots >... | reverse complement strand
CCGCTGACGAAGACGAACGTCGGGGCCAGCGGGGTGTGCTGGGCGGCGGCCTTGCGGGCGACCGCGGCATACATCAGGGTCATCGGTGCCGTGGTGGGCACCATCATGGCAACCATCATCACAGCCCACATCGCCAGTCGCAGGCCGAACTCGGTTGCCGTCCACGGCAATAGCCCGGTCACGGCACCCATCATCGAATCCATCGACTGACCCGTCATACCCGCAGACCCGGTCGCCATTCGGTGCGCTGTCACCACGAGGTAAACCCAGGCTGCGGCGGTGATGCCACCCAGACCGCTCAGTACGGCCAGACAGTCTCGGTGGCGCCAGACCCAGGACGTGGTCAGCGGATGAGTCCGTTCTGGTCCATGTGCAGAACGTTGAACTGGCAGTAGCTATCCCTGAAGTCCAGCTCGATTCCCGCCCGGGCTGTGGTGTTGCCGCTGCCCATCTCGGCATAGATGTAGCGCGGCCCATCCGGCGTATTGAGGCGTATCTTGTTCGACAATGCTGTGCTCCCCGTCTTGGGGAGCGGCGTCCCACGCGACTCGACCAGCCCGTCGATCGTGAGGCTGGCCATTCGCGCATCGACATCGATCGACAGGTCGATCGGCGCGTAGAGCGTGGCAAGCACGGTCGACATCATGGCGTTGTACACGAAGAAATGAGTCGCTCCAGGGGTGGTCGACTCGCCGTGAAGGACCTTTCGCAGTGCTTCTCGCTGAGTCGGATCCGCCCGTTCGTCGATGATGACCTGCTGCGTGCCGTTGCCCTCGTGGACCTCACCCGGCCAGTACATGAGCGCTGCGTAATTCAGGCCGTCGACACTGGTGTCGTTGAAGTATCCCTCCTCGATGTGGCCGGCCATGAACGCCTCGCAGTGCCCCTGTGTTGACTTCGCACCGAATTGGCACGGACAGCCCCAGGCGCAGTTGCAGTTCTCGAACTCCGTACCGCGCATCATCCATCGATCAGCAACGGACTCTCCACGTGATTCCCGCTTCATGTGAATCAACCTACTTGACATTGAATGATATGTCACGCAATATTGCGAAGACAAGACAGTGCAATGGGAGGTCTCCGGATGCGCGCCACGATCGCTGAACAGATGCACGACAATCTCCTCGAAGTCTTCAACGAGCGAGACTCCGTGCGCAGGCGTGCCACAATCGAGCGCACCTACGCCGACGACATCCGATGGACCGACGACGACGGCGTGACCACAGGTCGCGACGCGCTGGACGCCAAAGCCGCCGAGCTGCAAGCCAAGCTCGGCGATCTTCAGTTCATCGCCGCGGGTCCCGTCTATCAGACATTGGGTTTGGGCTACTTAGCGTTTCAGTTGGTCAAACCCGGAAGCTCGGCACCGGTGGGCTCGGGATTCGATGTCGCAATCGTGCGAGACGGCGTCATCGTCGAGTTCTACACCGTGCTTACGGATAACGCGTCCTGACCCACACGAACGAGGAGGCATCATGACAGAGGTCAACGAGTTCAACCGCCGAAACATCGAAGAGTTCCGCAGGAATCACGGCCGCCTCGGTGGACCGTTCGAGGGCGCACCGGTCTTGCTGCTACACACGATCGGCGTACGAAGCGGCCAAGAACGGGTGCACCCACTGATGTATCTGGCCGACGACGGTCGCTACCTGTTGTTCGCCTCCGCCGCCGGTGCTGACCGCAGCCCCGCGTGGTACTGGAACCTCATCGCCAACCCCGACGCCAGCATCGAAATCGACGACGAGCACCTCAACGTAGACGCCATTGAACTGAGCGGCGCAGAGCGCGATGCGAAGTACGCCGATCAGGCCCAACGGTATCCGCAATACGCCGAATACCAGCGCATGACGACACGCGCCATCCCCGTCGTGGCCCTCATCCCCAAGCCAGCAACGTAGTGAAGACCAAACCTGGCCCGAGCATCGTCGCGGCTAACGAAAGGCTAACGGGCGCAGGGGGCTCAACACGCAACGGCCTTGAAGAAGGCTGCGACGCGTTCGACGGCGGCGGCCGACTCCGGCAATCCGGCGGAGATAAAGACGGGCCAGACGTGGAATCCGTGACGCCAGGGCTCGAAGGCCGCGTCGACGCCAGCGGCCTGGGCTGCGTCCCTGAGCCGGGGGGCATCGTCGTAGAGGATCTCGTTCTCGCCGACCTGGATGAGCATTGGCGGAAGACGGCGCATGTCAGCGAAGATGGCAGAGCACCTCGGGTCGCGCGGATCGCCACCGGCAAGGTAATCCCTCACGGTCGCGTCGAGCATCTCCCGCGTGACCAACGGATCCAGATGCTTGCGCTCTTCGATCGAGGCGCCACTCAACGTCAGGTCCGCGAACGGCGACAGGACCGCGATGCGGGCGGGAAGCGGCAAGCCTTGGTCCCGTGCCGCGGCAGTGACGGCGACGGCTAGATTGCCGCCGGCCGAATCCCCCAGCAGGACGACCGTTTCCATGTCCGCTCCGCTGCGCGTGACAAGAAAGTGATAGGCGCGCAGGCAGTCGTCGAAGGCCCCAGGAAAGGGGGTTTCTGGGGCAAGCCGATAGTCCACCACGTGCACTCGAGCGTTGGCGGCCAGGGCAACCGCGGCCGCCAATGGAAGATAGCGGTCCGGCGGAGAGCCGCTGACGTATCCGCCCCCGTGGAAGTAAAGGACGGTGCGCTCGGGGCGGCCAGCCAGTGGTTTCAGGGTGATGACGGAGACACCCCCTAGCTCACCGCTTTGCAGTGACACGCCTTCGAATCGAGGGGAACCGTCATCGCCCCGTGTCGACGGCACCCGGAGATAGCTGACGAACGCCTCTAGAAGCTGTGATGGACCGCCGCCTTGTAATGCTTCGCGGTCGACGTTGCTCTCCGTCACGATAATCCTCCGACGTCGCCTGCCCTGACCGTCGAATATACGTGATAGATCAAGTAATGGTGCCCTCTGCGGGTGCGTCAAGGCGCTGGCGACCGCGCTAGTCCATCGACGCGTCGGGCTAACAACGGCCCACCAACGCGATATCCTGGGCGAATCGTCTGAAAAGGAATAGCCGTAGTGTCACGTAGTCAGCGCCGGAAGACGGCTCAAGATCGTTGGCTGTCAGCGTCCGAGCTGCGTGCCTTCCGTGCGTTCATGAGCGTGCAGATGCGGCTGAACTATGAGATGAATCGGCAGCTTCAAAGCGACACCGATCTGTCGCTCGCCGACTACCACGTTCTGAACGCGTTAACTGACGCACCCGGCGGACGTATGCAGGTCTCTGACCTGGCGGCGCTGATTGGGTGGGAACGAAGCCGCGCGTCGCATCAGCTGCGCCGGTTATGTGAGCGCGGCCTAGCTGAGCGGATTCCATCAGACGATGACGGCAGGGCAACCGACGCGACTCTCACAAAGGCAGGTCGGGAAGCGATCAGGGCAGCGGCGCCCGGTCACGTGGCCTTGGTCCGGCGAATGTTCTTCGACCCGTTGCCCGACGAACTCCTCCCACCCCTCACTGCAGCGCTGGAACACATCCAGGTGAACATCAACCTCAACAGCTCGTTGCCGCCAGCTCCATGGTGAGCAGGTGCGAACGTCAGAGTGATTTATCACCCACCAGCCGGGGCGGCTGACACCTACCTGACCCCGGCCCGGTGAGCACGCTCACATCCATTCTCGCTACACGTTGTCGGAATATTCCAGCATCCCAACCGCTTGCAATAAGCATGATATGTCACCTACTGTGAGCCACACAGCAGAACCTGAGAGAAGGATCCCATGACTGCAACGACGCGCCCCCAATCACGCGAACTCTTCGCGATGACCGACTCGATGGACGTCGATGCACTGCTGTCGGTGTTCGCGGAGGACGCTCGGCTGGTCTTCGGTAACAACCAACCGCTGGTCGGACTCGACGAGATCCGCTCGGGCATAACCGCTTTCTTCGACACCATCGCGGGCCTGCATCACACGATTGCGACGGAATGGAGCTTTGGCGCTGACACCATCATCGAGTTGAAGGTGACCTACGACCGCAAGGATGGCCAGCAGGTGACCATCCCGTGCGTGACGATTTTCCATACCGACGCCACCGGCAGGATCGACGACTACCGCGTGTACTTCGACGTGGCGCCCATCTATGCCTGACCCTCGGGCACATTCTCGACCACGCTATCGCCTTGCCGACAAGGCGGTTTGGCGAGTCGGGTACGGAGCTATGCAGCTGGCCGGAGACGGCGTCTTCGGCCCGCCACGTGATCGGGACGAAGCGATCGCGGTGCTACGGGCAGCGGTGGACGCAGGAGTAGATCACATCGACACCGCCCAGTATTACGGGCCGGGGGTTGTCAACGAATTGATCCGGGAAGCGCTTTATCCCTACCCAAAGGGTTTGGCACTGGTAAGCAAGGTGGCGGCGCGCCGCGACGAATCCGGAGCCGTGTTGCCATACGACGACCCCGACCAACTGCGAGCCGGCATCCAGGACAACCTGACGACGCTCGGCGTCGAGCAACTCGCCGCACTCAACTTCCGCGTGATGGATAACGCCGCACCCGATGCCCGGTTCGTTGATCAGCTCGGCGCGCTGGCGACTGCGCGAGACGAGGGGCTCATCGCCGGAATCGGAATCAGCAATGTCAGCCGCGACCACCTGATGCGGGCGCTTGAGGTCACCGAAATCGTCTGCGTGCAGAACTACTTCAATCTCGCGGCGCGTGACAGCATGCCTGTCTTGGACGAGTGCAATGCACGGGAGATCGCGTTCGTGCCGTTCTGCCCCTTGGGTTTTCCCCGAGCGCAACGTGACACAATTCTGTCCAACCGCGTGGTTGCGGACGTCGCCCGTCGCCACGACGCTACCGCCGCTCAGATCGCCCTGGCGTGGCTGCTATCCGTCGCGCCGAACGTGCTGCTGATTCCGGGGACGCGCGCCCGCGATCACCTCGCCGAGAACCTTGCCGCCGGCGAACTGTGGTTGAGCGACCACGACATCAGCGTTCTCAATGGCGCATTTGAACTGCAAGCAACAAATCACGACGGTTAGGACATCCGAATGAATCTGGCGCTGTGGATCATCGCGATCGTGCTTGCAGTCACCTTCGCCGCAAGCGAGCTGATGAAACAGGTTGTGCCCAAAGACAAGTTGGTCACGGCTGGCCAGGGCTGGGCAGAGGACTTCAGCCCGACTACTATCCGACTGATCGGACTTGCTGAAATCCTTGGTGCGATCGGGCTTGTTCTGCCGGCCGCGCTGCATATCGCACCCGTACTCGTACCGCTGGCTGCTGTCGGGCTCGCCCTGGTGATGGTCGGTGCGGCCGCGGTGCACGCCCGGCGCAAAGAGATGCCGATGGTCGCGATGAACGCGGTCCTTCTCGTGCTCGCCGTGGTCGTCGTGTGGGGGCGCCTGGGGCCGTACTCATGGAGTTGACGATGCCCGCGGTGGTCCTTACCGGTGATGGACGGATCGCACTACAAAACCGGCCGCGCCCGACGGTACGACCCGATCAGGTCCTCGTCGAAGTCGACATGTGTGGCATCTGCGGTAGCGATCTACATGCCTCCCAGCTGCCGCAGGTGTACCGCGGGGACTGCATCCTCGGACACGAATCCACCGGCCGGGTCGCGGCTGTCGGCGACGAAGTCTCAGACTGGGCGGTGGGTCAGCGGGTTTCGGTCAACCCCAACGGCAACGTGGACGGCACCTGCGTGTACTGCAGGTCGGGGCGGCCCAACTTCTGCCGGCGGGCCACGTTGGAGACTGCACTGGGTCTGCAGGCGGACGGAGCGCTGGCGCCGCTGATGGCCGCGTTCCCTGGCCATCTGCGCCGAATCCCCGATGAGCTGGGCACTTTGGAGGCGGCCTGGGTCGAGCCGACGGCAACGGCGCTGCGGGCCGTGGAACTCGCAGGCGATCTCGCGGGGCGGACGGTGTTGGTGACCGGCGGTGGCCCCATCGGCCAGCTTGCGTGCAGGCTCGCTCATCTCAGGTCGCCCGCACGGATCTACCTCATGGAGCCCGCCCCACAGCGTGCGCGGTTCGCAGCAGACTCCCATGCGGTGCCGATTGCCACCGACGAAACCGGCGGCGTCGAGGTCGACGTCGTCCTCGAATGCTCCGGCAGCGCCGCCGCCACCTCCGCCGCGCTGAAACTACTGGTCCCCGGCGGCATTCTCGTGGTGGTCGGAGCGGGCCCAGAACCGGGCCTTGATTCGGCGACGATCCTCCTCAAAGAAATCACGGTGCGGGGGTCGTACATCTATATCGACGAATTCGACCGTGCCATCGACCTGCTGGCCACCCAACAAGTCACGGTCGCAGACCTCACTACGGTGGTCAGCCCACTGGCCGATGCGCTGACTGCCTTCGACGCGCTTCGCTCGGGCCGAATCATGAAAGCCCTCATCACCCCGCACCCGGTAAAGGATGAGCGATGAGCAGTCCAGTCGCTGAGTCAACCCAGCCCGACGTCCTCATCGTGGGCGGCGGTTCAGCGGGCGCGGCGTTGGCCGCACGGTTGAGCGAGGACGCCAACCGCCGCGTGTCACCGGGACGGCCTCGCGTATGCCAGCTGACGAGCCCGCGCAATAGATCGACAGGGGCTTACAAGTCTGACGGTCTGCCCCACTCCTAGTGGGCTGGCCTGGCCGCACCTGCGGGAAGACGGTCGAGGACCGGCCGTGCCCCTATGGCGCGGGACTTCCATATTGACCAGACGGCGAGCAGGCCCCGGCAACCGGTCTGGCGTGGTTGTCGCAGCTGACCGACGAAGCAGCGGTGCGTCTGGTCGCGCGGCAGGATCCCGAGGTGCGACATCCCATGGGGCCCGGCACGCCCGCCAGCCTGACCGAGGTCCTTGAACGCTCGCACGCCGCCAGGACCCGCGGCTGGGCGTACGTGCATGACAGCTTCGAGGAAGGAATCTCGGCGATGGCCACGGCGGTCCTCGGAGTCGACGGCCGAAGCGCCGTCGGTGTGGTCAGCATTGCCGGCCCGAGCCTGCAGCTCACCAACGATCGAATGAACGAGTTGGCGGCACCGTTGAAGGCTGCGGCCGTGGAGTTGTCGGGTCTTACCGGTGCCATCGCCGCAGATATCAACTCCCGCAGGCTCAATCACGACGAGGCGGTGACGGCCTGATTCTGCTGTTCACCAGGATGTCTGGGCGGCCCAGTGCACCGGCAGCGCGTTCGACCACGTCGCCAAGCCCCGCGATATCGGTGACGTCCGCAGGAAAGCAGTCGTGCTGCCTGATCTTGTTAAGTTGAGCCTCCGTGTCGTAAATGGTGATTTGCCGGCGACCGTCGCGCGCGTGGACAACCTTGCAGGCCCTATCTCCGCTGGAATATGCAACAATGTGGCAAAGGTTTGGCTGGTAGCGGTTTTTGTTGGGGGCGTGATCGTGGTTGCGGCGCGTTTGCGCTTTGCTGCAGGTGTCTGCATTGTTGCTGCCTGCCTGTTGATCGGTAGTTCTTGGGCTGCAATCGCCGTAGCCCATGCCGATTCCAGCAATGCCGCGGCGCACGCTGATGTCGGCATAGATTCTTCAGGACACGGCAGCACAACGGTCAGCGGTCCGGTCCGCGGCGTAACTAAAGCTGTACAGACGGACATGCATCGCCGAGCACGCATGCTTGGTTCCTGGCAGCAAACAGGCGAACGGCGTTCGCCCGCCACGAAAAGGCTGAAGCAGGAGCTGCGCGGCGCTGGCACCAAACAAGGGATGAAATTCTCGAAACGCTTCGATGCAATTCCGCGCGTAGGCGCGGCGTCTGGCCCTCCGCCGGCCTCCGACCCGGCACCGCCACCGGCCTCCGACCCGCAACCGGCCTCCGACCTGCAACCGGCCTCCGACCCTCCACCCACGTCTGAGCCAGCACCGGCGCTCGATACGGCCTCCGCCTCCGACTCGGCACTGGCGTCAACCTCAGCCCCTGCGCCTGACCCGGCAACGGGCTCCAGCACGGCAACGACGTCCAGCACGGCAACGGCGTCCAGCACGGCTGCGCCTGACCCAGCAACGGGCTCCAGCACGGCAACGACGTCCAGCACGGCTGCGCCTGACCCAGCAACGGCCTCCAGCACGGCACCGGCGTCTAATTCGGCACCCGCGTCGAACCCCGCTCCGGCCTCCATCCCGGCACCGGCGTCGAACCCCGCTCCGGCCTCCAACCCGTCAGCTGCCTCCGGCACGGCAACGACTTCTGTCGTGGTCGCTCCAGCTTCCGGCGTGATCGCTCCAGTTCCTCAAGTGGTTGCGTGGGTTCAGAGCATGCTCACTTCTGTCTTCGGCGCATTCATTCCGCTCACACAATTGCAGTCCGACCTTTATTCGTTCTTGATGGGCCTCGCGGACGGGGTGCCAATAGACAAGCGATCAGAAGACACCGGCGGGGCCGGGCGGTCGGCGGTCGCGAATGCATCGGTGGCTTCGCAATTGCGGTTGGTCCTACTACTTGCCGGTGTCCGTGTCCCGGGCGTGCCTGCGGCCGGCAGCGCCGAGGCTGCAACGTTAGGCCGCGTTGCGGCATCGATTTTGACCGTGACGAGCGAGTTAGCACGGGCGCCATGGCTGCCCGGCATGGCATCGCCAACGCCCAATGACAACCCCCTTGCAATGGGTTTGCGGTCGTTTGTCCCGCAAACCGTCAGCGACATCCCGCGAGCCGCTTCAATGTGGGCGCTGGCCGCCGTCGCTCTGTCAGGGTTAGGCGGGCTTGTGATCGTTACCCTGGCCGGAGTCCGCATCGGCTACCGCCAAGCCAAAGCGGCGGTGGAATTGCGCACAACGGCAATCGCGCGCTTCGCCGGTTCGGGGCCGATCGGCATCGTCCAATCGGGGTCAATGGTTCTCATCCGTACGCGCGGATTGCGTGTCGCCTGTCCGGGACCGCTAAGAGCCGAAGCCCTTTTCGAGGCCGGCTGAGCCAAACCCAGGCAACCAAGTAGGTGACCGGATCCGCACTGCCTAGGCTTGGGCGAACTGCAGGACGACGGTCGCGCATCAATTGCTGCTCTGTCGCTCGGACCGGCCGGGCCCGTCGTCCGCCGACTCAGGGGAGCGATTGGCGGCCCGGCCGGAGTGCTCAATTCCCGACAAAGGACTCCGGCCCAGGGCACGCGCTCCCGTGGCCGCGGCGGCGGCCCGCGGGGCATCCCGCTCGCTCCCGCCGGTATTTCCCGAACCCGAGATCGCGATCAGCCGCCGCTCCATCAACCCGGTGCGCGCGGCGTCCGATCGCTCACGGATGAGACGCTCGACCGTCGAGGGTTGCGTCGACTTCTCTGCATTGCCCGCCGTGTGCGACACACCGTTCGTGCTCGACGGATTGGCGGCGGTCGGCGCGTCGGACCGGACGGCCTTCGGCCATTGGCGCGCAGGGACTTCCTTACCATCCACAAGAACCTGGCTCGAGCCGTCAGTGGCTGCAATTGGCTGTCCGCCTTGCTCCGGCCGGACTTGCGGGGTGAGCCTCGAGTCAAGTGCCGGCGCAGTGAGAGCAACGGACTGGATGTCGGTCTGAGACGACGCTTGACCGCCGAGTGTCTGCAGCAGCTCGGCTACCGGCTGGGTCAAGTTCGACAAAGCCCCTGACAAGTTGACCACCGCTTGGCGCACCCGCTGTGCGACCGGCGAGGTGTCCGGCTGTTGGGCAGGATGTTCAGTCACAGGCGTCGGGGGTTCGGTGGCAGAGACAACGGGCTGGGGCATGGTCGGGGTGTAGGTTGCGCCGCCCAGGATCGCTAATGACTGCTCGATCGCGCTCGGCAGTTCTTCGAGAGCTTCGCGGACCTTCTGTGGAGGGGTAATCCAGCTGAACTCCTTGACCTGGCTGGGATCAGCGGTGCGGTCGTACCCCATCTCGACGAAGACCCGCAGGACCGGGTCAAGGGCGTCGACGAATCGCTGCGCGCCGATCAGCGACGCCACCGCACGCAACGGCGCCAGCAGGGGCAGGTACTGCGGGATCGTCACGTACGTGGTGTTGCCCACGGTGGTGGATACCGCGTTGGGGCTGTCGGATGACTCCAGTACGTAACCGGGCAGGATGTGTTCGAACACGATGCCGACGACAGCGTTCGCGATCGCCAGCACATTGAAATACGCAGGAAAGTCGGCAAACCCGTCGTACTGGTTCTGGTAGAGGGTGGTTTGGAAGGGACTGTCAGAGGGGCCTGGCCGGCCGAACGGGAACAAATTGCCCAGGACGCGCAGATCACTCCACGACGTGAAACGCGCGAGAATGCCGCCGTTGGGTTGATACGGGTCACCCACGAGAACGAATTTGTAGCTCTGTGCGTTGGCGACGTAGTTCGGGTCCTTAACCATATCGGCGCGCGCGATTTCGGCGACCTGAGCGCCCTGCGACATGCCGATGATCGTCACCTTTTCACCGGCCTGTGTGGCGGCGATGTCCTGCTCGAGATACCCGGCTCCGACCGCTTCGGACCGCTTGAGTGTTTGCGGCCAATATGGAAGGTCGGACAGCACCGGTAGATCCGAGATGATCGGGTAGTTCAGGTTGATCTGCGCAGGGTAGGGGACGGTGTGGAAGGAATCGCCTTGCGGGACGACGGTCCCGTAGAAGAACAGCGGGATGGTCAGTCCCAATCCGTCGAATGACCCTCCCACGCCTATCGAAGTTCCGAGTAGTCGGACCGCCGCGGTGTAGGCGGACGTTGGCGTGCTGAATGTGGCTCCCGCTGACACCACGATGACGACGCCGCCGCCAAACAACACGGACCCCCACCGACGTGAAACGTTCCGCCAGTTTGCGTTGCGCCGCGGCGCACCATTGCGATGCCGACGCATCAACTCTGATTCTTCTTCCTCATCGCGGTGGTCCCACTATCGCGTTTGACGACATCGGCCGCGTAGATCACCAAGCTCACCCGCGAAATGTACTTCGTGGCGCCCACACGTCGCCCACGATTTGCCCACCGTCGACCTCGGGCAATGAACTTTCGCTGTCATGAAGGCGTTAGCCCTGCGCCTAAGCACAGCCAGACGAAGTCAATCCCGACATGCGGTCCACGCCTTCCGCTGGCTACGCGGTCGCCTCCGCCACCCCTAGTTGCGCCGCCAGGTCGTGTAGGCACGCCGAATACGCTTTCACTCCCCACGCCATCGCTTCGCCATCGAGCTCATTGGGTATCGAACTATCACGGATGCGGTCCCAGTTGCGGGCAATGTCTTCGACGGTCGGGAACGGACCAAAGGTCGCCCCTTCGGTATGCGAGATTGCGTACCGGCAGTAGTAGCCGCCGGTCGCGCCGAAGATCTGTGCTGTGGCGGGACAGCTGCTGTGGACCAGGGCCAACGCCATGGGTGTCACGCGGCTCGCGGTCAGTAACGCCACGTATTCGGCTGACTCCAAGGAGATCTCGAGTTCAGGCGGTCGCCCGCGCAACGCCGCGTCCTCGTCGGGCGTGAAGACGGAGTACAGCCTGGTGTCGAATGCGGCGGGAGCCAGGGCGTTGACCTTGATCCCGAATCGGATGCCCTCCCAGGCAATTGAGCGCGTCATCCCAAGGACGCCCATCTTCGTTGTCGCATAAGCGGCCTGCCCGAACGCGCCAGACAGCCCGGACGCCGATGTCAGCGTCACTATCCGGCCGCCACCGTTGTCCTTCATCACCTTGTAGACGGCGCGGACGGTGCGGAAGGTGCCGCGCAGATTCACGGCCAGGACGTTGTCGAGGTCGTCGTCGGTGACGTCTTCGAAGTGATCGTCCAGGACGATCGCGGCGTTGTGTATCAGCCCGTCGATGCGGCCCCAGGTGTCCATTGCAGCCGCGACGATCTGCGCGGGTCCGTCGTCGGACGAGACGCTGGCTCCGCTGGCGACGGCTTCGCCTCCGGCTGAGACGATCTCGTCGACCACGGCCCGAGCCATCGTGGGATCGGACCCTCCGCCGCGTGGGCTGCCGCCCAGATCGTTGACGACGACGCGCGCGCCGCGCCGAGCCAGTTCGATGGCTTGCGAGCGGCCGATGCCGCCCGCTCCGCCGGTGACGATGACCACGTCACCGTCGAAGCGCAGCTCCCCGCTCACGGGAACTCCTCTCTAGAGGTCGGGTTCCTCGTTGGGGAACAGTCCCGCCGGGGCGGCGCCGTCGACCTCGAGCAGCTTTCCCGTGATCCACGACGACGCTGGAGATGCGAAAAACAAAGCGGCAGAGCCAATGTCGTCCGGCGTGCCGTTTCTGCGCATCGGGGTCTTGGATTCCAGGCCGGCCCGGACGTCGGGCATGGCATCCATGAACCCGCGCAGCGCCTCCGTTTCGACGCATCCGGGCAGGATCGCATTCACCCGCACCCTCGGCGCGAGTTCGACGGCCGCCAGTTGGGTGAACTTGGCGAGCGCTGATTTGGCGAGACTGTACGGAAGAAATCCCCGCTCGTTCTGCATGCCGGACATCGACCCGATGTTCACGATCGCTCCGCCACCGCGAGCGAGCATGTGCGGCACCGCATGTCGTCCGAGCTCGAACGGCGCCGACACATTGAACCGGAACGCGTTCTCCAGGATCGCGACCGTCATGTCCATGTAGGTGCCGAGCTGTTCCACACCGCCGGCGTTGTTCACCAGGATGTCCAGGCCGCCCAGTGCACCGGCAGCGCGTTCGACGACGTCGCCAAGCCCCTCGATATCGGTGACGTCGGCAGGAATGGCCGCCGCGTTGCGTCCCAACGACCGGATCTCCTCGGCGACCGTGTCGAGATCTTCCTTGGTCCGAGCGACGAGCGCCAGGTCGGCTCCCGCCTTGGCGAATGTCAGCGCGATGCCTCTGCCGATGCCTTTTCCTGCTCCGGTTACCAGAGCAGCTTTTCCGTCGAGCCGGAACTGATCCGAGATGTCCGCGGTGTCGGCCAACGGTCACACCTTGATGCCGAATATCTCGGCCGCATTGCCGCGACAGATCTGATCGACCTCGGCTGCCGGCACCCCGTCGAACTGCTTCTCGATCCACTCCGCGGAGAACGGGAACGAGCCCTCGTGATGCGGGTAGTCGTTGCCCCACAGCAGGGAGTCGAGTCCGGTGATGTCACGCGATCGAATTGCCAGCGGATCCCACATGAACGTGGCATGCGCCTGCCGCTTCAGGTAATAGCTCGGATGCACGTCGATCTTGGCAGGCCCCATGATGTGGTCGATTCCAAGGTCGTGCAACCGGCTCTGGCTGAAGTGATGGTCGTAGAACTGCATTGCGAAGGCGAGCCAGCCTGCATACCCCTCCGTCATGACGACATGCAGGTTGGGATAGCGCTCGAACACACCGCTGTACGTCATCCAGCCCAGCGTTTCGCCCATGCCGCAGCACTGCATGTACCAGCCGATGTCCTGTCGCCCCGGATACGCCATCAGGCCGGGCCCGACCAGCGGGCTGCGCAGCCCGCCGACGTGCATCGTGATCGGAATCCGCAAGCTGTCCGCGGCCTCCCAGAGCGGCTCCCACTCCGCCATGTAGTAGGGACGCTCGAAGATCCCGTCCGGCAGCAATGCCGGACGAAGACCCATACCCGCGGCGCGCTCGAGCTCGGCCACCGAGGCGGCAACGTCCTTGAACGGCAAGTGGATACCGGGCGCCACTCGGTCGAGATAGGGGCCCCACGTCTCGGCCAGCCAGTCGTTGACCACCTTGCAGTAGGTGGTGTCCGCGTCGGCGGGAATGGCGTTGGGCATGTCAGTGATGCGGCCGATAAGGACCGCCCCGTACACCCCGTCACGTTCGAGGTCGGCGAGCTGTTCAGCGGCGTCGAAGCTCGGATGAGCCTCGGCCACAACGTTTCCCACCGCGCCCGTCGCATCCGCGGTGATGTCGGACTCCGTACCCTCACCGGTCATCATCGCCATCGTCACGATGTGTCCGGCCTTGAAAACATCCCTACCGTTCTCGTCCTTCTCGATGCGTGGGAAGAACTCGCGGTAATGCTCGGGAAGCTCGTTGATGAGTTCGTAGGGCGGCGCGATATGGCAGTCCGCCGTGATGAGCCTTTCAGGCACCATGCCTTGCTCCTTCGGCTTACGAGTGTTCGGTCTGGAGGTCCTCGAGTGAAGGGTTCTCCGGGCCGCCGGACATCATCGGGAATGAGCGGGAATCCCAGTAATCCCGGTTGTGGATGATGCGGTCCTGGTCGTCGGTTTCGCCGACAGATGCGCCACGGCAGGCGAATTCGATTCCGAACGCAGTTCCCGACATCGTCCACTCGACCATGTAGGAGTTCTTGTCCTTCAGCCCGCCGTGGTAGGTGAACTTGCAATCCGGGATCGCCATCAGCGTGAGTTCGACCATGTTCTTGACGCCGTCGTGGCCCTCGTAGTCGATGTGGCCGGACACGTCTTCCCACTTGATGTCCGGCGCGCAGATGGCCAGCATCGGTTCGACCGCGTGCGTATTGAACGCGGCGATGAAATCTTCACACCAACCCATTGAGATCCCGTTCCAATCAGCCAATCCGCACGCTAGACGATCGTCTACCGGGGAACGATAGACGATCGTCTAGGGATGTCAATAGACGATCGTCTAGTCTTGGTGAATGGCCTCCCCCGAACCCAGCACCGGCGAATTGGGCGAAACTCCGCTCAGTGCGACGCAGGATCGCATCCTGTCTGCCGCGCTCGAGTTGTTCGGTGAGCACGGCGTCAACGGCACCTCGTACCAGATGGTCGCAGACACTCTTGGCGTCACCAAGGCCGCGATCTACCACCAGTTCAAGACCAAAGACGACATCGTGATCGCGGTCACCGAGAGGGAACTGTCGAAGCTCGGCGACGCCCTGGCAGCCGCAGAGGCCGAGAAATCACACACCAAGGCCCGCGAGCTCTTGCTCAACGCGGTCGTGGATCATGCGGTGGAGCACCGCCGCGCCGCCAGCACGCTGCAGTTCGATCCGGTCATCGTCCGGTTGCTGGCCGCGCACAAACCTTTTCAACTATTCGTGGAACGCCTATACCGTGCGCTCATCGGCGACGACACCGGGCCGGAAGCAAGACTGGACGTCGCGATCCTGTCGAGCACCATCGGTGGGACAGTCGTGCACCCGCTCGCCGCTGACATCGATGAAGAGACGCTGCGGGCCCGGCTACTCCATACAGCCCGGCGCATACTCGGCCTGAGCGGCTGACGGGGTCTCAATCTCAAGGGGCACCGCGCGGCGCGAACGTGTCAGACGCCCGAGATGGACTTTGTGACGACATAGCCGTCGAGGCCCTCGCGGCCGAGTTCAAGTCCGTAGCCAGTGTTCTCCAGGTCGCCGCTTGCAGTAGCGCAGTACCGATGGCCGCGACTTTTTGCAGTGCCGCAGTACTTACGCGGCCATGCCCGGCGCGGCCGACACTTCGACGTGTGGGTCAGCACCTGTGACTACGGTGGTTCACCGTTCCATTCGGCCAGGGCAATGTGCGGATGGTCGATCTCAAGGGGAATCCGCTTGACAGCTTCATCTCGGCGGACATTCCGGCCCCGATGCTGACCCCACCGCCTCCGCCGCCCCAACTGCCGCCGGGTACGCCGTTTTGCAGCCCGCGCGGAGCCTTGATCATCATCCCGCCGATCTGCGACGAAATCGGCGTTGACCTACCGCCCGGATCGGTGAAGCACTAGACCACTGGAAGCGGTCTGGCGCCGTGAGCATCTGCGACTTGTTCGTAGTCGCCGACCCGAACAGGTTCGCGTGGCCGCCGGGAGGCGCGCACCCATGCGCGATGGGCGCCACCGTCCAGGCGATGCAGGTCGCGTTCACCCCCACTCGCCCACTTGGCAAGCGCTTTCAGGTGTGAGTAAGCGCCTGATCGTTGGCGGCCGGTCAGCTCTTGAACCGGCCGGCGAACCCTCGCAGCGGTAGATCGGCACTGGTGAGCAGTCCAGGTGGTGCGGCGATGACCGACTTGATCGCATGCAGGGCGGGCATCCCGGTCACCGTCATACCAATCGACGCGAAGTTCGCGGGGTCGGAGAGATCAACACCCGGCTTCGGGAAGATCATGTGCTTGTTGTACACGCAGGGATCGCCCTTGATCTGAGTGATGTAGCAGCCCTTGATATCCCAGCTTGGATCGGTGTGCGGCGTCATCTGCCACTCCAGGTGGGTCTCCACCCGCGGCACTCCGTCGACCATGCCCTGATACTTGATGTAGTTGCCGCCCAGCGAACCCTTCGGCAGCACGTACCAGCCGAGGTCGACGTCCTTGGTGCATGCGCCCAGTTCGTAGCTGAACGTGACCTCGTCGAGCTCCAGGCCGAAGCAGTCGGCCATCATCAGCACGCTGTCGGCGAAGACACGGGTGTACTTCTCCAGCTTGGCCGGGATGCTCGGATCATCAACGGGCAGGCCGTATCCCACTTCGATCCAGGTGTCCTTGCTGTGGTGGCACGACACGTCGACGGACTCGATCGTCGTGACGTTCTCGATCTCGGCGACGTCGGCCGAGCAGACCACGCCGAGGATCTGGTTGACGCCGGGGTTCATGCCGGTGCCGTAGAAGGTGGAACCACCCTTCTCACACGCCTCGGCCAACAGCTGGCTGACCGGCTTGCCCGACGGGTGCGGATGGTTGGTGTCACGGTGCCAGCCGGTGATCCAGTCTGCCGTCGTGACGACGTCGATGCCCGCCTCAAGCACCTTGACGTAGAGGTCCTCGTCGGGGAACACCCCGTGGAAGGTCAAGACGTCGGGCTTGGCCGCGAGGATCTCTTCGACTGTGCCGGTGGCGGTCACGCCGTTCGGCTCGATGCCTGCGATCTCGCCGGCGTCCTTGCCGATCTTCTCCGGCGAGTAGCAGTGCACCCCGACCAATTCGAGTTCGGACTGGGCGCCATAGCGCTTGATCATTTCGGAGCCCACGTTGCCGGTGGCGACCTGGAATACTCGAATCAGCTTGTTGGACAACAGGATCAACCCTTCTGGTTCGCGGAAGCAAGGTCCGCGGCGCTGCCGCCGCGGCCGTCGGGATAAAACTGCAGGGCCCATTTGCGAATCGCCGTGAACCCCTCGTACTCAGAACTGGCCAGCGCGGGCTGATCGGAATAGCGCTGGTGGGACCAGATGTGGATGTCCTGGCGGAACTGGCGGATGATCTCCTCGCCGAACTCGGCGGCCTTCTGTGCCGCCCGCTCCGTGTCCTTGTCAGGCGTCCTGCCGATGTAGGCCATGAACCGGACGTCGGAGGTCGACTCGTCGACGGGAGTGATCGCGGAGATGGTGCGATTGTCGATCATGCCCCAGCTCTTCGTCACCGCGACACCGAGTCCGCCGTTGATCGCCTCGACCCCGCTGCGGACGTCGTCGATGGTCTGTTGATCGTCGCCCTCGAAGGTGATGGTGAAGTCGACGTAGGACACCGGTTCGGCGAAGTCATGGCGGGTGAAGATCGGGTTGATCGGCGTGTGATGCACGTATTTGAAGTGGGCGAAATCGACACCGTTTTCCAGCACGTACTGCGGATGCAGTTCGTGGCCCTGCTCGAAGAGCCGCTGCTGCGGGTAGTAGTCGGCGGCGCTGCTGCCGTCACGAAAGTCGGTGAATACGTCCGGTGCGTCGAAAAAGGGCTCGCGACCCTCGATGTCGTGCCACATGTAGATCGACTCGTTGCGCTCGACCACGGGATAAGTCTTCATCCGGCGACCGCGGTTTGGTCTGCTCTCGTAGGGGACGCAGACGTTGCGACCCTGCTGGTTCCACTGCCAGCCGTGGAACGGGCACTGGATCACCTCGCCGACCACGTGGCCACCGAATCCGAGGTGCGCACCGAGATGTTCGCAATAGGCGTTCATGACAGTGACCTGACCGGACTCGGACCGCCACGCGATCAGCTCCTCGCCGAAGTACTTCATCGCGTGCACATCACCGATGCCAACCTCGTCCGACCACGCAACCTGGAACCAGCCCGTCGGCTTCATCGATAGTGGCGGCTTGGCCATATCGACAAGAATCACAGAGGGCTCTATGATTCGTCAAGTGTCAGAGTCGGCCACCAGTGCACGACGGAGCAACCGTCGCGGTCAGGCGACGCGCGACGCCATGCTCGACGCGGCGCTACGCGCGCTGGCGACCGGTGATGTCGCCGCGGCTTCCGCCAACCGCATCGCGAAGGACGCGGGCGCCACCTGGGGCGCGGTCAAGTATCAGTTCGGCGACATCGACGGCTTGTGGGCCGCCGTGTTACGCCGCACCGCGGAGCGACGCGGGCAACTGCCGTCGCACGCCAATCCCGATGCACCCCTGCGCGAGCGGGTGGCCGCGATCATCGACCTCCTCTTCGACGGACTGTCGGCACCGGATTCGCGCGCGATCGAGACACTGCGCGCCGCCCTGCCCCGCGACGGCGCGGAGTTGGAACGGCTCTATCCGAAGACGGCCGCGGAGCTCCAATCATGGGGACGAAGCTGGATCGAGGCGTGCCAACAGGCCTTCAGTGACGTCGACGTCGATCCCGAACGGGTCCGCGAGGTCGCCTCGTTCATCCCGGGCGCGATGCGGGGCCTCGCCTCCGAGCGCCAACTCGGCTCCTATTACGACCTCGATATGGCAAGGCGTGGCCTGACCAACGCCATTGTGACGTACGTGCATCGCGCGCAAACGCTGTGAGACGAACCGTCATCATGGCGTTTCGCTGTGCTACACGGCACGGGCCGCGGAAGCCGCCGAACCCTAGCAGACCAACGAAAGCAGGCCTCCCCCATCTTGTTTGATGGAGGAGGGCTACCTCTCGTCAGAAAACGCCGCTACTTGGCGTGGCGTCCATGCGACGCGGCGTGGGCGCCATTGCCCGCACCCTTGGCGGCGCCGTTGGACGACGCCTTGGTTGTGCCCGCGTTCTCCGTCGCCGTTTCGTGACTGGCGGCGGAGCCGTTGTCACCCGACTTGGGGGCGTCGGAACCCGCCGTACTCCCGGGCTCCGCCTTGTTGCCGGTCGTCACATCGGTGCCCTTGTCCGTCGGCGTCTTGACGGTCGAGGCGTTGGTCGAATCCGACTTCGATGTCAAATCGTTTGTAGTGCCGGTGGATTCGGCTCCATTCGTGGACTTATCCGAAGTGCTGGTCGATGAACCCGCAGGCGTCTCGGCTGCCTTGGCCCGGATGGCCGCCGCCGTGCTGCCAATCTTCAGGGTGATCGTCTTAGCCGCCGCGGCCGGTAGCGCAGCCGGCGAGGCCAGCGTGGAACTCTTCACGTCGACCGTGGCCGTGGCTTTCGGAGCGATCGCTGTCGCAATCGCCTGCCCCAGCGCCTGCAGCGAGTTGATGGTACCGGGAAGGACGAGGGCACCCGCCGGCGAAGCATGGAGTCCGCCGCTGAGAAGGCCGCCGGCCAAGACGGTGATCAAGTCTGGTGGCAGGCCCGCAAGGGCTGCCAGGTTGGGTCCATACCCGCCGTTGAGCACCCCGTCCAAGACCACAGCGGGGCCATTGGCAATGGCGTGCACAACGGCCGCCGGGCCCTCGGGGATGGCGCTGCCGACGTTGTCGACCGCCACGCCGAACGCGCCTGCGCCGCTGAGCACCGGACCGAGAAGTCCAATGACGGCCAGGGAGAGGGGTGACAGGACGCCACCCACCTGGACGGCATTGATCGCGTTCACCAGGTTTGTCAACGGCTGCGTGAAGGCGGCTGAGAGGGTCGGGATGAACCCAGTGATCGGAAACACTGTCGCAAGAGTGGCGTTCAGCACGTTGTTGATCGCACCCTCGACGTTGCCGCTTGTAAGGTCAGTGCGAGCGGCTTGGAGCAGTGGCGGCACCGTCGTCGTCAGTGCAGTGGAAATGGCTCCGCCAGTCGTTTGAAGCCCCGCCATCAGGTTTTCCAACGTGGTGACCTGGTTCTTCGCGATCTGCGACAGAATCGGTGTCGGGTTTGCCTTGAACGTGGTCAGCAGGGCTTGTGCATTGGCAGCGGCTTCCTGAAAAACCTCCGCGTAGGTAGCCGCGGCGAGGTTGATCTCCGCCGTGCGGAGCGCCGGTAGGTGGATGTCCGGCAGGTGGATATCCCGTACAGGTGACACGGTCGAGGCGACGACGACACTGGCTCCAACGAGCGCGACGCCTGCCGCGAAGCGTGGACGACTGGCAACTTGCATGGAAACCCCTTGGCTGTATGTGAGCGCCTGCACGGCGAAACTTACTTGCGAGTAATGTCACAAGCAGCGATGACTTAATCACCAAAGCCGTCGCGTGCCCATCGCACGAATTGACGATCTTTCAGGAGCCAAGGATCAGATGTTCGCCGAAAAAGATCGCAGCGGACCGTTCTTGCTGCTTCCGCCGCGTTGCCGGCCCCGCGAGGTCAGTCGCGCTTGGGCATCTCGACATAGTCACGCCGGCCCAGCGGGGTGCGGTATCACGCGTTCGTACCAGCCCTGGCCTGTGATGCGTGCCACAACGAGTGACCTTGACGTCAATGTCATCCATTCGCGCTATCTCGCCGCTCGTGCGGACGGAATCATTCCCATTCCACGGCGTTAGGTACTACGTAACGCAGTTCGGCCCGTCGGGGGTGCGCGGCCTCAGTGATATCGGTTCGGGGCTTGACGGGATGGAAGGCTGATGGCTCGGGTCGCGCTCAGAGGACGCAGCGGCGCGATGTCGCGAGCGTTGTCCGCATTGGATCGCGCCGCACGTACCGGACAGGGCGCCCTCGTGGTGATCAGCGGCGAGCCCGGCATCGGCAAGTCGGCGGTGCTTCGTGAGGTCGTCGAACAAGCGTCACGGGCGGGTTTCAATGTCGGCAGCGGAAAGGCCGAACAGGGTGACCAGATCGCCCCCGGCGCACCACTGTTGGTGTCACTGCGGTCCGGCCCGCACCCGTTGTTACCGGGCGACGCGTTCGCCAGCCTGGCCCCGCTGTACGACAAACCGCTGTGGCTCGTCGACCGGATCAGCGCGTTGCTCGAAGAGCTGGCCGTTCACACGCCGGTGCTGATCGCAATCGACGACGTGCAGTGGGCCGACCGGCTGACGGGGTTCGCGCTGCGGGTTCTGCCGGCCCGGCTGGCGGGGTTTCCTGTCGTGTGGGCCGTCACCAGCCGGTGGGTGCCCAGCGACCCTCTTGATGAGTTGATCGCGGGCACGGGCGGCGCCACGGCGATCACACGCATCGAGCTCGGCCCGCTGGCTCTCAATGACATCGATGACATTGCTGCGGATCTGCTGGGCGCCGAACCGTCCGCGGAGATGCGGAATCTCCTTGGCAGGGTTGGGGGTAACCCGTTCTGGGCGGTTCAGGTGATTGAGGGTCTCGCTCGCAGACACGAGCGGGGACAGGACGCAGGCGACCTGCACACCGACTTGTCGGTCGGCGTTCGCGCGCGAGTCGGCGGTCTGTCGGGTCCGGCGAGCGCCCTAATACGGCTGGCCGCTGTGTGGGGCCGCGCATTGAGCGTGGCCGACGCGGGAGCGGTCCTCGGGAGCATTTCAGAAGCCCAGGTCGGCATCCTGGCCCGAGAGGGCGTCGACAACGGACTGCTTGGCAGCGCCGACGGCGAAGTGTTCTTCCCACACGACTTGGTGCGCGAAGCCGTGTACGCCGACATCCCACCTGGGGACCGTCGGGCGCTTCACCGTGCGTGTGCCCGCTACATCGTCGGCGACGGCAGATCGGCATTGGCGGCGTCGACGCACTTTCGCGCGTGCGCTGTGCGGGACGACGAAGAAGCCGTCCTCGCGCTGGAACGGGCGGCGCGCGAATGCATGGTCTCGATGCCAGATCAGGCGGCCGAACTGGCGCAGCAGGCGTTCGCGCTGACGACAGAGACGCATCCGTTGTGGTTGCTGGCCGGCGAACGGACGGTCGAGGCGCTGGTGAATGTTCAGCGGGACGCCGACGCTCTGGCCGTGGCGGAACGGCTGCTCGCGGTTGCGGACGAGCCGGAGATCGTCGCCCGCATCGAGCTGCAGGCGTGCCGGGGGCTCTGGTGTGCCGGTGAATACGTTCAGATGGAACGGCGCGCGGCAGGCGCCTTGGCTCGAGACGGTGTCTCCCCCGTGCTGCGCGCTCAGCTGTCGGCGGCACAGGCGCTCGCCGCGTCCCGGACGCTGTCAGCGGCGCGCACCAAGGCGATGGCGCAGGCCGCGCTTGCAGACGGACACCGACTCGACGATATGTACTCTCAGCGGCTGGCTGTCGTGGCGATGATCGAGGCCGCCCGCAATGAGGGCCGTCACCGCCTCGCCCTTGACCACTTCACCGACCTGCGCCGGCTCTCGGACACGGCGTACGAGGCCGAGGAGATCCGGACGCTTCAGCATCTGGATCGGTACGACGACGCCGAAGCCATGCTGGCCAAGATCCGCGAGGCCCACGACGAGCTCGACCACCAACTGCCCTCGATGCTGTATGCGCAGATGTGGCAAGACCACAACCTCGCCCGGTTGGATGCCGCCGAAGCGGGTGCGCGCACGCTGTTGACGCTTGCCGACGAAACCGGCAACTACGGGTTTCGGCTGAACGCCCGCATGGTGCTCGGCGCCGTGGCCACGTATCGCGGCGAACTCGTCAAGGCAACAGAGCTGTTGGCGCCTGTCGAGGACGACGACAGTGTCCCGCGATTACGTCTGATGCAGGGCTGGTTGAAAGCCGGCAGCCGCGATTTCGACGCAAGTCTGGCGATTCTGAGCCCGCTGCTCGACGGGGGCGACGAGTTTCGCGATCCGTGGCCATGGTCGCCGCCGTGGATGCGGATACTGACCCGAATCGGCCTCGACGCCGGGAATCGGGAATTCGCGCGCAAGGCCGCTCGCATCGCCGACCTTGTCGCACAACGCAATCCAGGGGTGGCGACCTTGGATGGAACTGCGCTGCACGTTCACGGGTTGTTGACCGACGACCCGGACTCTCTCGGCAACGCGGTGGATACTCTCCGACGATCGCCCCGGCCACTCCTACTCGCCGATGCGCTCAAGGACCACGGTTCGACACTGCTGGTTGCGCACCGGCTCGACGAGGGTGTCCACGCGCTGGTTGAGGCAGCCGAGATCTATCAACGGGTCGGCGCCGTTGCCGGCAGCCGTTCGGTGTTGAAACTTCTTCGCGGCCACGGCATCCGCGGGGTTCGGGTCAACTCACCGACGCCGCGGCCGCCTACCGGCTGGGCGGCGCTGACGCCGACTGAGTCCCGAGTCGTCGAACTGATCGGCGCCGGGCACTCGAACCGTTCTGCCGCAGTGGAATTGGGCGTCTCACCGAACACTGTCAACACGCATCTGCGGGCGGTGTTCCGAAAGCTCGACGTCAAGTCGCGGGTGCAGCTGACGATCGCCTTCCGGGAGCACTCACCCCACTAGATTCGCTATCCGGTCGTGGCCCCGCCAGCGGATCGGCCGATGCCGGGGCAGGCGAGCCGGCGCGAATGGCTTCGAGCTGCGCACCGAACGCGATACCGAGAAAGAGCGCCACCGAGGACAGGTTCGCCCAGAGCAGGAACGCGAAGATTCCAGTCAGCGGGCCGTATGTGGTGCCGAACGATTCGCTTCGGTCGACGTAGAGCGCGAGCAGGCCGGTCAGCAGCAGCCACAACGCAAGCGACACACCGGATCCGAACGCGAGCCAGGAGTACCCCGGCTGACGCCTGCGCGGGGCGCGCTCTACGACAACCGTGAACGATCCCCAGGCAAGGAGAACTCCGATGGGCCACCTGCCAATTGACCACAGGTTGTGCCTCGTCTCACCCCAGCCGTAGGTCGCCGCCAGCGAGTCGCCTAGCGCATCACCCGCGATGATGACGAGAAAGCCCAACAACGAGAGCAGCCCGGCGGTGAGCGCCATCAGCAGCGCCGCACTATATTTCTGCACTGCGGGCCGGTCGCGTTCGATGCCGTAGATTCGATTGGCGCCACGCTCGATCTGACCCATGGCCGTGGTCAGCGCGACGATCGCGGCCATCAGTCCGAGCCACAACGCGAGCCGACCGCCGGTCGCTCCGAGGTTTTGGGTGCGCTGGGCGGCCTCCTGCACCATGTCGCCCTTTTCGCCGCCAGGCAGGACGCGAGCCAGGGTCTGAATGATGACCTGTCCGGCCTTCTCATGGTGTAGCGCGCTCGACAGGCCGACAGCAGCGATGACAAACGGGATGAACGCCAGGCATACCTGCAGCGCCACGGCCCGTGCGTTGGTGAATCCGTCGGCGTATCTGAATCGGACGAACGAGTCCTTGACCAAATTCCAACGGCCGTAACGCCGCAGCGTTGTGACAGCGTCATCGGCGGAGAGTTCGTCGCCGGCGATGGTGATCGTCTCCGGCACGCGGGTCGAGGTGCCCATCTGAGACTCCTTAGTCGATCAAGCGGCTGCCGCCGCCTGCAGCGGCACACGGATGACCAATGCGCCGGGGTCGATCTGTGCGTTGAGACGGTCCCCTTCGTCGATGACCTCGCCGTCCATCTGCCGCGGCACAACGCGGTCGGCCACGATGCTGATCGAGCGGCCACGGTAGCGCTGCAGGTGCGCGTGGGGCGTGCGGCTACGGCGAAACACCCGCCACACCAACCGAATCCAGTCCCACAGCGTCCGCGGCGCAACGACGACCACGTCGAGAAGGCCATCATCCGCCTCTGCGTCGGGCAGCAGTTCGAGTCCGCCCTGCAGCCGCCCGACGTTGCCGACCAGCACCGTGCGGGCCGGCAGCAGTACCGGTGGGTCGTCGTCGATGGTCACCCGCACACGCATCACCGGGTCACGCAGGTGCCGAAAGCCGCTGGACACATAGGCGGGCCAGCCTGCGAATCGCTTCATTTCTTCGGTGGTGTCCGCCATCATTGCCGCGTCGAAGCCCATGCCGGCCATAACGGCGAACGGCTTATCGTCGACCCGACCCACATCGATGCGGCGGTCGACACCGGACAATGCCACCGCCAGCCCGTCGATTAGTCCGATCGGCACGCCCAGGTTTCGTGCCAGCAGGTTGCCGCTTCCCAACGGAACGATCGCGATTGGAATGTCCGCACCGGCAAGGGCTGCGAGACAAGCCATCACGGTGCCATCGCCGCCGCAGATCACGACGAGTTGGACGTCCGCCGCAACTGCAGTCTTCGCCATGCCGGTACCCGGATCCTCCGGAGTCGTCTCCAGCCACAACGACATTGACCAGCCGGCGGCAGTGAGCGTCTCGTCCACTTTCCGCCGCAGCTCCGGCACCTCCGCCTTCACTGGGTTGACAATGACCGCGGCGCGCACTATCCGCTGACCAACCGCTTATCGGCGTCAACGGCAGCGTGACGCGGGCCGCCAGCATGATGGGTACGGACGTAGAAGATGACGACGCTCAGCCAGATCGCCCCGAGCAACAGGCCCGCGAGCACGTCGGTCGGGTAATGCATACCGCGGTAAACCCGGCTGCTCGCAATCATCAGCGGCACGGCTCCGCAGACAACAACAGTGACGACGTTGATCCAACGATGTCGGTTGTGCCAGAGGATGATTGCGGCGAGCGAGCCGTAGAAGCACACGGCAGCAGCAGTGTGGCCAGAAGGAAACGACGACGTGGGTGGTGCTTCGTCGAGGTGCGGCACGTCGGGCCGCGGACGGTCGATAAGCAGTGTCGTCGCAACGAATATGGCTGTTTCACCAATTACCGCGTAGATGACAAGGAGCGACTCGCGCCAGCGGCCGAACTTCCACCGAAAAGCTGCCGCGGCAAGCGCCGTCAGAGCGGTGATCGTCGTCGTCTCCGACAGCATCGTGATGATCTTGCTTTCCGAAACGCCCTCTTGCTGGCGATATTCCACCAGCCGCCGCGGCACCTCCGCATCCCACTGGCCGAGCGAAGAAGACGGCAGGACCTCGGTGACGAGATACCCCAACGCCACCATCAGCACAACGAGACAGACGGCAGGGACGAGCAGCCACCGAACGTCACGGACGACCCAACCAATGCGCGACCACACCGTGTCGAGATACCCGTAACCGCAGGTCGCTAACCGTCGCGTCAATTTCAGCTGACGCCGAGCTCAGGGGTGCCTACTTCGGCCGGCCGTTCTACCGGCTGCCGGGTGTCCCGCCGCCATGCGACATACGCCCACGTCGTCACGGCCACCCAGACGACACCGAGGGCGATGCCTGCCAGCACATCGCTGACGAAATGGACGCCGAGCACGACGCGCGCCAGCGCGACGGTGCTCACGATCAGTGCGGCAGCGACGGCAGCAGCAACGCGGCCGCGCCTTCCAAGGAAGCGCAGGGTGACCAACAGCAGCAGGCAGCAGCCGATCGTCGCGCCCAGCGCGTGGCCGGAAGGGAACGACAAACCGGGCGCCGCAGAGACGGGATCGGGCAACGCCGGGCGGGCTCGCCCGACGATTTCCTTCAATGCGAAGCCGAGGCCGGCGCCGCCGAAGACCGTCACGACGAGCCACGTCGCGTGGTGTCGTTCGCCTCGGATCAGATACACCAACGCAACCAATGCGAGCACGACGCGAAATACGTTCGGATCAAAGGCTTCGCTGACGGCCTCGGCCGCGCGCACCAATTCCGGATGATCGGCGTCGATCCGGTTGAACATGTCCGCGACGCCCGTGTCGAGGCCGCGGAGCGGTGCCCAGCCGTCACGGACGAGCAACAGGAGTAGCGCGAACGTCACCGCCGCGATGAGTGTGCCGAACAGACCAGCGCCGAGTCGCAGCCCGAAGTGCTCGTCAGCGGTGGAGAGATGACGTTGAATGAACCGCAACTTACGTTTCGTCGGCGACCTGCTCTCTCGACTGGTGCCGCGCCTTGTGCGCATCCTTCGGTGTCGCCCGGTTTGCGCACGGTTAAACCGGTTACATCCAGCTGCTCGACGGTGGTGCCAAATGAAGGGCAGCCGCAGGGGGTAGCGGCTCCCGGTCACTGGCCGTTATCGCGTCGAGAATGAGCGCGACGTAGCGTCGCCAGCCGTCGCTGCCGGATTCCATCGTGAACAGCACGCTGTGCAGCATCGCGATGAGTCGTGGCAGGTCGTCGGCGACGAGGTCGGCACGGACGAGCCCGGCCTGCTGCCCTCGCCAGGCAAGATCGTTGAGCGCCTCATACAGCGAGGTCGAGATGTCAGGAGTCAGTGACCCCGCCCTGCGGGCGGCCGTCAGAAGGTTGTGTTCGCGGGCACCGAGTGAGATCGCCGCCTCGATCAGCTGGGTGAGCCCGTGCATCGGGTCGTCGGCGTGACGCGCCTCCTCGATGGCAGGCGTGAGATCCTCCGCGATGCTCTGATCCAGGGCGGCGCTGATCAGGTCACCTTTGGTTGGGAACCTGCGGTACAGCGTTCGTTCGCCGACACCGGCGCGACGAGCGATGGCCTCGATCGGTGCGTCCGGCCCCAGTTCGCCGTAGACGTCCCGCGCGGCACGCAGAATCCGCTCGGCATTGCGCGCCGCGTCAGCCCGCAACGGCCGGTCTGCAATCGCTGTCACCCCCACAGCGTAACTGACAGTTGACTGTCAATTCGATGGGCCATACGCTCTGGATAATTGGCAGCCAACTGACACTTAACGGGAAACGCCGGTGATACAACCAACTTCGGATGTGAGCCCAGGGACCGAGCTACCCGCCATCCCCGTCCCCCGCGGTGCCGACTGCCCGCTGCATCCCCCGGCTGAGTTCGCAACGTGGCGCAGCGAGCCCGGTCTGCGGCAGGCGATGTACCACGGCAAGCCGACCTGGGTGGTGAGCCGCTACCAGGACATCAGGGCAGCGCTGGTCGATCCACGTCTGTCCGCGGAGACCATTCCGGGAGCCATCATGCCGGCGGGGGCAGACGACAACACGCCTGTGGTGTTCGCCCGCACCGACGATCCCGAGCACCATCGATTGCGGCGCATGATGACCAGCGTCTTCACCTTCAGGCGGACCGACGCGATGCGCCCCCAGATTCAGGAACTCGTCGACCAACATCTCGCCGCGATGATCGCCGACGGGCCGCCTGCGGACCTCGTGCGCGACTTCGCCCTGCCGGTGCCGTCACTCGTGATTGCACTCCTGCTGGGTGTGCCACCCGAAGACCTCGAGTTCTTCCAGCACAACACCGCCGTCGGGCTGGACACCAGGTCGTCCGAGGAGGTGAAGGCGCAGGCCTTCGGGGCGATGTACGCCTACATTGAGGAGTTGGTCGAGCGCAAAGAGCACGATCCCGGCGACGATTTGATCAGCCGCCTCGTCACCGACTACGTATTGACCGGCCAGCTCAACCGTGCCACCACGGCCGTCACCGGTGCGATCATGATGCAGGCCGGCCACGAAACCACGGCCAACATGATCGCGTTGGGAACCGTTGCGCTGCTTCAGCATGGCGATGTGTACGAACGGCTCGGCCAAACCGACGACCAGGCCGTGATCGCGAACATCGTCGAAGAGCTGATGCGCTACCTCACCATCGTGCACAGCCAGGTCGATCGCGTGGCAACCGAGGATCTCACACTCGGTGGGCAGCTGATCCGTTCCGGCGACGCGCTTCTTATGAACCTTCCAGCAGGAAACTGGGATCCTGACTTCGTCGACAACCCCGACACTTTGGACGTCGAGCGGAACACTCGCGGGCACTTGGGTTTCGGCTATGGCGTGCATCAATGCATCGGGCAGAACCTCGCCCGAGTCGAAATGCAGATCGCGTTCGCCACCCTGGCGCGGCGCCTGCCGGGCCTCCGACTGCAAACTGACCTGAAAATGCCACAGTTCAAAGGCGAATCGGACATTTACGGGATGAGGGAACTGCCGGTCACGTGGTGACAAACAACGAATTGCGCTACGACGAGCAGGTCGCCGTGATCAGCGGCGCAGGCGGCGGCTTGGGCAAGGAGTATGCGCTGCTGCATGCATCGCGCGGCGCGCGCCTCGTGGTCACGATATCGGTGGATCGGTGACAGGGGATGGCTCGAACTCCGAGACCGCCGACGCGGTCGCCGAGGAGATCCGTCAGCGGGGCGGTCAGGCCGTCGCCGACAGCCACAGCGTCACCACACCCGAAGGCGGCCAAGCGATCATCGACACCGCCCTGCGCACCTGGGGACGGGTGGACATCGTGATCAACAACGCAGGAATCGTCTGTGACGCACCGTTCGACGACATGACCGCCGATCGGCTCGATCCCCTGTTGGATGTGCATCTGAAGGGCGCGTTCCATCTGACGAGACCTGTCTGGAAGGTGATGCGCGAGCAGCGATACGGCCGGGTGCTCAACACCTGCTCTGCCGCGGGCATCCTCGGCGCCGAGCGGATGAGCAACTACGGTTCGGCCAAGACCGGGTTGATCGGCTTCACCCGCGTGCTCGCCGCCGAAGGCGCCGACCGGAACATCAAGGTCAATGCGATCGCCCCGATCGGCTACACCCGGATGCTCGCGCACTCCCTCGACACCGAGGGCCGGCAGGACGACGCGGCCGACCAGGCCCTGCTCGACGAGCTTGTGGGCCAATATCTTCAGAAACTGGACCCGGCGCTGGTGGCTCCGGTCGCGGCCTTTCTGACGCACCGGCACTGTCCTGTTTCCGGGGAGATCTACACGGTCGGCGCTGGACACGTCGCACGATTCTTCATCGGCAGGACAAGGGGGTACTACAGCCCGGCGCTGTCGGTCGAAGAGGTGCGGGATCATCTCGGCGAGATCCGCGACGAGGACGGCTATACCGTCCCCAGGGGGCCCGCCGACGAGATGACCGAGCTGTTCGCGACGATCATGACGAATTGACCCCACAGCGCGGCGTCGTCGAGTTCCATCGCCGACAGGTCGTTGATTGCGCAACCAATGCCCACCGGCGCCCGCACTCCCCTGATGGCCTCGGGAAGCTTCACCCGGGGCTCATCGGCACCCGTTCAGAAATTGACGCCCATTTCGCTGTTAAGTCGCTGGATAGGCAGCAGACTTAGACGGGTCCGGGGGTGGAGCGAGTGGGCGAACGAAGCGAGCGCACGGCGCGCGTATCACGGGCGTCGCTAGAGCTACGCCACGAGTTGCGGGATGCCCGCGAGCAGTCAGCGGCGAGCCGCGAGATCTTGGCGGCGCTCGGCCGCGCAGGTACGGACCCCGGAGACATCCTCGACACCGTTCTCGAGCACGCTGCGCGCCTCTGCCGTGCGCAAGCCGCCACCCTGTACATCCCAGAGGGCGACGCGTTCAGGCTGTCCCGCGACACCGGCAAGATCCCCGACGAGTTCCGTAGGTACCTGGAGCGCCATCCGCTGGCCAGGAACCCTTCGACGACCGTCGGGCGCGCTGCCGTCGAAAAGCGCACCGTTCAGATTGCCGACGTGCTCGACGACGCGAACTATGGGCGCCCGGACCTCCAACAGCTGGGCGGCTATCGCACCCTGCTTTCGACGCCGATGATCCTGCAAAACGAGGTCGTCGGCGTGTTGTCGATGTGGCGCACCAAAGCCTCGCCATTCAACACCCGCGAGTGCGAGCTCCTGGAGGAGTTCGCCGTTCAGGGTGCGATCGTCATGGGGCAGTGGTCGCTGATGCGCACGCTCGAATCGAAGGTCGCGCAACTTGAGGCGCTGCGGGAGGTCGGCGACGCGGTCGGTTCGAGCCTCGACCTCGACCAGGTCCTGGACCAGATCGTCAGCAACGCCGTGCGGCTCACCCGAACCGACGGCGGATCCATCATGGAGTACGACGAGTCCAGCGATTCGTTTCACGTCCGCGCCGCCGCTGGCAGCAGCCCTGAGCTACTGAAAGAACTGCGGGCCATCACGATTGACCGCGAAACGACGCTGGTTGGTCGGGCCGCGACCGACCACAAGACACTCGAGGTGCCGGATCTGGCAGGCAAGGCGCTCGACCCGCATCTGGATACCTTGTTCCGCGACGGCTGGCGATCTGTGCTTGCGGTTCCGATCCTGCGCCGCGACAGGATCTTGGGTGTCCTGGTGATCCGGCGTCGGAGCACGGGCTCGTTCGGCCCCCATGTCGAACTGCTCGAGACGTTCGCCGGACAGTCGGCCCTGGCCATCGTGAACGCGCGCCTGTTCGGGGAGCTGCAGACCAAGACCGAAGAACTCGAGATCGCCAGCCGCCACAAATCGGAGTTCCTGGCCAGCATGTCCCACGAGCTACGGACACCGCTCAACGCGGTGATCGGCTTCTCTGAAGTGCTGCTGGATCGCATGTTCGGGGAGATCAACGAACGTCAGGACGGGTACCTGCGCGACATCTGGAACTCCGGCAAGCACCTTCTGGAACTCGTGAATGACATCCTCGATCTATCGAAGGTCGAGGCGGGCCAAATGCTCCTGGAGCCAAGCACTTTCAGCGTCAACAGCGCTTTCGAGTACTGCGTGGCCATGATCCGCGAGCGTGCGGCTGGGCACGCCATCACCGTCACAGTCGAGGTCTCCGACGACATCGACACGATCGACACCGACGGCTTGCTGTTCAAGCGGGTGGTGCTCAACCTGCTCTCGAACGCCGTCAAGTTCACCCCCGACGGCGGAAAGGTGTCGCTGCGCGGCTACCGCGAGGGGACCGACCTCATCGTGACGGTCACCGACACCGGCATCGGGGTGCTGATCGAGGACCAGGAACGGATCTTCGAATCCTTCCAGCAGGGCCGCCGCGGCGCACCGAAGGAACAGGGCACCGGCCTCGGACTGACGCTGTCGCGGCGCATCGTCTGGTTGTTCGGCGGGCGAATGTGGCTGAAGAGCACCCCAGGCGCCGGAAGCACATTCGGCTTCTCCATCCCGGGCGTGCTACGGGCCGGCGCCGTCAGCTCGGACGGAGGCAGCGCGGTGCCCGCCGTCCTTCTGGTCGACGACGACCGGGCATCGCTGGACCTGAACTCGGCCTATTTGGATGGTTCTCCGACGCGGGTGCTGCGGGCCATGGACGGCGTCGAGGCCCTCGAGATGGCGCGCAAGGAACTGCCTGCCGCCGTCGTACTCGAAATCGGCCTGCCGCGGCTCGATGGCTGGCAGGTGGTGGCCGAGCTCAAGGCGGATCCGGCGACCGCCGCTATCCCGGTGGTCATCGCCACCGACGTCGACGACCGGCCCCGCGGCCTGGCCATTGGCGCGGATGCCTACCTGCGCAAGCCAATTCGCCGCGAGGAGCTGATCGATGCTCTGAAGCAAGTTGGTGCCCTGTGACGCCGCGCCGCATCCTCGTCGTCGAGGATAATCCGTTGAACCTCAAGCTGGTTCGCGACGTACTCAGCTTCGCCGGCTACGACGTCGTCGAGGCGCAGTCCGGGGAGGAGGGCCTGCGCGTCGCCCAACAGGATCCCCCGGATCTGGTGTTGATGGACCTACAGCTGCCGGGCATCGACGGAACGGAGACGCTGCGCCGATTGCGTCAGGGCCCACTCGGCCCTGACGTGCCGGTGGTCGCGGTGACGGCATTCGCGATGGCCGAGGACAAGGAACGAGCATCTCGCGCCGGCTTCGACGGCTACGTCGAGAAGCCGATCAGCGTGCGGGCGCTGCCCGGCCAGATCGAGGCGTTCCTCGGCGGACAGGCGGACTGATGGACATCGGGGCGACCGTACTGGCGGTCGACGACCAGCCGACCAACTTGAGGCTGCTCGATGCGGTGCTGACGCCCCGCGGCCACCGCGTTCTCACCGCGGGGTCGGGCGCGCAAGCGCTCGCATTGCTGGAAACCGAAGACGTCGACATCGTGCTGCTCGACATCCTGATGCCGGAGATGGACGGCTACGAGGTCTGCCGGAGGATACGTTCCAATCCCGCAACGGAATTCCTGCCCGTCGTGATGATCACCGCCAGCGGATCCGAACAGCGGCTGGCCGCCCTCGAGGCGGGTGCCGACGACTTCGTCACGAAACCGTTCGACAAGAGCGAGCTGCTCGCCCGAGTGGCGTCGCTGGCGCGGATCAAGCGCTATCACGCGACCATCCGGCGGCAGGCCGACGAATTGGCCGAGTGGAACGCCGAACTCGAAACCCGGGTCGCGCAACAGGTCGCCGAGTTGGAACGGACCAACCGGCTGCGCCACTTTCTATCCCCACAGCTGGCCGAAATCGTGGTCAGTGACGAGAACCTGCTCGCAAGCCATCGGCGCGAAATCGTGGTGTTGTTCACCGATCTCAGGAACTTCACCCCCTTCGCGGAGACCAGCGAACCCGAGGAGGTGATGGGGGTACTCGCCGAGTATCACCGCGCCATCGGGACGCTCGTCCACGCCTACGAAGGGACGCTGGAGCGGTTCACGGGCGACGGGATCATGGTGTTCTTCAACGACCCGATTCAATGCGACGACCCCGCCGAGCGGGCGGTGCGGATGGCGCTGGAGATCCGCGACGCCGTGAGAAACCTCGCCGAAGGCTGGCGGCGCAGAGGGTACGACCTCGCCGTGGGAATCGGTATCGCGCAGAACCATGCGACGCTCGGCCGGATCGGCTTCGAGGGTCGTTTCGACTACGCCGCCATCGGCAGCGTCACCAATCTGGCCGCCCGGCTGTGTTCGGACGCCGGGCCCTGGCAGGTATTGGTCACCGATCGCGTGCTCGCTGGCACCGAGCACATGGCGGTGGCGGAAATGGTGGGCGATGTCCAGCCCAAAGGATTCAGTCGCTCAGTGCGAGTTCACAACATCAGCGCACTCAAGGACGAAAAGGAAGGCCCATGACACAACTACAGGCGCCCAACCAGCTGGGCCGGACGCTGTCAGAGCTCGACGAAGACGAGCGCTATCGCTATTTCGATGCGCTGCAACTGACGATGCCGGACGTCTGGGAGTCCATGAGGCTCAACTTGGAGGACGAATCGGTCGTGGTCGTCCCCTCGATCAGCATCGAACGCACCACGCCCGGCAGCGGCACCGTCATGCAGGCGATGGAGGAACGCGCCCTGTTCCTGCTCCTGCTGCTTCGCCAGCCACGGCTGCGCATGATCTACGTGACGTCGCAGCCGATCTCCGAATCGATCATCGAGTATTACCTCGGGCTGCTCCCCGGCGTAATTCCCAGCCATGCCCGCGCCCGGCTCACGTTGGTACCGGTCGGTGACGCGTCTACGACCGCGTTGAGCGCGAAACTGCTTGCCCGGCCGCGACTTATCCGCGAGATCCGGTCCCTGATTCCGAACGCGGCGCGCAGCCACCTGATTCCGTACAACACCACACCGCTCGAGCGGGACGTCGCGCTGAGCCTGCGGATCCCGATGTACGGTGCGGACCCACGGCTCGAAGACCTCGGCAGCAAGACCGGCTGCCGCAGGATGTTCGAGGAAGTCGGGGTTCGCTGTCCGGTGGGCGCGGAGGACCTTCGTACGGTCGACGACATCGTGGCGGGGGTGCAGAGCATGCGTGCGCGCCGGCCGTCGCTGCGCCAAGCGATCGTCAAGCTCAACGAGGGCGTCTCCGGAGCAGGGAACGCCATGGTCGACCTTTCCGACCTGCCGGACCCTGGCACACCGGACGAGGCTGCCGTCATCAGGGACCGCTTGATGAGCATGCAGCCAGAGTCCGAGAAACTCGACGTCGCCACCTACCTGGCAGCATTCGAGAAGAACGGCGGCATCGTCGAGGAGCGGATCACCGGCGAGGCGCTGACCAGTCCGAGTGTCCAAATGAGGGCGTTGCCCGACCGGACCGTCGAATTGCTGTCCACCCACGACCAGCTTCTCGGTGGCGCGAGCGGTCAGAAGTACCTCGGCTGCGTGTTCCCCGCCAAGCAGGAATACGCCGCGGCCATCGCAGAGCCCGCCATGGTGATCGGAAGAGAGCTCGCAAAGCGAGGCGCGCTCGGCAGGTTCGCGGTGGATTTCGTTGTGGTGCAGGATGACACCGGCGCATGGACGCCCTACGCCATCGAGTTGAACCTGCGCAAGGGCGGGACCACCCATCCGTTCCTCACCCTGCAGTTCCTCACCGACGGAACCTATGACGGCGAGCGCGGAGTCTTCCTGACACCCAGCGGCAGTAGCAAGTACTTGGTCGCTACCGACCACTTCGAAGACGACCGACTCAAGGCACTGACCGTGGGGGAACTGTTCGACGCCGTCGTGCGCAACGGCCTGCATTTCGATCAGGCCCGGCGCACCGGGGTGGTGTTCCACATGATCAGCTGCCTCACCGAGTGCGGTCGCGTCGGCCTGACCGCAGTCGGCGACACCCCCGAGGATGCCTGGCGGATCTACGAGCAGGCGCAGTCGGTCGTGCTCCAGGAGGCGGAACAGGCGCTCGTGGAGGGGTCGATCATCGGTTAGAGCCGGTCGGCGGCGAACGTGGCGGCCTGGTTGACCATGCCGTTCACGGAATACAGGGCGTGCGCGACGCTCGGCGCCCCAGGAGCGGCGCCGTTGCAGATGGTGTCGCCGTCGGCGCACTGGTCGATGGTCTTGGGCACATACAGCGGGCCGATGACGACAGGCGGCGCGCCGACGTCGCGCATGAACTGGTCCGACGGCTTGCCGAACAGGGTGACTGCGGCGACGTGACCGGCCACCTCGGGTGGCATCGGCGCGGGTACCAGCGCAGCCGGCACACCCTCTGGTACGACCGCCGAAGTGACGAATCCCGCCACCACTGCGCCCTGCGAGAATCCGCCGAGCACGATCCTGGTCTTGGGACAGTTAGCAGCCGTGGCCTGAACGTGGCCCGCCGCGTCCCTGATCCCTTCGATGACCGTTTCGGCGAACTGGACACCGCTGCCGAAGTCGCTGCTCGCCGGGTAGTTGACCGGATACACGTCGACCGATCTTCCGCCGGCTTGCGAGCGCAGCGCGTCGACGAAGGCCTGGCCGACGCCGCCGACACCGGGCGGCTCGCTGGTGCCGCGCGCGAACACCACGTCGACATCTGGACACGGCTGGGCGGACGCGACCGGGGCGGGTGCGCTCACCAGCGCCGACGCAGTCACGATCGCGACACCAGCGGCTGTCAGGAAACGAGCGGTTCGGCGACCGGTCATGACTCAACTCCTAATACACATCTGCGGCGTGACGACGGCCGCAAGTTGATCAATACCCCGATGTTTGTTCTAGGCAAACACGATCCGATCCCGAGAGTCGATGGTCAATGGCAAAGGCGTCTGATAAACGTAAAAGCCATGGCCGAAGCCGGATTCTGGGTTGCGTGGGGCCTTCCGACGCAGGGGCGGGAAAAACAAGCCCTCGACCTGCTCAACGAGACAAGGGGCTATCTCGAGCGTCTCGCGCATGACCGCCGGGTCGGCGGCGACGAAAATGCTGAACCAGGAGAACGGCGGCATTTAGGCACCGATGATGCATCCTGGTCGCCGTCGACCACGGGGACCTCACGAAGGTGTAGGCGGGTGCGCGCGACGGTAACGGCGGTCTCGGTTGTCGCGCTGCTTCTTTCGGCACCGGCCCTGGCGTGGGCCGATCCCGAAGCTCCACAACCCGGTACGGCTTGTTCAGTGGACATGTCCGACATGATGACCTGGCCGTCGGACGCACGGATGCCGCTGGTGTGTGCCAACGGGCAGTGGCAGACCGTGACGTCGCCGCAGCCGCCGAACGACCGCTGGTTGAGTTACGGTCCCGCGATGACACTGCACGGCCAGGGGATGCGCAACCCCAGCGTCGAGTCGGGCAACTGGACCGCCACACCGCAGGACCCGGGAAGTCAGTGCCGCGCAGAACAGGAGACGGTCGTCAGCCCGGGAGTGCTGAGTCAGCCGCAAGTGTCTGAAGGCAAACCAGGACAACCGCTTTCGTTGCAGCTGCTGCCGAGGCTCTTCTCGATACAGATGAGTGGGTACTGCCTGTGGACTCGGACCGCTAGCTGAGCCGCCGAGCCGTCGGACTCACCGGAGTCGCCGACGGTCGAATCACCTAATTCACCGGCACATTGAGAATCGGTCGCTTCTCGTAGGCATCACGGGTGTCGAAGTGCCACCACTCACCCTTGTAGACGGTCAATCCGCCTGCGTTCATCGCGTCGCGCAATCGCGCACGGTTGGCCTGGGCGGCCGGGCTGACTCCGTCGCTGGCGTAGGCGAGTGCCCGCGAAGTGAAGTCGTCGAAGTCGGTGCCCATGTCGACGGGACCGCCGGCGTTCGCGATCGTCACGTCGACCGATCTGCCGGCTTCGTGGCTGCGTGAATATGGCCCCGGGCGGGCGACCCAGTTCGGATCGGGCACCGCATCGAACATTCGCACCTGCACGTCATGCGGCCGATAGCAGTCCCAGAACATGAGCACCTCACCCCTCGGCCGCAGCACCGCCGCGGCGGCGGCCAACCCCTGGCCCATCGATTCGTGCACCAGGCAGCGGGCGTCCGCCGGGTACAGGGGCACGCCGACGAAGTTGTTCGGCGTCGCATACCGGAGGTCGATGACTGCGTCGGGCACGACGGTGCGCACATCAACAAGCCCGGCCGCGCGCGCGGCGTCGGACACCGGCGGCACCGGCGGTGCTGCCAATGCAGCGACGGGAGCAGCACAGACGGCCGCGCACAGAGCAGCGAGGACGCTCAAAACGCGTATACCCACGCGATCACCTCCGGAAAGCAGGTATGTACGTACGCTATCGGTCCCCCTGGTGCGGCCAGACCATGAAGGCGTCCCGAAATAGGAGGCCAGCATGAGCGTCGCCAGCGTTACGTGCCGCACCGTTTTCGAAGCCGACCTGCCCACCGTTTCCTATGAGGATGCGCCCACACCAGCGGCCGCGCACGAGGCCCTGAAGCAGGCGCGGCAGCAGTTTCCGATCGCCATGGGCTCGCACGGGCCCGAGATCCTGAGCTACGAACTGGCGCACACCGCGCTGCGCGATCACCGGCTCGCTCCGCCGCGCGGGCTCGGCCTCGAGGCCCAGGGCATCTCGTCAGGACCATTGTGGGACCGGGTAACCGCGACCCTTCTGAGCGTCAACGGTGAGGACCACGCGCGTCTGCGCCGACTGGTGTGCAAGGCATTCACCCCGCGGTCGGTCGCGCGTCTGGACAAGACGATCGTCGACATCATCACGGAGTTGACCGACCCGCTGATGGCGGCGGGACGCTCCGAGATCGTCGCCGACATCGCGCGCCCGTATCCGGTGCCGGTCATCTGTGAGCTGCTCGGCGCTCCGAAAGAGGACTGGCAGCTGTTCTCGGTGTGGGCCGACGAGTTCTTCAAGACCTTCACCTGGAAGGCGGCCGAGTACGAGCCGGACATCCTGAAGGCGTGGGGTGAACTCGACGACTACGTCGACGGCATGGTCGCCGAGCGCCGCAACTCACCCACGGACGACCTCATCTCTGAACTGATCAGGGCCGAGGACGACGGCGACCGGTTGAGCATGGCCGAACTACGGATGCTTGCCGGCGGCCTGCTGATGGCGGGTACCGACACCACCCGCAACCAGGTGGCCGCAGCGGTGGACGTCCTGTGCGATCACCCGGAGCAGTGGGATCTGCTCGCTTCACACCCCGAACTCGCGATGAAGGCGGTCGAAGAACTGATGCGCTTCTACCCCGTGGTGTTCGGCGCGATGCGGATGACGATCGAGGACGTCGAGTACGAGGGCGTCGTCATCCCTGCGGGGACGTTCGTCTTGGTCAATACGGCTGCCGCCAACCGTGACCCGAGCGTGTACGACGATCCGGACCGTCTCGACATCACCCGCGAGGACGCGGCTCCGATGCAGACTTTCGGCGCGGGCGCGCACTACTGCCTCGGAGCGAACCTCGCGAGAAGGGAGATCGCCGAAGCCCTGAGAGTCATGGCTCGGCGGATGCGTAATCTGCGGCGCGGAGGCCCCGCGCCGTGGAAGCCGATGGTCGGAATCACCGGCCCGGCAGCGCTACCCGTCGAATTCGACGCAGCCTGAACACCATCCCGCTATTATCCGCACAAGTACCCGGGGGGGTTCCCATGTTTCCTGTCACGCGCCCAATACCACTGGCGCTTCTTGCACTTTCAACCGTCGTTTCGCTCGCTCTCGCCTCAACGATGCAGGCCGCCGTCGGCCTCGCCGCAACCTATCTCGTCGGGGGCACGCACGCTTTCGGCGACGATGGCTCAGATCAGACCGCCGTAAGAATCCAGGTTCCCTGGATCACGAGCCTGACGGGTGCTGCACCGCCTCCACCTGTGTCCGTGGTGCAGTATCCGGCAAGCCTTTGGCCGGTTTCTTCGGGCGGTCTTTCGGATCCGAAGTTCGATCAGTCGGTCGCCGCTGGGGTGGCTGCGCTGCCTTCGCCCGATTCCGTACAACCCGGAACGGTTTTCGGCGGCGGCTCACAGGGCTCGGTCGTGCTTTCGATTTACAAGCGGAAGTTCAATCAAGCCTGGGCGAGTAACCCCGAGGATGCTCCGGCCATCGAGCTTGTGTTCGTCGAGGACCCGATGAGGCCCAACGGCGGAATCCTGGAGCGTCTCACGCCGTTGCGCAAACTTCCTATCTTTGACATTCCCTTCTACGGCGCCGCCCCCACCCAGACAGCGGGCGCGGCCCAGGGCGACATCACCACCTATGACATCGCGTTCCAATACAACTTGTTCAGCGACTTCCCAACCAATCCGCTGTTCATCTTGTCGGTCATCAACTCGCTCGTCCGGGTACCTACCGCCGATCCCGCCTTGATTCAAGACGCGGTGCTGCAAGATGAGTATGGAGACACGAAGTACTACATGGTTCCGACCTATTCAGTCCCAATCCTCTTGCCGCTGAACCGAATTCCGAAGGTCGGTCCAGTCCTGGCGGACACGCTCGATCCTACGGTGCGCCTACTGGTTGAGGCGGGCTACGACCGGACGATCAGTCCCGGCCAACCGACCAAGGTCGAGCTTGGCTATTTCCCGAAACCAATTACGTTGGCTCGCAACCTTCTCATCTCGATTCCGACGGGACTGGACAACGGGTTGGAGGATACGACCGGCCGTCGACCGTTCGGGACCGAGAGGCCGGACGTGATGGGTCAGGGCGCCTACGGCATCAACGCTGCGCCGGTCACGATGACCCCGACCACGAACGAACAACGGCCCGCGACCACTGTGTCGGTACCCGAACCGTCGAAGTTACGTACGCGGAAGGCATCGACGTCCACTTCGGTCGCGACAGTGTCGACCCGCCCGAAGGTTCGCGACCTGATTGGGTCGGATCGGTTGCCGAAGAAGCTGACACCTCCGTCGCCGAAGTCGTTGGTGCACAAATCCCCCCGTGAGGAGAACGACCGCCACCTATTGCGCCGCCACCTGACCGGCGACGACAGTCAACGCTGAGCACTCGCACAGTGCTGCCGGGTTCCCGGCATAGACTGCGGATTGTGCGAGATGTACTCGACGAACTGCTGACGGTCTGGCGAGCCGGCGGGACGGCCGGCGTCGCCACTGTCGTCCGAACGATCAAGTCCGCGCCGCGTCCGCCAGGGGCCACCATGGTGGTCTCCCCCGGCGGCGCGGTCGCGGGGTCGGTGTCCGGCGGCTGCGTCGAGGCGGCCGTCTACGAACTCGCCAACGACGTGGTCGCGAATGGACGACCCGAACTGCACCGCTACGGGATCTCCGACGACGACGCATTCGCCGTTGGCCTCACCTGCGGAGGGATCATCGATATCTTCGCAGAGCCGGTGTCCCGCAACACCTTTCCCCAGTTGCAGACCATCGCCGACGATATCGCCGGGCAACGTCCGACCGCCATCGCCACGGTTATCGCGCACCCCGACCCGGCTTGGCTCGGCCGCAGGCTGGTCGTGGGGCGGGACACCGTCGACGGGTCGCTGGGATCTGAGCGCGCCGACGACGCGATCGCCGACGACGCCCGGGGCCTGCTCGCCGCGGGTCGCACCGCCGTGTTGTCCTACGGCCCGGACGGCCAGCGCCAGGAAGCCGGCATGGAGGTGTTCGTGGCCAGCCATGCGCCTCGACCGCGGATGCTGATCTTCGGTGCCATCGACTTCGCGTCGGCTCTGGCCCGGCAGGGCGCCTTCCTCGGCTACCGGGTGACCGTGTGCGACGCCAGGCCCGTCTTCGCGACATCGGCCCGGTTCCCCGATGCCGACGAGGTCATCGTCGATTGGCCCGATCGCTACCTCACCGCGCAGGCCGGGCTGGGGGCGATCGACTCGAGGACGGCGATCTGTGTGCTCACCCACGACCCCAAGTTCGACGTGCCTGCGCTGGAGGTGGCGTTGCGGCTGCCTGAGGTCGACTACATCGGCGTGATGGGGTCGCGTCGCACCCACGACGACCGCATGAACCGACTGCGCGAGGTCGGACTGACCGACGTCGAGCTGAGCAGGTTGGCCAGCCCGATCGGCCTCGACCTGGGCGCTCGCACCCCCGAAGAAACCGCGGTTTCGATCGCCGCGGAGATCATCGCGCGCCGCTGGGGCGGCGGCGGCAGGCCATTGACCGAGGTCAACGGCCGTATCCACCATCATTGATCAGATGAGACAATGAGGGTGGAAATGTCGCTCTCAGATGGGATAACGTCACTCTTCAGTCGTATGAGGGAGTGATTGCGTGACTGAAACGGTTGCGACCCGATACGCGGGCACCCGCGTACCCCGCGTCGAGGACAACCGCCTACTCACCGGCCGTGGCACCTTCGTCGACGACGTCTCAAGCCCCGGCATGCTGCACGCCTGCTTCGTGCGCAGCCCGTTTGCCCGGGCGAAGATCATCGGCATCGACGCCGCCGCGGCCCTCGCCCTGCCCGGTGTACGCGCCGTGTTCACGGCGGGCGACCTCAATCCGGACGTCAAGGAGGCGTGGCACGCCGTCGCGGGTAAGAACATCCAGGACACCCCGCGCCCACCGCTGGCAGAGGGCGAGGTGAAGTTCGTCGGTGACCCGGTTGCCGTCGTCGTCGCCGAGAGTCGCTACCTTGCAGAGGATGCCGTCGAGTTGGTGGACGTCGACTACGAAGCCTTGCCTGCCGTCGCCGACTTCACTCAAGCGGTCAATTCTGACGTCGTCGTTCACGAGGCGTACCCCGACAACGTCGCCGGCGGAATGGGAGGCGCGCCGCCGGACGAGGAGACGTTCTCGTCCGCCGCACACGTCGCAGAAGCGAACGTCTACCAACAGATCTATGCGCCGGTGCCGATGGAGACGCGCGGCATGGTGGTCGAGTGGGAGGCGTCTTCGGAGGAACTGACGGTATGGGCGTCCACCCAGACACCGCACGAACTGCGTGCGTTCGCGGCTCGGCTGCTGGGCATCCCTGCGCACGGCGTGCGCGTCATCATGCGCGACACCGGCGGCGGGTTCGGCCAGAAGGTCGTCCCGATGCGCGAAGACATGTGCATCCTGCTGGCCGCGCGCAAGGTGCCGTTCGCGCTCAAGTGGATCGAGGACCGGCGCGAGAACCTGATGTCCGCGGGCCAGGCGCGCCATGTCGACGGCCGGGCGCGGATGGCGTTCGACGAAGAAGGCAACATCCTCGCCGCCGATATCGACTTCTTGTATGACGTCGGCGCCTATCCGACTCCGTACCCGGTGCTGACCACCGCCGCCGTCGGCATGTTCTTCCCTGGGCCGTATCGCGTGCCGAAGGCGAGCTTCAACTACAAGACGGTGTTCTCCAACACCGCGGGGCTTGCCGCCTACCGCGGTCCGTGGCAGTACGAAACCCTTGCGCGCGAAATCCTTCTCGACATCGCCGCACGCAAGATGGACATGGACCCCGTCGACCTGCGCCGCCGCAATATCCTCCGCGGCGACGAGATGCCGTACTTCAACCCCAACGGCATGCCCTACGACCACGTCGCGCCCGCGGACACCTTCGAGCAGGCGGTCAAGATCCTCGACCATGAGGGCTTCCGCCGCGAACAACGCGAAGCGTTGGAACAGGGTCGCTACATCGGCCTCGGCTTCTCGGCGTACATCGAACCGACCGGCGCGGCAACGGGGCACCTCGCCACCGAAGGCGCGACCATCCGGATGGAGCCGACGGGCAAGATCAACGTGTACGTGAACGGCGGATCGACCGGCAACAGCATCGAGACGACGGTGGTGCAGCTGACCGCCGACGCGCTGGGCGCCAACATCGAAGACGTCTCGACCACCCAGGGCGACACCGCGGTGACGCCGTATGGCGCGGGCACCCAGGGCAGCCGTTCCGGCCCGATGACCGCGGGCGCCGTGCACGAGGCGGGAACGATGCTGCGCAAGCAGCTGGTGGCGATGGCCGCCCACCGGCTCGGGGTGGACGACGACGCGATCGTGCTCGCCGGTTCACGCGCCAGCGTGCGCGAAGACGAGTCCAAGAGCGTGACTTTCGCGGATCTTGCCTATCGTGCGTACTACGAGCCACAGCAGCTGCCGCCTGGTATGTCGGCCTCGCTCGAGGCGACGGCGCGATTCACGTCGCAGGCGATGATCCACTGGGCCAATGCCACCCACGCTTGTACGTGCGAGGTGGACGTCGAGACCGGCCAAGTCACGCTCACGCGCTACATCGTCAGCGAGGACGTCGGCGCGATGATCAACCCCAACGTGGTCGAGGGCCAGATCGCCGGTGGCACGGTGCAGGGCATCGGCGGCGCGTTGTTGGAGAACATGGTGTACGACGACGCCGGAAACCCCCTCGCTTCAACGTTTGTCGACTATCTGCTCCCGACCGCCACCGAGGTCCCGCCGATCGAATACGGCCACATCGAGATCCCGGGACCCGGGGTCGGCGGCTACAAGGGCGTCGGCGAGGGCGGGGCGATCGGTGCGACACCCGCGGTGATCAATGCGATCAATGACGCGTTGGCGCCGCTCGGTGTGACCCTGACACGCTTGCCGGCTTCGCCCGCGGCGATCGTCGAGTTACTGGAACAGGCACAGAGGTAAGGACCGAAACGTGGAACTGAACAACGAATTCCGTGTCGCTGTGCCGGCGGCGAAGACGTGGGAGGTGCTCACCGACGTCGAGCGCGTCGCCCCATGCCTTCCCGGCGCCACCCTGCTGTCTGTCGACGGCGACGAGTTCACCGGCGCGGTCAAGGTCAAGGTCGGTCCGATCACCGTGTCGTACCAGGGAGATGCCGCCTTCCTAGAAAAGGACGCTTCGGCGCAACGGGTGGTGCTCAAGGCCAACGGCAAGGAGACAAGGGGTAACGGAAACGCTGCCGCCATCGTCACCGCGCAGCTCAAGGACGAAGGCGATGCCACCAGCGTGGTGATCACCACCGATCTGACCATCTCGGGTAAGGCCGCGCAGTTCGGCCGTGGTGTCCTCGCCGACGTCGCGGGAAGCCTCATCGCGCAGTTTGCCAAGTCCCTCGAGGCCGATATGCTCGGGGGCGCTCCGGCGCCGGCTGCTACCGAAAGCGTCAGCGCCGCACCGCAAACCACGGCGGCAGCGGCGGCCGGTCCCGGCGATTCCGTCGATCTGCTGAAGGTTGTCGCGGTGCCGATGGCAAAGCGGGCCGCGCCGGCAGTCGCGGCGCTGGTCGCCGGTGGCGTGATCGGTTTCCTGCTGGGCCGCCGACGAAACCGTCGCTCCGATGACCTGTTGGCCGCCATCACACGGCTCATGTCATGAAAGCTGCCGCGTTCGCGTATCACCGCCCCGGCGCCGTAAACGAGGCTGTTGATCTGCTCGCCGAGTACGGCGACGACGCGAAGATCCTCGCAGGCGGTCAGAGCCTGGTACCCATGCTCGCCATGCGGCTCACGCATTTCGACAACCTCGTCGACATCTCGCGGATCGAAGAGCTCGTCGGAATCGACCTGTGCGACGGCGAAGTTCGCATCGGGGCGGCGACGCCACACGCCTTCGTCGGGATGGACGACGAGGTGGCCGACTCGGTGCCACTACTGACGCTGGCGACCCCATACATCGGCCACTTCCAGATTCGTACCCGCGGCACGCTTGGCGGCGCGATCGCCCACGCCGATCCGGCGGCAGAGTATGCCGCGGTGGCGCTGGCGCTCGACGCGCGGATGGAAGCGGTGTCTCCGCGTGGCGCGCGCGATATCGCGGCGAAGGAGTTCTTCACGGGCCTTTGGGAGAACTCCATGGCACCCGACGAGATCCTCACTGCTGTGCGCTTTCCGGTGTGGGGTGCGCGGTCGGGCTTTGCGGTTGAAGAGTTCGCCCGCAGGCACGGGGATTTCGCGATCGCAGGCGCCGCTGTCGCGGTCGAGCTGGACGACGATCACCGCGTGACCCGTTGCGGCATAGGACTTCTCGGTCTCGGATCGACGCCGCTGCGCGGCTCCCCCGCCGAGGATGCCGTCCTGGACCGTCCCGTCGGCGAGATCACCGCGGACGAGGTCGGCCGGCTGGCGATCAGCTCACTCGACGACATCCCGGCCGACCTACAGGGGTCTGCCACCTATCGAGCCAAGGTCGGCGCCACGATGGTCGCCCGCGCCTGGAAATCTGCGACCGCGGAGGCGAGCAATGCATGAGTGGCCGGTACAGATGTCCGTCAACGGACAGCCGACCGAAGCGTCCGTGGAGCCAAGGCTGACGCTTGCCGACTACCTGCGCGAGAGGTGCGGCCTGACCGGCACGCATCTCGGATGCGAGCACGGGGCGTGCGGGGCGTGCACGGTGTTGGTGGATGGGCAGGCGATGCGCTCCTGCCTGATGTTCGCAGTCCAGGCGGACGGTTGTGAGGTGACGACGGTCGAGGGCATCGCATCCGAGGACGGTGAGCTCTCACCCGTGCAGGCTGCGCTGCGGGAGTGCCACGGCCTGCAATGCGGCTTCTGCACCCCGGGGTTCGTCGTGTCGATCACCGCCCTGCTGCAGGAAAATCCGACGCCCACCGACGAGGAGATCCGCGAAGGCCTGTCCGGGAACTTCTGCCGTTGCACCGGTTATCAGGGCATCGTCAACGCAGTTCACCTCGCTGTCGAAATGCAAGCCTGACTAACTGCCCCTGACAGAGGCTCGTTTGCTGATCTCGGCGGGCGCCTCGATGCCGCTGTTGTTGCCCCAAGCCCTGCGGCGCACAGGAAGACGCGGCATCGTGGACGCCATGAAGATTGGGTTTATCGGGCTGGGAAACATGGGCGCGGGCATGGCCGGGAATCTGCTGAAGGCTGGCCACGAGGTGACGGCGTACAACCGGTCGCAGGACAAGGTCGCAGCACTCGCGGAGCAGGGCGCGACGCCTGCGAAGGCGGTGGCGGAGACGTGCGGTGGCGACATCGTCATCACGATGCTGGCCAATGACGACGCCGTTGAAGCGGTGACGTTCGGCAACGATGGGATCCTCGCCTCGCTGCGGCCCGGCGCCACGCATGTCTCGTCGAGCACGATCAGCGTCGCGCTGTCGGAGCGGCTGGCGGCGGCGCATGCAGAGGCCGGCCAGCAGTTTGTCGCGGCGCCGGTGTTCGGCCGACCCGAAGCGGCCGCGGCGGCAAAGCTTTTCGTGGTCGCAGCAGGCGCCGCCGCGACGCTGCAGGCGATCTCGCCGGTGTTCGACGCGATCGGCCAACGGACGTTCGTTGTGTCGGAGGAACCGAAGGCGGCCAATCTGGTGAAGCTCAGCGGCAACTTCCTGATCGCCTCGGTGATCGAATCGCTCGGGGAGGCGATGGCCTTGGTCGCGAAGGCCGGCGTCGACAAGAACGACTACCTCGAGATCCTCACGTCGACGCTGTTCGGTGCGCCGGTGTACAAGACTTACGGCGGCCTCATCGCGCGCGAGGAGTTCGAGCCGGCCGGCTTCGCCGCTGAACTCGGCCACAAGGACGTCCGGCTCGTACTCGCAGCGGGCGAGACATTGCAGACGCCACTGCCGATCGCCAGCCTCTTGCGGGATCGCTTCCTGACGCTGCTGGCCAATGGTGGCGGCAACCTGGATTGGTCGGCGGTCGGCGCACTACCCGCCTGGGAGGCGGGCGGCTCGAGTCCGACCGCTCGGGAATAGAACGGCGGCGTATTGTTGCGTTCGGCGACAGTTTGCGTTCGGCGTCGATGCGTTTGGCGCGGTTTTGGGCTCGGGTGGTTGCGGCGCGGCACCGTCAGGCCGCGGCTCGGTTCTACGACGACTCCCGACGCCCTCACCGGCGCGGTGGGCTTGCACCGTGTCGGGAACAGCAGCCGACTACCCGGATAGGTGGTGTAGGTCTGGGCGCCCGGGGTGGTCCAGATGACCGTGCCATCCGGCAGCTGTCGATCCAACCCGCCCCAAAAGGTCGTGAGCAGGTGGTGACACCGAACTGTCGATGGACGTTTTAGATTAGGCCGCCGGGGGTACCCCGCCATCAACGCTGCATCCCGCCGGTCGCACGCGATATTGGATGGGCGAGGATCAGATGGTTAGTGTGCGCTGCGTCGCTTGGCCGAAAAACTGGCTACCGCGGCGGCTTGACGGACCTAGCTTAGCTGTGGGCGGTGACCGTCGACGAAAAAATTACTCCGGCGCAATTTGCTGAATCGGTCTGTTTGCCCTTGCCCTTGCCCTGCCTGAGGAATACGGTTTTGCTATCAATATTTCGCGAACGCGAAGAGGAGGAACACCGATGGTTAACAGTGGGGTTATCTCGAAGGGCGCGCTTGCGACCGGCGTCCTGGGTGTTGGGTTGGTGTCGGGGTTGGCGGCGGCATCACTGGGTATGACCGGAGTGGCCGTAGCATCGTGCGTGAATTTCAGCGGCATCGCAATTGGCGGCGGGGGCCCCACCGGCCATTGCCAGGCCGCTTTTGGCAGCATCGCGATAGTGATCGGCCCCACGCCCGCAGACGGGGTAGGCAGCGACGCATTTGCCGGCAATCCTTCTCAGTTTAGCCTCGGCAACATCGCCATCTCGGTGGGTGGCACGACAGAGCAACCAACCTCTACCAGCGCGGGCCGTGCTGTTGCTATGGGCCTACCGAACATAGGTAACGTCTCCTTCGCTACCGCCGGAAGTTCGTCGACTACGGCGGGTCTCTTCAACCTCGGAGCCAGCCTCGGTGGTACACGCAGCGAACTCATCGCCGCTGGCTTAGGCAACAGCGCGCTCAATCTCGGCAGCGACAATCTCCTTGTTGCATCGGGCACCGTGAACAACGCCACTAACCTCTCTGGCAACGGGAACGGCGTCGCGGCGTCAAACACTCCGGGCACGGGGTTGGCGGCGCTTGTGCCCGGCCTCAACGTGGCGTTTAACATCCTCGGCACCAACAACACCGTGCTTTCAGGCGCTTCTGTTCCTCCTGTTTTGGGTGGGCCTGGGAACGGCCCCTTGTCGATCGCTGGCGCTATCGGCGTGACCGATCAGAACGGCGCCGACACAGTCAGAAACACGAACTTCGGCATCGAGCTCAGGACCCCGTTTAACGCGGCAACACCGCCACCAATGACCAGTGTCCTCGCTACGGGCAACAAGGTCACGCCCAAGACGTTGGCCGCCGGCATCGTCAAAAACACTGGCAGCCAGTCGAGCGGGTCACTGACGAAGGCCGGCACGCAGGTCCGCTCCTCGCTCAATTCGCTGAGCACGAAGGTCAGTAACACCGTCAAGAAAGTCACCGGTGGGCTCGCCGGGGGCGCCAAAGCCGATGCAGCCAGTACCAACAACAGCGATTAGTGACGACATCGGGAGTCGCTTGAGCTAGCGGCCCGACGTCACCGACCCCAGCGAATCGGCCCCCTCCCGACAGGGGGCCGATTTTGCGTCGACTTTTCTACATATCTTGCGCGACCGTGGTTTTCGGAGCCTAACGCCGATGCGCGGCCCAGGAGAGGGAGGGGCGTGGCCAAGAAAACGATCTTCGTTGATGACCTTGATGACAGCGAAGACGATGTCATCACACACCGCTTCAGTCTCGACAGCGATCACTACGAGATCGATCTGTATCCGCAGAACCTGGCCGGCCTGCCCTCTCCCACACCAAAATTCGAGCTTGGGGATAACCGCTAGCTCGACACGACGCCGCGAAGCCCGTCGGCGCCGAATACCGGCTCCAACATCGACGAGTAGTCCGGACCACGGCGCACCAGCAGCCCGCCGTCGACGTTGATCACCTGCCCGGTGATGTAGCTGGATGCATCACTGAGCAGGAACACGGCGGCGTTCGCGATGTCCTCGACCTCGCCCGGTCTTGGCAGCGGTGTGCACTCGGCATAGTCGGCGCTCAGCTCGGGTGACTCGAGGACCGGTGCAACCAACTCCGTTCGGATGAGGCCGGGGCGGATGCAGTTCACCCGCACCCACGACGCGCCCAGCTCATCGGCCGCCAACTGCATGAGGTGGTCGATCGCCGACTTCGAGACGCCGTACGCGCCGAACCACCTGTGCGTGTTGCTGGCCGCGATCGACGAGATGCCGATGAACGACCCGCCGCCGCCCCGGACCATCTCCCTTGCCGCGTGTTTCAGCACGTACATGGTGCCGTTGACGTTCAGGTCGACCGTGCGCCGCCAGGCGTCGGAGTCGATCTGCGTGATGGGTCCGATGGTCTCGCTGCCGCCCGCGCAATGCAC